>Ga0134124_10002876_pt1 | contig 13886 bp, 10 predicted proteins | sample KB304_FD_96880 | JGI IMG/M metagenome (GOLD analysis project Ga0134124, IMG submission 96880) | Terrestrial soil microbial communities without Nitrogen fertilizer from Kellogg Biological Station, Michigan, USA - KB3-0-4 | ecosystem: Environmental > Terrestrial > Soil > Unclassified ... | reverse complement strand
ATTTACCGTGCAGGTGCCGCCGTTACGCGAGCGTAAAGAAGAAATCCCGATCCTTTTGAAACATTTCATGGCGCATATGGCCGAACAGTACGCTCGTCCTCCGCTTCCGCTTTCTCCTACGCTATTGCAGGCATGCGCGAACTACGCATGGCCGGGCAATTTGCGTGAGTTGAACAATTTTGTGAAACGTTATTTGGTTCTAGGGGACGAAAGCCTGGCCATCAGCGAACTTCACCCCAAGAGCGACGGCAATGGGGCCCAATTTGACTCATCAATAGAAAATTCTGAATCTGATGGTGGATTGAAATCCCTGGGTCGCAACGCCAAGGATGGGGCGGAGGCTGAAGCCATCCGTAAGGCTTTGGACGAAACCAACTGGAACCGGAAGCAGGCGGCCATTCTGTTGAAGATCAGCTATAAAGCACTGCTGTATAAAATCCGCCAGTATGGGCTGGCGCAAACAAAGGGCGGTCACCACAGGCTTTCCGCGGGAGCCTAAAGCTAGATCGCGATTAGCAGGTTCTCAGCAAAGGCCCATTCCTTGTCAACCCACTGTGCTTCACAGCGGAAGCTTGCTCCTTCCGCAATCTGACCGATTTCACTGAGGCGGTATTTATGGCTGCTCTCAGTCCAGATGGTTTCACCCTTGTCAAATTTCACCGTTATCCCTGAAGCTGGAATAGCTACGGTCTGTCTCAGTTTCGATTGCAGATGCATTTCCACGCTGCGCGCCTGCTCGTTGAACCTTGCCACATGCCGAAAGTTAGTCAGCGCGAAATTCGCGCCAAGTTCCCTGTTGATACGAGCCAGCAGGTTCAGATTGAAAGCCGCAGTCACACCTAGAGGGTCGTCATAGGCTTTCAACAGCTGAAAGATAGGCTTCTCAAGATCGGTCCCCAACAACATCGCATCGCCGGGTTTCAGCGCGCACCGCACATCTTGAAGAAACTTGATCCCGGCTGGGCGATCAAAGTTGCCGATCGTACTGCCAAGAAAAAGAACGAACAGGTGCTCGTCTGTTTCCCTACGCGCTGCGACTTCAACTAAGCCGTCCAGATATTCACGTTCCAATCCAACAATGCTGATCGAATCGATATCGTTCAGTTCGCGCTGACAAATGGCCAAGGCTTTGGGTGAAATTTCAATGGGACAATAATAGGTTTTCTGACGAGTGGAAAGCGCTTCGAGGATCGATCTCGTTTTGCGGCCACTACCGCTTCCTAATTCCGCAACTACTACTTTGCTGGGAAGCTGATCTACGATCTCGTACGCATGTTTGCGCAGTACCCGTTCATCGGCGCGAGTAAGGCCATACTCCGGAAGTTCGCAAATGACCTCGAAGAGCGCGGAGCCCACGTTATCATAGAGATATTTAGATGGGAGTTCCTTTTGCTCAGGATGCGTGAGGCCTTCGCGCACTTGCGCGGCAAATTCGAATCCAAGTTCGTGGGGGATCGCATACGCCGACATCAGACATCTCCCTTATGAATTGCTGACGCAGCGAAACCCTGCGTAAACATATTGGTAGTGCGGTTGAAACCAGTTCCGGAAAGAACGACGCAACATGGAAGCTGCCGTCCGTGTCGAACCACCCTTGATCACATAGTGCTTACCGTCGAAAAAGTCGGCGGAGTAGCCGAGGTAGAACGAGAAAGGCTTGAAATCAGGTAGCGGCGCGAACACACTTGAGGTCCACTCCCATCCGTTCCCCAACAATCCTTCAACTCCAAATGCACTCTTGTTCTCAGGGAATGCATTGACCGGCGCCGGGTCCCATCGCTCGAAATCGAAATTCCCTACCTTTGCAGATGGCTTTTTGGAGCCCCAAGGATAGATGTTTTCCTTTCCGCGGGGAGTGCCATACGCGGCGCGATGCCACTGTGCCTCTGTCGGTAATGCTTTTCCTATCCACTTTGCATATGCACTCGCCTCAGCATGACTGACGTACACAGGCCAATCAAGAGGCAGATCCACATGGTCGAACATCGTGCGCAGAAACCAGCGGCCGTCCATTCGGTTCCAAAAGGCCGGTGATGAAATGCCATGCTCTTGCTTCCAGTCCCAATTCGGCGCAGTCCAGAGCGTACGATTCTTATAACCGTCCGCCTCGATGAATTTCAGAAACTCACCATTCGTAATCATGTAGCGGTCAATCGAAAACGCCGGAACCTCGGTAGATTGCTCTTCAAACTCGTTGTCCCAGCCAAAATCACCTTGCGCTCTGCGAAGACCAAGGGTCGCAATACCGGCCGGAACTTTTACTATTTCCGCATTGAAAGCTTCGCCTTTCAATTCCGCTTCCATTGGTTTTTGGATTTTCTTTTGCAGCGGAAGCTGATGAAGCATATAGGCGAGGGTTTCGGCATGCATCAACCGATGTTCGATCGCCACGTTCAACAGCACATTCGGAGAAAAATCTGTGCCGTCACTCAACTCATGGTCAGAGAAACCAACCTCAACAAGTGCGCGATCCAGGCTTTCACGAATTTTGGCGACGTATTGCCTTACCTCTTCTAAGCAGGGCCAATCTCTGGGCTGATCGGAAGGTAAGCCGCCATCTACAGGGTCGATCCCAAAGGCAAATAGCCGGTCAAACTTGGGGTCGAAAGACTCGAGATTGAAAAGCCGCTCCCGCAGCAGGTTCCAGTCAAATGCTTCAAGATGTCCGACATAAAATATGAGGCGGTGCCGCTCAGGAATCGGACGGTCATAGATGGCATCGCGGTGGACGATAGCAAATAACTCGTCCGTCTGGCGCCGGGCATCGTTTAATCTATCTAAAATTTGGGGTAGTGTCGCGGTGTTGGATTCGGCCAGCATCGGTATACCTCCAAAGGAATAGAGTCTCTCGGGCGCTCTTTGGATTAACTTTCTTACCAGGCACTAGGCCGAAATTAGAACTCCCTACTTAGTTGCGACGGGTGGGCAAGGCGTTGCACTGAATCGCCCTAAGGAGTCGTACTATTTCCTCATTACTCCATCCATCATGCGCAAAATGTTCAAAGGATTGTTACTCTTAAGTTCATCAGGAAGCATAGAGTCGGGAAAATTTTGGAAGCATACCGGCCGCACAAACCGGAAGATCGCCTGACTTCCGACGGAGGTGGAACGTCCGTCTGACGTGGCCGGGTATGGGCCGCCGTGGACCATCGCATGGCAAACCTCGACGCCGGTGGGGTAGCCATTGAAAAGCAACCTGCCAACTTTGGTTTCGAGGATTTTCACTAAGTCGCTGCACGCCACAAGTTCTTCCTCGGTGCCGAGCAAAGTTGCTGTCAGATGGCCTTCCAGATTGGAGGCAATCTTCAATAATTCCGAGTAATCCCGGTATTCGATCAATAAGGTGCTGGGGCCAAACACTTCCGCTTCTAGAGACTTTTCCTGCTGAAATGTTTCGGACTCAGTGGCGAACAGCGTGACCGCCACAGAACTTCCGTGTTTCTCAGCGGGCTTGGAGGTCGCGACCAGTTGCGTCATTTTGTCGGCACGACGATCTTCCACCGCACGACTATATTTGTCAGAAATTCCCGCTGTGAGCAGCACCTGTTGCGAACTTTCCTGCACAAGATGCGTCAACTCACTGCGAAAGACCTGGGTTTCTTCAGCCTGCGGCATAAAGACCAAGCCGGGCTTGGTGCAGAACTGTCCCGATCCCAGGGTGAACGAACCATACAAGGCCGTCGCGATTTCTTTGGACTTCTGTTTAAACACCTTAGGCAAAATGAAAACTGGGTTGGTGCTTCCCATCTCGGCATAGCACGGAATAGGCTCAGGACGGGATGCCGCTAGGTGCATTAAAGCCTTGCCGCCTGCGTGGGATCCCGTAAAACCAACTGCTTTGATTGACGGATGCTCGACTAGTTGGATGCCAATCCCCTCGCCTGCGCCGTACAGAAGAGAGAACACTCCTTGTGGCAGACCACACGCGAGGACGCTCTCGCGAACGATTTGGCCTACGAGTTCTCCCGCTCCGGGATGCGCCAAGTGCGCTTTCACAACCACAGGATTGCCACCTGCCAGCGCCGAAGCTGTGTCACCACCCGCTACAGAAAACGCAAAGGGGAAGTTGCTCGCGCCAAATACCACAACTGGGCCTAGGGGACGCAGCATGGAACGCACATCAGGCTTCGGCAGTGGCTTGCGCTCTGGATCTGGCGCATCGATTCGCGCGTTGACCCAGGAACCCTCTTGTACGACCTCGGCAAACATTCGCAACTGGCCCGAAGTCCGCCACACTTCACTCTTGAGGCGAGGAATAGGCAATGCTGTTTCCAACTGCGCACGCTCTACCAGGCTCGTGACATTTGCTTCGAGACCGCTAGCAATGTGCCGCAGAAACTCAGCCTTCTTCGCCCCGGGCAGTGCGCTATATATCGGAAAAGCCTCGGTCGCCAAACGTACCGCCGCATTAATTTCTTCCGTGCTGGCATATGAAAAGTGCGGCTCCAATGCCACGCCAGTTGCGGGATTCACTGCATTGAAACCTGTACCTCTATGCCCGTCGCTGAACCCTATGAGCGAAATGCCTTTGAGTTCCATGCTTCTCCTGAAAGTCAATTAGTTAGGACTGTTCCCCCAGTCGAGGATCACTTTGCCAGCCCCGCCCGACCGCATCGCCTCAAAACCTTTTTCATAGTCTTTCCAGTTAAAACGGTGCGTAATCACGGCCGAAATATCCAACCCAGATTCCAACATCACCGTCATTTTGTACCAGGTCTCATACATCTCGCGTCCATAGATTCCTTTGATGGTGAGCATGTTGAAGATCACCTGCCCCCAATCAATCGACATTTCAGTCGACGGGATTCCCAGCATGGCAATCTTGGCTCCATGGCTCATGTTGCCCAACATTTCACGGAAAGCGATTGGAGATCCAGACATCTCGAGTCCAACGTCAAATCCTTCCTGCATTCCCAGCTCTCGTTGAACGTCTTTAAGCGATGTCTCTTTAGGATTCACTGCCATGGTCACGCCAATTTTTGCCGCCAGTGCGAGGCGTTGCGGATTCACATCTGTGATCACCACGTGTCGCGCTCCCGCGTGCCGCCCAACTGCAGCCGCCATGATACCGATGGGGCCAGCTCCGGTGATAAGTACATCCTCCCCGAGCACAGGAAACGACAACGCCGTGTGCACGGCGTTGCCGAAGGGATCAAAAATCGCAGCAATCTCCCGCTTTACTTTTGGATCGTGCCGCCAGATATTGCTCATCGGCAGTACGATGTACTCTGCAAATGCTCCAGCACGATTTACGCCGACTCCCCGGGTATGGGCGCAAAGGTGGCGCCGGCCCGCGAGGCAATTGCGGCAGAGCCCGCAGGTAACATGCCCCTCACCACTCACCAATTCTCCAGGATGAAAGTCGGCTACGTTCGATCCAACTTCGACGACTTCACCAACAAATTCATGGCCAATGACTAAGGGCACGGGAATCGTGGATCTTGCCCAATCGTCCCATTCGTAAATATGTAGGTCGGTACCGCAGATACCAGTCATCAGTACCCGGACTAATACATCGTTAATGCCGGGCTTAGGTGCCGGAACATCTTCCAGCCACAAGCCTTTTTCCGCCCGGCTCTTTACAAGCGCTTTCATTCCTACCTCAATTCTTCAATTTGTTATACGGTCTCCGGATCAGTCGAAACAAACCTAGACAAGGCGCGGTCTTTCTTGACTCGATCCACCGGAAATACCTGGTTGTGCATCACGACATAGATGCCAGGACTCAGCACGCGCGCGGCGAAAAGGCTCTCAGTTAAATTTTGCAGACCATCGCTCGATTCAAAACCAAGCGGAGTCATGGCGCCGGTCAGAATGATCGGAATCTGCAAAGCAGGCAACGCGCGGCGCACGAAAATACCGGTCTGAATCATGGTGTCGGTGCCATGCGTAATAATGATGGGAGCGTTTTCCTTCAATAATGCCTTGACAGTAGACAGAACCATTTCGCGATCGGAGTCGCTCATTTCCAGGCTATCTTTATTGAGCAGCGGCACTACCTTCACTTCAGTGTCAGGTAACCGCAGAAGTTGCAGATAGCGGTGAATTCGATTGTCGAAGTTGGCGACTGAACCAGTTTGTTCGGAATAAACTTTTTCGATGGTCCCGCCCGTAGTGACGACGTAGATCGCTTTCATATCCTGGCGCGCTTATAGTTTTTAGGCCAGTTTCAAATTTACCATTCTTTATGATTATCGGTTTTTCAGCCACGGTCTCCTCGAATTAACGGCACAACATCCGCAGGACTCAAATCTCCATTGTTGTTTTTGACTAAATCGGACTCCTGCGGCGACATGGCAGCATCTCCCTCCCCTGGTGCAAGGAATAAGTTGCTCTCCAGTCCATGCTGCTTTGTATATAGATCGTAGTAACGGCCATGCACTGCATAGAGCTGTTGGTGAGTGCCTCTCTCCACAACCTTCCCCTGCTCGACGACAAGAATCTGGTTCGCACGCCGAATCGTAGAGAGCCGGTGTGCGATCACAAACGTAGTACGTCCCTGCATTAGATATTGAAGGCCTTCCTGGATCATGGCCTCAGACTCAGAATCGAGGCTGGACGTAGCTTCATCGAGAATCAGAATTCGCGGAGCGGCCAGGATTGCACGCGCAATCGAAACTCGCTGACGTTGGCCACCGGACAGCTTTACGCCTCGCTCCCCTACGATCGTGTCGTATTTGTCGGCAAAGCTTTCGGCAAATTCATCGACGCGCGCGATATGGCAAGCCTGCATGATCTCTTCTTCGCTAGCATCAGGCCGCGAAAAAGCTACGTTCTCCCGGATGGTACCGTCGAACAGGAATGACTCCTGTAGCACAACCCCTAAGCGGGTGCGATAGGATTCCAGGCGAACCGTGCTCAAGTCAACGCCGTCGACCAGAACTTTCCCTTTCATAGGCACATGAAAAGCAGAAATTAATCCGATGGTGGTGGATTTGCCGGAACCGGACGAACCTACCAGAGCGGTCACCGTTCCTGGTTCGGCAATAAACGAGATATCGTCCAGCACGATGCGACTTCCGTCGTAGCTGAAGATGACATGATCGAATTCAATTTTTCCAACGATATCTTCCAATACAGCTATGCGCTTCGGATCTTCATCCTCAGGGCGCTCACCCAAAATTTCTTGGGTCCGCTCCAACCCAGCAAAAGCCTCGGTGAGTTGTGTCCCGATTGAAACAATCTGCATGATTGGCGCAACCAGGAACCCAAGAAAAAGTGTGTAGGTGAAGAAGCCGCCCAAAGTAAGCGTGCCTGCGATGATCTGGTGAGCGCCGATATACATGATGACCGCGCCGACCACGCCCATCAGCAAACTGGCGGACAGGCCCATTACAGAGGTCGCTGTGAGTGTGCGCATGACATTTTGCAGAAGGCGTTGCACTCCGCTGGCGAAAACTGCTTCTTCCCTTGCTTCTGCATGATAACCCTTAATGACGCGCACGCCGCCTAACGATTCCGCTAGCCGACCGGTCACTTCGGCATTAATCTTGCCGCGTTCGCGAAAGATTGGTCGCATGGTGCCAAAAGCTTTTTTAAGGGCGAGGGCAAAACAGAGAAGAAAACCGAATGCCAGCACGGTCATGAGTGGACTTATACGGAACAGCACCACAAGCGCAATACCTGCGGTAAGCAGACCGCCGGAAAGATCAACAAGTCCGGTACCCAGTAAGTTGCGGACACCTTCGACATCACTCATGATGCGTGAAACTAGATTCCCAGTTTTATTGGCATCGTAGAAAGCAACGGGAAGACGCGAGATGTGTTTTTGAACTTTCTGACGGAGTTCAGCGATCAGCCGCTGAGCTGCTTTAGACAATAATTGCGTCAGCGAAAACGATGTGATGCCCTGGATGATCGTCGCTAGCAGAACCAGCAGAACCAGTGGGCGCAGCATCTCGGCGTGACGCTTGATGATGACATTGTCCACAAGAAACTTAGTCGAGTAGGGAAGCACCAAACCGGAAACTCGATTAATCACCATCAAAAGAAAACCCAGCGCCAGCAGACCACGGCGAGGGCGCATGAGTTCCCAAACTGTAGGGATAATGGCGCGGATCCGGCTAAGATCGAGAGGGGCCGGGTTGGCAGGCTTGGTGGCGGAACTCACGTTTCGTTAGACTCACTCCCAGCGCGAGTAGGTTCATTATTCTATCGCCCAAAACCACCAAAACTTGCGCGAATGCTTCCGGCCATCGTGGGATTCACATTTGGTGTCTCTGTGGCGTGGTTTCAATGTAGTTAGGTGCTTTTTCAACGACTGCAATGAAGCGTCTTCTTTTCCGGGTACGTATTTCACCCGCCAAAAAAGAAAGACAGAAGCGCACTTTGAACTACAATGGCTGGTTCGTTTAGCATCGGGGCGGTCTCCATGACAACACCTCTATCTACCGCAGAAGTCAAAGCCTTTACCAGTCAGCACACCTACGGCACGTGGCGGTTCCAGAAGGGCTGGAGCCCAATGCACATCGTCGATGCCGAGGGCTGCCACTTCACTGATTCCGATGGGAAAAAGTATTTAGATTTCTCTGCGCAGCTTATGTGCGTGACCTTGGGACACAAGAATCAGGCGGTGGTTGAGGCAATTGCTGAGCAAGCGCATCGGCTCGCCTATGTCACCCCCGGATTTGCTACTGAAATCCGAGCCGCGTTGAGCAAGCTTCTGCTTGAGGTATTGCCCAAAGGATTAGAGAAATTTTTCTATACAACTTCCGGAACTGAGGCCAATGAAGCGGCTTTCAAGATTGCCCGTATGGTAACAGGGAAAACTAAGATTATTTCCCGTTACCGTTCTTACCACGGATCAACCATGGGAGCCATAGCTGCCACCGGTGATCCGAGGCGTTGGGCCATGGAGCCGGCAGGAAAAATTCCCGGCGTGATCTTCGCGCCGGAAGTGAACTGTTACAAATGTCCGATCCATCACACTTATCCATCGTGCGATATCGCTTGCGCCGATTACATCGAGCACATGATTGAGAACGAAAGCGATGTGGCTGCGGTGGTCGTTGAACCAGTGGTAGGCACGAACGGAGTGCTGGTACCGCCGAAAGAATACATGCCTCGCTTGCGAAAGATTTGCGATGCCAACCAGGTATTGCTTATTGCAGACGAAGTAATGTCCGGCTGGTGCCGTACAGGAAAATGGTTCGCCATGGACAATTGGAATGTCGTACCCGACATTCTCACTACCGCGAAAGGAATTACGAATGCCGCCATTCCCCTTGGCTTATGCGCAACTACGGGAAAAGTCGCGGCGTACTTCGATGATCACTTCTTCTCGCATGGCCACACCTATGAAGCACACCCACTGACACTGGCTCCCGCCATCGCGTCCATCAACGAGATGAAGCGGATGAATCTGCCCGAACGTGCAACAGAAATGGGCGCGTATTTGGGACAAAAACTACATGAATTGAAACCTCGTCATCGTTCGATTGGCGAAGTGCGAGGAATTGGCATGTTTTGGGCCGTGGACTTGGTGAAAGATCAAAACACAAAAGCGCCGTTTAATAGTGGCAAAGACAAAGTATCCGGCAAGCCGCTGCTTGTGGACCGCGTCGCTGCTCAGATGATGAAGAACGGGGTCTATCTCCAGGCTTGGATCAGTCACTTGGTGATCGCTCCGCCACTCATTATTAGTAAGGAAGAAATTGACCACGGCGTGGCTGTCTTGGATGAAGCCCTAAGCCTGTCTGATCAAGAGGTAGAGGCCTAACCCCAATCGAAATCTGAACTACATGAACGCAGCCTCCATTCCAAGATTGGGCAATCTCAAAAGCGACGACCATTTTAAAGAACATCTCGACTCTCTCCAGCTCAAAAATTCCCTGCGACCTCATGGTTATCTCTGGCCGAAGTCCCCTTTGCGGCAACCGCTCGTAAGCGGAGATTTGAAAATCGCCAATCGGATCACAGTACAACCCATGGAAGGTTGGGACGGCACACTTGATGGAAATCCAACCGAAGGCACTATTCCGATGGCAACGCTTTGGCGGCACTGGGGCAAAGTTGATCAGGGTGGAGAAGCGGTTCCTGTCTCCCATAACAGACGTGCAAATCCGAATCCACTGCTGATGGCAACGCACACGAAAAAGGCCTGGCAACGACGCGCCAAGCTGATCAAGGAACGTATCGTGGCACCCGCTCCGTCGCTGACTTTGTAATCAGTCTGCGGTGGACGATTCGGGCAGGTATAGTCGGCCTAACAATGGAATGCCTGTTCGTCGGAAAATCTGTCTATTAGAAATCCGAGCGAGTTACAGCAGCTTCCGTTTTGTCAGGGAGATCACGACTGCCGAAACTGCGGAAGTCTTTTACGTCTCGCAGCGAATAGGCGGCAGTATTCTTCCCCGCCTTCACGCGGAAAAGATCTATGCCTTCGACATCGTGTATCCAAAAAGCCGGACGCTCATCAGGCTTTGCTGTGGCGATCTCGATATTGCTGAATTCGAGGTTGCGTGCGTGGCGCAGGAAAAATCCTCGCGCTGGCAAGGTCCCGAACATGGTCGCTTCCGGATAAGCGTTTTCTTTTTCCGGAGGCTCGAGCGCGGCCCACTCTTTTGTGCCGCCACCCAGCTGGTGCAAGTACATATCCGAGACTTTGATGTCTTCGATCACGCTGCCGGGAATCCCGCTCATAATGGAGGGGTATTCCGCAACCGCGTTCGAACTCACGATATTGCTAAGGATGACGCGCCTCAAAACTCCCGGCCGAACGCCACCAGGCCCGCGCATACGGGCTCCGAGGCGAAGGAAGATAGGCGAATGCACCACACCGCGCATTGTCAGGTTGCTGATGGTGATGTCTTCCATCAGCGCGCCGTCGACGGTCTCTAAAGCCAGGCCGCGGCAATTTTCGAAAATGCAATTGGTGACGGTAATGTTCTTGAAGCCGCCGTTTGATTCCGTTCCGAACTTAATGCGGCCAACTGGGGGACGACCCGGCGGGTACTGCATGCGCTTAAAAGTTCCATCAAGCAGCGTGCCGTAGTCATAGATTCCGGTCACGTAACAATTCGAAATAGTCACGTTCTCGGTCGCACGCGCATAGCCCAATGCGAACGAACTTTTGGGAACGATGGCATCGTCCCATGGAGAATTGACCATGCAATTGTTGACGGTAACGTTCTTGCAGCAGTCGATGTCCATGCCATCGCGGTTGGTGTCGATCTTTATGCCATCGATAATGAGATTATCCACCCCAGTCAGCAGGATGGCGAAGTGGCCGCACATTAGCATGGAAAAACCGCGAAAGGTGACGTTGCGGCAATTCTTGAGTGAGATACCTTTGTTCCCGACCCCGGGACTTTCAGCAAGCGGCAACTCGTTGCTGTCCCCGCGACTCAAACCCTTGCCCCAAATAAGTCCGGGGCCCAGAATGCTCACGTCGTGCAGGTCTTCGCCCCAGAGCAGACTATTGCGCCAGTGGTTGTGTCCGAAGTCCTGATACTTCTCCCATCCTTGTGGTGGACCAGCGGGATCGTAACCGTTTGTAGCTGTTTTCTCCGGAGAAACATCTGCGGCAAGAATCGTTGCCCCTGAATCCAGATACAGTGCAACGGAACTTTTCAGATGAATGGAATAACAAAGATATGTTCCCGCAGAAAAGTACACAGTGCCGCCACCAGACGCAGCAACAGTTTCGATGGCTTTATTAATGGCAGGAGTGTCTAGTGTTTTCCCGTCACCCACGGCGCCAAAGGTGTGAACGTCATACCATCCACGGGAACCAGGTGGCTGTATGGTTGGAACCGATTGGGCAAACGTGGCCTGCGGCATGCGAGTTACTGGAGTGATTCCAGCGGCGAAGGCTGTAGCCAGGAAGTCCTTCCGGGTGATTCCATTGGAAAACACATTTCCTCCTGGATAACATCACGGTTATCCGCTATCTAACGAGATTCGAATGCGTGCCTGAGTTTATCAAAGCAGGGGACACACGAAGACGGGAAAAAATGATTTCTCCAACTGCACACTGCACATGGCAGCATCATGATCTTCTGGACTGTTGAAGGAATGGAACAGCCCAAGCCGCCGCATTAAAGTTTTGCTTGGCTTTGGTGGTGCTTTCCAGGATTCTAGTGGCCTGAGAAATTACCTCAAGCCCCAGGACACGATGCAGAAATTCGCCCTCGTCCTATTTTGCTTGGAACAACTTCATTGAACTAAGCAACGTGTTGTACACGCCCCACGCCAGGGGTATTCCAACTAGCAACCATGCCAAAAGAATTATTCCCTTCGAAGATTGCTTGGTATTCTCCGCCATTTCAAATTCTCCTTTCTGCAAGAGCGGGACTGCTCTGTCTACTCTTCCCTTTCGAACTTCCTTTTTCAGGCAGCCAATATTTCTGATCTACAGGCCGGACAGATAAATTCGCGATAAAACCGATCACCAGAAGTCCAGCCATTACATCCAGTACGGTTTGATACGCACCAGCCTTGTCCGCACCGTGAGCCAACTGATACTCGCGCATGTAGTTCACTAGCACTGGGCCTAACACTCCCGCCACTGACCATGCGGTCAACAATCGTCCATGGATGGCACTCACATGATGAGTGCCAAATAGGTCACGGAGGTATGCAGGGATTGTAGAGAAGCCTCCTCCATACATGCTGAGTAACACAACCGCGGTACAGACAAACAAGAACACACTATTGAGATGGTCCGCCCCAGTTCGTGGTAGGAAGAAGTAGAGGGTTGTCCCCAGCACGAAGAAAATAAAGTAGGTGTTTTTCCTGCCGATGAAATCCGAAGCAGATGCCCAGAAAAATCGACCCGCCATGTTGAACAGGCTAAGCAATCCAACAAATCCGCCTGCGGCCACCGGTCCTATGCTCCCCTTGAACAATTCCTGAATCATGGGGGACGCTTGTTCAAGAATGCCGATACCCGCCGTCACGTTCGTGCACAGCACAATCCAGAGAAGCCAAAACTGTTTCGTACCAAACGCTGTATTCACGTCTACATTGTGAGTCGTGATCAATGCCTGCGGCTTTGCCGAGGGCGTCCAATTTTCCGGCATCCATCCCTCACGAGGTACCCGGATGGTGAAGACGCCAAACATCATAAGAAGAAAATACAGCGTTCCCATCACTAGAAATGTCTTCGCAACGCCAACATTTTCCGAGGTGTGGAAGAAAGCCATCAATTTGATCGCCAGCGGTGAACCGATCATTGCACCACCCCCAAAACCCATGATGGCCATTCCCGTTGCTAATCCAGGACGATCGGGAAACCACTTAATCAAAGTTGAAACCGGGGAGATGTAACCAAGACCGAGGCCTACACCGCCGATGATTCCATATCCGAAGTAGAGCAGCCATAACTGATGAGTCACGACGCCGAAGTAAGAAACATAAAACCCAAGCAGAAAGCAGGTCGCCGAAGCAAACATCGCTTTTCTCGGTCCCGCACCTTCCAGCCATTTGCCGAACGTGGCCGCCGAAACTCCCAGCATCACGATCGCCAGCGAGAAGATCCACGCAATTTGCGACTGCTTCCAATCTTCGGGCAGCGAATGGTTCACACCAAGAAGTTGAGTCAGTGGAATCTTGAAAACGCTGAACGAATAAACCTGGCCGATACAGAGATGGATGGCAAGCGCTGCCGGGGGGACCAACCATCGGCTATAACCCGGATGAGCAATCGATCTATCGCGATCTAGAAAAGACATATATAAACACCTCACAAAAGTCCTACATTTCCCCTTCAATTCGATGGTGAAATCTCAATTAACTGGTTGGTGATCGCTCTGGCGAATGAAGGTGGCGCCCGAAAGCTTCAAGGAAATCTACAGCGGCAGCCATGGCACGCAAACTATCTTTACTCCGTGCTCTCTTCAGTATTTCCCACAGTCGGACAGGCCTATCCCGTTCGGCTGTGGCTT
>Ga0134124_10002875_pt1 | contig 13887 bp, 15 predicted proteins | sample KB304_FD_96880 | JGI IMG/M metagenome (GOLD analysis project Ga0134124, IMG submission 96880) | Terrestrial soil microbial communities without Nitrogen fertilizer from Kellogg Biological Station, Michigan, USA - KB3-0-4 | ecosystem: Environmental > Terrestrial > Soil > Unclassified ... | reverse complement strand
CTTCACCGCTGAAGCCGGCCTCGGTCGGACCTGTTGAAAGCTGCGGTGCCGCCGAGATTCGACGCGGATCCATGCCGAAGCCGCCGCCGCCATCGGTCTTGATAGTCCAGCGGACTTCGTCGGTGGGATTCGAACGGGCGAACTGGAAGGTATGATGAGTCGCCTTGGCCAGTTTGGCCTGATCGGCCGGGTCGTCACGATGGATGGTCAGCGGGATCATCACCTTCTTGCCAGGTTCGAAATCGGCCGGATTCATGGCGAGGTCCTGGCCCTCGTAGGCATGAACGCGGAATTCCAGGAACTTGCCTACTGCCGGGTCGCCGCCAACCCACTTGAGCGGGGCACCGTTGGCATCGAGCACCATTACCGGCTTGTACTGTTCGGACAGGATCGCATCGAGGGGTATCTGCGCCCCCGGCCGCCGTCCGCGCGTATGCTCCAGCGTATTGACGAAGTAGAGCTTGTCTCCGGGTTTTATCCCGTATTTGCTGAAGTTGACGATAATGTCGTAGCGTTCAGCAATCCCCTGAACCGGGAGCGTGGCGTTGTGGTTGATATCCATCCTGCTGTCGAAAGCCACGGCATGCTCCATGAGGTTGCCGTCATTGGCAATCATGTGGAACGGTACCCGGTTATAGGAGACACCGGAGCCGGCCGGCCCGGGAATTTCGCCGCCAGCTCCCTCGACCTGATGCACCAGCGCAATTGCGAAGTAGCGGGATACGGAGCCGTTCAGGATACGGAAGCGGTAGCTGCGAGCCCGCACATCCAGGAAGGGATGCCAGATCCAGTTGGTGAGCACCTGGTCGCCGATAAATCCGTCCACGTTGAAGATGTTGAACCAGAGCTGCCCCTCCTTGTCCCAGGCCTTGTCGAAGACCAGCAGGTTGACGTCGTAGTCGCGGTTCCCCCACGGGAGCGCCGTACCGCTAGGCAGACGGAGGTTGACTCCGTCGTCGAAGGCCTCGTTGCCGCGGTCCAGGGCACTGTAGAAGTTCATCATCGCGGCGTTCCCCTTGTAGACGTTCTGGGCGGTGAAGTCGAGCATGTGGTCGTGGAACCAGTGGGTGCTCATGGTCTCCCTCCAGTCGCCACGGATCTTGATCTTGCCGTTTTCGCAGCTCTTCAGGCCCGGGTTGGCGTCATTGACGAAGAGCGTTTCTCCCGGCGCGCAGGGAAAGGCTGCCCTGGGATCCGTAGCGGTGGTGTTGATGGTGTCGTAGCCTGCCAGCTGCATCGGCCAGCGATAGTCATAGTACTGCCCCGGGAAGAAGAAGGCGTTGGTAAAACCGTCGCTCTCGGCCCCGGAGTGGCCGTTGTGCTCGTGGGTGCTGATGGTGTGCAGCCCGAAACCGCGGTTGGCCGCCGGGTCGATCGGCAAGGCATTGTAATGCCGCATCATAATCGGTTCACCGTAGCGCGCCATGAGGAGCTTGGGTGGCAACGTCCCGTCGAAGGTCCAGAGGGCCTTGTGGTTCTGTATGGGCATCAGCGGATGAAAATCGATCGTGCCCCCCTCCGTGGTCGCCACGAAGTCCCCCGTCGCGCCCGTCACTGGCTTTGGCGGAATCACTGAACTGAAGACCGTATGATAGAGGCCGCCGGGTCCGAACTCGCCTACCTCGTAGCGGTGCAACTGCAGTTGGTCACGGAACCCGCCGTTAACCCTGGCACCGGCCTGGGCGGTCTTGAAGAAGACCTGGGGTGTGAACTCGTTCCAGCGCTGGTGAGCCCAGCCCCGTCCCGGCGGACGGCCATCGGCAGGCGGGTGCTTCAGTTGTCGGCCGAGGAACGCTTCGATCTCCAGTCGCCACGGATTTTCATCCCTTACGTTCGAAAACTGCGTTGGGAAAGGGGCGATCCCTTCCTGGGCCAGGAAAGCCTCCAGGGCAGCTCCGGCCGGCGCGCTCGACGCTACACTTCCCGGATCCTGCTCAGGTGAGGGTCCCACAGTGGGAACAGGAAACGGGTTGGCTGGAATCGCCGCACTGGCGTCGAGCCGTTCCCTGCCGAACTCCTCGAAAAGCAGCAGCTGTTGCGTGAACGACTGGGCGCCGAAGAGCGGACTCGGAAAGCCGTTGGTCGGCACGTTGACGGCCGGCTGTAACGCCGGCGGCAGGACGTTGTTTATCCCTGCGTCCTTGAAGGTGCCGGTCGGCCCGCCCACAAAGGCCCCGCCATTGGCCTCGGGTAGCGTTGCCAGCAGTCCCTGGGCAAAATTCAGGCCTATGAAAGGTCCGGTAAGGGCCGACGGATCTCCCTCCGGAGGCGGGCCGAAGAAGTCCAGGACCGCCGCAGGAGCAAGAGATGCACTTTGCAAAACAACGAGGGCAGCACCGATCATAAACCAGCCTGCCCTCGCTATTGGTTTGGGTAATACTTTGTGTACAGTTAACATAGGAAACACCTCCAATTTCACTTAGTCTCCCATGTCTTTATTATAGTACTTAGCAAATTGTAATAGTAGCAATACGTGGTTAAATCTCCGCACCTATATTAATGGAACCACAGGGGGAAAAGTAGCTAACTATTCAATGTGCCAGGAAAATTTCTTGAATCTCGATGAGATATTGGATGTTATCCACTTTGAGGCAGACAAATGAACTGCAGTCTGTGAAAAACGCAGGGGCAGTCGGGACGGATAATGACTTTTAGCCTGTAATTACTGCAAAATATCCGGCATTTACAAGTAATTGCCGTATATTTTGTGCTTGATTTGAATCAGTAAGAGGTCTATATCTTAATCCACCAGACTTAACCTATTCTTATTATTGGAGAATAAACCCGATGAAAATCCGGGTCCTCGGCTGTGCCGGATCGATATCCAAAGAATCCAAGACATCGGCGTTTCTCATAAATGACAGAATCCTGCTCGACGGCGGCACGATCTGCTCGTCGCTTTCACCCGAAGAGATAAGACCCCTCAAAAACATCTTCATATCACACCCTCATTTTGATCACGTAAAAGGGCTCCCTACTCTGGCAGAGAATCTGGTCTTCATGCAGGAAACCATCCCTGTGACCATACACGGGTCTGAACAGACGCTAAACTCGATCAGGCAGCATCTGATGAACGGTATTATCTGGCCCGACTTCTCTGTACTTCCGAACGAGCAGACTCCGATCCTGAAATACAGCCGTCTCGATGAAGGTGTTGCAGTGTCCCTGGACGGGCTTTCAGTAACGCCGTACTTCCTCTTCCGGAATTTTTCAGACTTCGGCTATTGGATTGATGACGGGAAAAGCACGCTGCTTTATACCGGTGATATCGGGACGAATTCAAAGCTCACCATAAAAGGGAAAGTTCCGGATTCCATGATTATCGAGGTATCGTTCCCCAATGAAAAAGAGGAGCTGGCGCTCCGGACCGGACACCTGACCCCTCTTCTGATGATTGCTATGATAAAAAAACTCACTGTCCGGCCCAGGAATATCTTTGTTGCCCACCTCAAGGCCTTCTTCAGGGATCAGATCATCGAAGAGATCCAGGCGCTCGGCATGCAAAACCTGGTGATACTGAACGACGGGGACATCCTCGACATCTAATGGCTTTTTATCCGGAAACTCCGGATGGAAAGCCATTAGTTTCCGATTCGCAAAGCGGGGATTTTTCGTTCTGGCAAGGAAATCAAGGAATTGCGCGGAGGCGTACTATTGTACGCCGCACAAGCAAGGCCGCGGATTGACGCCACCAGGGCGGAAAAGCACCCTTTCCGGACGGAAACTAATTCAACATAATGAAACCTGCCTGCCTCCCTGTCTCCCCTCCATCCCTTCTGTACGAGAAGAACCGGTCATGATCGCAGGAAACACATTTACCCGCTGACTCTATATTCCCTGATTCCAGCCCTGCATCTAGCAGCTGCAACAGATTGACCCTGGCAAGATCGAGCTGCCACTTTCCCGCTCCCGCTTCCGAAGAGACTTCCGCCCACTCCACCCCGCTTGCAGAGAAGGCATCGCAGACCGTCTTGTCGACTTCATAGCAGCATGGCCCTATTGCCGGGCCGATGGCTGCCAGTATCCGGGACCGGTCGGAGCCGAAAAGCTTGACCAGCGATTCCACTCCCTTTGCCGCAATATTCGCCGCACTCCCCTTCCACCCGGCATGAAGCGCAGCAGCAACCCGCTTGACCGGATCGAGGAGAAGCAGCGGTACGCAGTCTGCTACACCGACCGCAATCATGACACGCGGCTGGTTTGTGATGATCCCGTCACAGTCGATCTTCTGGAAATGGGCGTAATCGGGATTCGGCTCATCTATCACGAGGATGTCGCTGCCATGACACTGGTTGACCATGACAAATTTCTCCGCCTTCGCACCGAAAGATCTTGCCAGAAGACTGCGATTGCCCTGGACACTGTGCGGCGAGTCGAAAGTATTCAGTCCGAGATTAAGTGAATTGTACGGTGCCCGTGAAACCCCTTCATGTCTTGTCGTAAACCCCTGCACAGACACTGCGGCGCTTTTCAGAAGTTCCGGGTCGAGGTAGTGAATGTTGGCTTTTCTGGTAAACTCCATATCTCTTCATGTCCTTTCAAGATAATCCAGGAGAGTCTGCATATCCTCCGGGAGCTCTGAATCAAATTCGATATATTCGCCTGTAGACGGATGCCTGAAGCCAAGTGTCTTGGCATGAAGCGCCTGCCGTCCGAATTTTTTCACCATACCCCTGAACTCGGGTGACTTTAGACCTGTTGCCCTTGCTGAGCCTCCGTAGACCGGGTCCCCGACCAGCGGGTGGCCGGATTCGGACATATGGACTCTAATCTGGTGGGTTCTGCCGGTCTCGAGCCTGAGCTTAAGCAGCGTGACTTCCGGAAATCGAGCCAACACTTTCCAGTGAGTGACCGCGTGCCTGCCGTGCTTTGCACTGCCGGACATCCGCTTCCGGTCAACCGGGTGACGGCCTATGATGCTCTCAACTCTCCCCTTGTCCGTCCTGGGGGAACCGAAGACCAATGCGACATAGACCCGTTTGACCGAATGAGCCCTGAATTGAACGGCGAGACCTTCGTGGGCCGCATCATTCTTTGCGACCACCAGAATCCCGGTGGTGTCCTTGTCGATCCTGTGGACAATCCCCGGTCGGATCTCTCCGCCGATGCCGGAAAGATCGGAGCAGTGAGCGAGAAGCCCGTTCACCAGGGTCCCGCTGTTCACTCCCGCCCCCGGATGAACCGTCATTCCCGCAGGCTTGTTGATGACGATAAGATCCGAATCCTCGTAAAGGATATCAAGATGCATCTCTTCAGGGATTGCCGAGGAAGGCTCGGGCGGAGGAATCGTCACAGAGATCTCCTCACCCTCGGAGACCTTGTAGGAAGACTTTTGCACGATGCCGTCCAGAAGCACATCCCCGTCTTCGATAAGCCTCTGAACCGCGGCACGGGTAAGTTCAGGCACTACGGAAGCGAGAAAGGCATCAAGCCGTGTTCCACCGGCACCATCCGGTACTATGATATGTAAGGTTTTGTCCATTTTTGAAAGTAAAAGGCGCGATTTAAAAACCGCGCCTCGAAAACAGCGATTAGCTACTAAAGCCGGTGTTACCAGATCGTCGACTCGATCTTGCCGGCTCGCTTGACCAGCACATCCACTATCGCAAGGTCAAAGAAGTTCATGCTGGAAACCTGCGGGGCCACTCGTGAGTTGTAGTGCTGCCGACCCTCTTCGAGCTCGTCGGTAAGCACTTCGAAAAGGTTGTCGTTCTTTATGCCGGACTCGACTTTTTCCCTGTTGTAGATCGCCACATCTGAAAGGATCGCCCGGGCAAGTCTTCTGGCCTGATCCGGGTTTTCAATGAGATTCATGGTACCCCCTAAATAAAGCAGCTTCCATAAAGTTGATCAGGTGTAGTACTGGACCTACCGAAGCCATCCTGATTATACTGATATTTTCGTCTCATGCTACCTTAATTTTAAGGCAAAGTATATGCTCGCGTTTCCTCTTCTGACCAGAAGGGCTACGCTACCCCTCTTTTCAGCGTCCTTCATGGCCGCCTCATACTCTTTCAGAGTGCCGGTCTTTTTCTGGTTGACCGAAGTTATTATGTCCCCCCGCTGTAATCCGCTGGAAGCTGCAGTGCTCTCCGGCTCGACAGCCGTCACGATCACCCCGGAAATGCCCGACTGTGCCTTGCTGCGTGGAAGTTCATCGACGTCAAGGCCGAGCCAGGATTCGGCAGCTTTGGCCGGCCGGGGTTTCCGTGCCTCTGCGCTGTCTCCGCTGACGAGCTGCAGATTGAACTTCTGCAGCTTGCCGTCACGGAAAATTTCGGCAACGACCGGTTTCCCGATCGGCGTATCAGCAACGACAAGTTGAAGCTGGCGGGCATCCTTGATCTCCTTGCCATCAAAAGTGAGGAGAATGTCCCCCTGCCTCAGGCCGGCTTTCTCTGCCGGGCTTCCGGCCATGACATCGGAAATCAGGGCACCCTTTGCTTTCTGCAGCCCGAATGAGGCGGCAATATCTTCGGTCACCGGCTGGATTGCGACTCCAAGCCATGCCCTGGTGACGCTTCCTTTCTTTATGAGCTGCTCGACACTCCGCTTCGCCATGTTCACCGGGATCGCAAATCCTATTCCCTGCCCGGCAGCGACAATCGCGGTGTTTATCCCGATTACCTCGCCGTTCACATTCAGGAGCGGTCCGCCTGAATTCCCCGGATTGATCGAGGCATCAGTCTGGATGAAGTTTTCGTAGGTCTCGATCCCCATATTGGAGCGGCCGGTAGCAGAGACAACGCCGACAGTCACTGTCCTGTCGAGCCCGAATGGATTCCCGATGGCAATAGCCCACTGACCGACCTGAAGTTTGTCCGAATCACCGAGCACAGCCACCGGAAGCGGCTCTTTGGAGTTTATCTTTATAACGGCGATATCAGACTTGGGGTCGCTGCCGACGATCTTCGCATCATAAATGCTCTCGTTGGAGAGTTTTACCTGAATGCTTTCGGCATCTTTTACAACATGGTCATTGGTAATTATGTAGCCGTCCCTGTTGATGATGAAACCGGATCCGAGGCTCGATTCCTTTCTGTAGCGGGGACGGGAGGGCACCTCTTCGAACAGGTCCCCGAAAAATGGCGAAATCTCGATAAAAGGCTGAACAAGCTTCTTCTTGCTGATGGTCGAGATATTCACTACTGAAGGGGTTACCACCTTCACCAGATTCGTGAAGGCCTGCTGCGTGGCAAGAATATCCTTCGGCACATCCTTGACCGGAGATTCGACCTTGCCGGTCTCGTAGAACATGTTCTTCTCCTTGTCCCGTCCGCAGGCAGGGAGCGTACAGGCAACCAGGAGCAAAAGTAATATCAAGCGATAACGAATCATGACTTTTCACCTCACAGGATACTATAATCATTCAATAATCGTCCTGCAAGAGTATTTGAAATCTCGACAATGTCAATCTGCCCTGATAGTTGCCGGCTGGACCTTACGGCTAAGCTCCCCGGGACTGGCTGAAATAGCCATTCAATATCAACCGGCAAAACAGCTGTTGACCCTTTGCCCCCTTTGGAATATAAAGCGCCTTGGGAGCATACATGAATGAGCAGCCAACCAGCTGATGTCAAAGAACTTAATATAGGGCAGAAAATCCGGAAACTGAGAAAAGAGAGGCGGCTCACCCTTCAATATCTCTCCGACCTTTCCGGTCTGTCAAAGCCCCTCCTTTCGCAGATAGAGAATGAACTGGTAATCCCTCCGATCGCTACCCTTCTGAAGATTGCCAAAGGGCTTAAAGTTGGCATACACTACTTCTTTGAAGAGGAGGAGGACCGGCAGAAATTCGTGTTGCTCAGAAACAGCGATATCAGATCCAGCCGGAGACGCTCCGGCAACGACTCTCCGCAGAACTACCTCTATCATTCGCTTGCCCCGCGGATGAGACACAAATCCATGGAACCCTTTCTTGTGGAGTTCGAACCCGGAAAATGGGACGACACCCTGCTTTACCGCCACGACGGCGAAGAGTTCATCTATCTGCTGCATGGAGAGCTGGAGTTCCACTACGGAGCGGAGATCATGATATTGAAAGCTGGGGACAGCATCTATTACGACTCTTCGGAAGCCCACGGATATATTTCAATCGGCAGTGAAAAGGCTAAAGCGGTAGCGGTTCTCTACTCACGATAGTTTCAATTGAAAAGGGGGACAGACAATGAAAAAAAAGATTGGTGTAGTTCTCTCCGGGTGCGGTGTATATGACGGCAGCGAGATCCATGAAGCTGTCCTGACTCTTCTGGCTATCGACAGGAACGGTGCCGAAGCTGTCTGCATAGCCCCTGACATGGAGCTTGACGAAGTAGACCATCTTGCCGGTCAGCCGACCGGAGCCAGGCGTAACGTGCTGGTCGAGTCTGCCCGTATCGCTCGGGGGAAGATCAGGAATATCGCCGGAGTGAAAGCGGATGAACTCGACGCAATCGTCTTTCCCGGAGGATTCGGGGCTGCGAAGAACCTTTGTGACTTTGCCTTGAAAGGAGCCGATGCTTCCATCCAGCCTGATGTCGCCCGCCTTTTGAAGGAGATGGCAGTTGCCAGGAAGCCGATCGGCGCCATCTGCATAGCGCCGGCCCTGATTGCGGCGGTGCTCGGCAAAGAATATGCGCCGGAAGTCACCATAGGCAATGATGAAGGGACTGCAGCTGCCATCAACGCCACCGGCAGCAAGCACCTGAACTGTCCGGTACGAGAGTTTGTGATCGACAGAAAAAACAGGATTGTCAGCACACCGGCTTATATGCTTGCCGGCTGCATCAGCGAAGCGGCAGAGGGGATTGAAAAAACGGTAAAAGCAGTACTTGAGATGGCATGATTAACAGAGGATGAGTGCTGCCGTAATGAGTCATCGGAGCTATTTCGTCGCAATTCTTGCGAAATGAAGCGTTAAGCAGCAGATATTGTCTGAGCGAAGCGAGTTTATCTGCTGTAGCGAAATGAGCCTAGAATTGCAGAAATAGCTCCGCGAGACGAATGAAGGCAGCATTCATCCTCTTCACCGCGTCAATCCTGTCACACCCGCTCCACCTTTATCCTGGGCATCGGCATCTTCCTTCCAACAATCGCCCGGTGCCGACCCCTCAGTTCGGCCATGCCGCACTCCATGAAAACCGTCTGCTCGGAGCTTCCCGGTAAAAGAAGATACTCGTCGACAAAGCGCTCCATAAGCCTGTTGTAACGTTTCGTAGAACCGCCATGAGCGAAGTTGCGGCCTGGAAAACGCCTGATATCGCCGTCAAACCCGGGAGATATGTGATAGAGCTCGTGAAAGACCGTGACCAGCTTGTCACGCAAGGTTCTGTCCATGAATCTCGGGATCATGAAGTAGATGACGTAGAGGATCACCTGACCGCGATGGGCAATCTCAGGCATAGTGCAGCGGAGCGTATGCCGTCCCCGTTTCACGGTTTGTGTCGTTTCGCCTGCAGGGAACCGTAACGGATGGATCTTTGCGAAAAGCCCGTGCTCGCTGCTGTTTCTCGAGCTGTTTATGCAGACCAGGAGCCGCGAGGGGTCGATATGAGAAAACGCCTCATGCCTGGAGGTTATGTCGGCTATGAGGCGTTCGATTTCTGCTGTCAGGTTGAGAGTTGTCAAAGGGTGGTGTAAATCAGCCTCATTGTTTATGGCTTTTATGGCAGAACAGGCACCTCATCGGGCCCCCGCCGGGTTTTGCCGGGTGCTTCTCCGGGAACTTTATCTTCACTCCGTCATGGCAGGATTCGCAGAGCGGATCGACTTCGCTCTTCTTCTTCCCGGCTTTCAGCATATCGTTGAACTGCTTGTGGGTCGCATCCAGCGGAAGTTTCTTTGTCTTCTCTTCACCGGATATGGCAATAAAAATAATCAGTACGACGGCGAGAATGCCGACGAAGATCCAGTCACGTTTCCCAAACTTCACAACCACCTCCGGAAAAACTTTTCAAAAAATATCGACAGCAAAAGTTCCCTGCCTCAGTCATGTTTTATGAACGTCAGGTAAATCAGCACCCCGCCGACAACCAGCCCGCCGGCTGCGAACGGAAGAGTCGACTTCAGGGTAAGCCCTCCGCCGACCAGTTCGGGAGAAAGCGTGTATCTGACCAGCAGCATTATGGATATCGAGGAAAAAAGAAAAAGCAGTACGAATTTGGACCTTCTTACAATGGCATAAAAAGCGAAGAGCAGAAATATCACTATGATAATCGGTTGCTCCATTGCCGATTTCAAAGTGAGGTGTTGGATAAAGTCAACAATATTACCTGTTTCAAACGGGGCAAGCTTGTCTTTAGCCTGATCGAGCATCTGCTGCTTTTCCATGACACCCCCATAACAGCACATAAAATTAAATCCAGTTATTACTACCAAATCCACCAATGAAATGAAACATTTTTCACATAGAGTCAGTCTGTTTCTGAAAGATTTTTATTACCATATCTGCTATTTGGCCGGGTTCAAGAGTGTCGGTATCGATCTCGTACATTGCTGCGGCACGGTAGAGCGGGGTCCGCCTTTCGAGAACCTCTGCGACCTCTTCCGTAAATGTCTTCCCGGCAGTCAGTGCCGGCCTTTCTTCATTCCCCTTGATACGCGAGACAATAGTCTCTACGGATGCTTTCAACCAGACAATGCAGCCGTTTACCCGCAGCTGTTCGACATTCTCCGGGCGCTCGATCACACCACCTCCGGTATCGATGACAATGCCGTCCCAGACCGCCATCTCTCTTACTTCCAGAGACTCCCTGTCACGGAAACCGGGCCAGCCGTACCGCTCGACTATCTCGGGGATGCTCAGACCGGCACGCAGGGTAATCGCCTTGTCGATCGAGACAAACGGGAACGACAGCTTCTCCGCTACAAGCCTTCCCACATGGCTCTTGCCTGTACCACGATAACCGATCAGAACTATGTTCATCCCTTAAGCCGCTCCATAAGCACCTTTCGCATCACATCTACCGGAGCATCGTCACCGGTAAACTTCTCGAACTGCAGCACCGCCTGATTTATGAACATCTCGACGCCGGAAATGACGATGCACCCCTTTGATGCCGCTTCTCTCAGGAGCTTTGTCTCCAGAGGAGTATATACCACATCGAATACGACCTGTCCCCTGCGAAAAAGTCCGGACGGAACCAGCGACGAGTCCTCTTTGGGATGCATCCCGACAGGGGTGCAGTTGATGATTATATCAGCCTCGGACATCCTGGCGGAAATCGTTTCCGGACCGAGGAGATCGGCTTCGACAGAGACGTTTGTGCCTGACGTAAGGTCGGCGGCAAGGCTTCTCAGCACCGGTTCGTTAATGTCCGTCATCACAAGTTTCCTGATGCGTGTCGAACGGGCGAGCGTGAATGCTATCGCCCTTGATGCGCCTCCGGCGCCGAGCATGAGGACAGTGGACACATCCGGATCCACACCGGCATCAAGGATAGCCTTAAGTGCTCCCGGCCCATCGGTCCCGAAACCGCACAGCCTTCCCTTCTCGTTGATAACCGTATTGATCGAGCCTATCGAACGGTCTATATCGTCGACCTCGTCCAGATAATCGATGACCTCTATCTTGTGGGGGATGGTAACGCTCATTCCCCTGAAGTTTTCCAGAGCCCTCATCCCTGCGATCGCACTCTTCAGATCCTCGACCCGGAAAGCCGTATATACATAATCTAGTCCGAGTGCATTAAAAGCCGCATTGTGCAGGGCCGGAGAAAGGGAGTGTGCCACAGGATTGCCGATGACCGCGCAAAGTCGTGTCGATGTCGATATGCTTCCGTCACTTTTCATTTAAGCCACCTTGCGAGGTTTATCGCCAGCTGCCTGTTACTGTCATCCAGGAACTTGTTCTGAAATATGGCATCGTCACCAAAAACCACGAACCTGCCTGCGCCCAGCTTTCCAGCGGCCACGACACCGAACGCCTGCACGATGTCGCCCTTTGAGAGTCGTTTATCGCCGTTGAAATCGACCCACGCGTTTGGAGAGGTTGAAGCGATGATCCGGGAATTCTCCGCGGTATTCATAAGCGCCCAGCCACCGTACAGGCTGAAGTGCGCCAGACCGGCGAAGAGCGGATGATCGGCCAGGTTTTTCACCTGAAAGTTTTTAGGATCACCGTTGATTATATTTTCCTGCTCCCCGAGCACGAAATTCGTGAAATCCACATCGATACGCCGGAAAAGTTCCGCGAAAGGGAGGCCTATATGGATCATGACGGCCAGCCTCCCACCCCTCTCCAGAAAACGGATGACAGCATCGGCCTCCTGCGGATTGATCTCCTTGAAAGGTCCGGAAATGACCAGAGTATCCACATCCAGCAGGGTGTCATCCGACAGAGGCGTTGAACCTGTCCTGACCGCAAATCCCTCTTCTTTCATGACCGCAGCAAAACCTGAAAGCTGGAGAGGCCCGTCCTTTTCTACCAGAAACCGCTGCTCGTGAGACTGATCCACAAGGAGCACCGCTGCTGCCTCTGCATGCGAGGATACAGACAAAAGTGAAACCAAAAGTATCACAAATGCCGCACAGCTGCTTCCGGATCTCTTCATCCACATACTCCCTGGTACTGATTTCTTCTCACAAATCTATTGCATCCAAGACACAAAGTCAATAGGATAGTTTTGGTCTGATTTGCCGGGCATCAATTATTGACACCAAAGCAGCATCAGTGTAATAAATAACATTCTATTTTCAGGAGGATATCATGATAGCACATATTGTTCTTTTCAAATTGAAGGAATCGACGCCGGAAAATGCAAAAGCTGTAAAAGAGATGCTCCTGAGCATGGACGGGAAGCTCCCGATGCTCCGTCATCTCGAAGTCGGGACCGATGTCATACGTTCAGAGCGCTCCTATGATGTAGCTCTTTATACCAGATTCGATTCGCTGCCCGACCTTCAGTCTTACCAGGTTCACCCGTACCATGCCGATACGGTCGTTCCGTTCATGAAAGCGAACTGTTCGTCGATAGTCGCGGCCGATTACGAATTGTAGAATCAGTTTTGAGTTTTGAGTTCTCAGTTTTGATTTAGCATTTATTAGATTCAAGGAGAGATTTTCATGGCAGCAGAAAAATGCCCCTGCGGCAGCAAACTATCATTAGCCAAATGCTGCGGGCCCCTGTTAAAAGGAACTTCACCTGCACCAACCGCCGAGAGCCTCATGCGCTCGCGCTACACGGCATACACAAAAGGCGAGATCGACTATCTTTACGCCACCACTCACCCGGAGCACCGGAAAGGATACGACCACGAAGGCACCAGAAAATGGGCTGAAGGTTCGGAATGGCTGGGGCTGGAGATCGTGAGCAGCAGAGGTGGCGAAAACGATACCCTCGGAGAGGTGGAGTTCATTGCCCGCTTCAGCGAAGACGGGGTTGAGACGTCTCACCACGAGCTCGGAAAATTCAGAAAGCAGGAAGGGCTCTGGTATTTCACAGAGGGGAAGATGGTCACCTCGAAACCGATCATCAGCACCAAGGTCGGCAGAAACGAGCCTTGTCCCTGCGGCAGCAACAGCAAATACAAGAAGTGCTGCGGAAAATAGAACTGCTCCGGGCATCAACCTGATGCCTGTACCGACTGAACCTGCAGGATAAGCTCCCATTTCACTCACATGAACAGGAACCGATGAAAGAACTACTCAGAATATCCGGAAAAAACCTGGTCCTTCTCTGTGCCCTGACGCTCCTTGCAGGCTGCGCGGCCTATGCCGACCTCCCTCACGGGACCGCCAAGGAGACCGGCTCGGCCGTTGTCGAAAGGGAGAGCGTAGTGCTTGTTCCGGAGAAACCGGAAGCCCCCCCTTCCCTCGATTACGTCATCGGTGTCGGCGATGTGGTTCTGGTGACCGTTGCCGGCAAACCGGAGTTCAGCGGTGTTGCTCCGACCGGCACCAGCAAGGTG
>Ga0134124_10002874_pt1 | contig 13887 bp, 11 predicted proteins | sample KB304_FD_96880 | JGI IMG/M metagenome (GOLD analysis project Ga0134124, IMG submission 96880) | Terrestrial soil microbial communities without Nitrogen fertilizer from Kellogg Biological Station, Michigan, USA - KB3-0-4 | ecosystem: Environmental > Terrestrial > Soil > Unclassified ... | reverse complement strand
TGTTCACCGACTAAAACGGTTTCTACTCGGCCAGCGGCCTGCTGCCGGGTGTGTACAGCGTAAAAGCCTATTCGACCTCGTTCCTGCCCGCGCTGCGTGAGCAGGTGGGACTGCGCCCCGGCAGCAGCGTAATGGTCAATCTCAAGCTCAGCGGGCTGTTCGAGGCGATCCAAATGCCCGCCATGCGCGGCCCGGCCGACGATGATGACTGGAAGTGGGTGTTGCGGTCGGCTTCCAATCGTCCTATTCTTCGCATGCTGGAAGATGGTTCCCTGACCCCGGTGGCGCAATCAGCCGGGGACAAACACGATCCGGCAGACAAGCATGATCTGAAAGGTACCTTGTCGTTCGTCGCGGGCTCGGCCTCCGGTGGTTTCGGAAACTCGTCCGACATGAACACGGGGTTTTCGGTCGCGAGATCGCTCTTCTCATCCGGAACCGTGGCTCTGCAGGGCAACGTCGGCTACAACGGCGGTTCGCCCAACACCGTGCTGCGTACCTCGTACAGCCGCACGCTGCCGGATGGGTCAAAGCCGGAGATGGCGTTCACCATGCGCCGCCTGGCTGCACCCGGGATCAACGGTCATGGCACGGCGCTGCAGGCCATGGCGCTTTCTGCGTCCGACAAATTCACCTTGGGCGACATTCTGGAACTGCGCTTCGGCAGCGAATTGCAAACCATCCAGTTCCTGGGACGGGTGACCGCGTTTCGTCCCTTCGGTTCGGCAGATCTGCACGTCTCGCCGAATACCGTAGTGGAATATCGCTACGCCACCTCGGAGCCGGATGGGCGCATGGAAAAGGGTTTTGACTCGGCGCCGGCGGACCTGAGCGAGTCTGGTCCGAGGGTCAGCATGGCGAGCTTTTCTTCGACCGTGGAACGGGCCCATCATCACGAAGTTTCGCTCTCTCGTCACGTTGGAGACACTAGTCTGCAAGTAGCGATGTTTTTCGATCGCGTGGCCGACCCTGCGCTGACCGGCGTGGGCGACGCTTCCGCCGATGCCGGTAACGTTCTGCCCGACATCTACTCCGAGACCTTCACCTATCGGGGCAAGGAACTGGATGCTCGCGGAATGCGCGTGGTTTTGCAGCGCAAGCTGGCCTCCGATCTGACCGCGACCCTGGACTATGGGTACGGCGGCGTGCTCGATCTGAGCAAGAGCAATGTCGCTTTACAGGACGCGCGCCGCGACACTTTTGTGCGCGATCGTCACACGGCGTCGGCGAAATTCAGCGGCACGCTGCCCGGCGTTCGCACCCGCTGGATTACCTCCTATCGCTGGATCAGCGGACAGGCGCTGACGCCGGTGGACATGTTTAACCAGTCAGCGGGGCAGTCCGATCCTTACCTGAACATCTTTATCCGCCAGCCCATTCCCGGAACCGGATTTCTTCCCGGTCACATGGATGCGGTGGTCGACATACGCAATCTTCTGGCCCAGGGATATGTTCCCGTCATGGGCCAGGATGGCCGCACGGTTTATCTGGTGCAGTCCGCCCGGACTGTACGCGGTGGCGTGGCGTTTACGTTCTAGACGTCGGACCGCGGACGTCGGCTTCAGCTCAAACGAAGTTCAATAGTGGCCCAGTCCGGACAAGTCCCGCTACACGGGCGTCATCCTGTGCGGCCTGAAGGCCGCGAAGGATCTCGCGCGTATCACCACAGTGGCCGTGAGGGTCCATATCCGCTACTCGCCGGACCCTTCGCAAGCTAAGGATGACAATTCATGAGAGGGAAGAAATTCAACCCGAGCCACTACCCAAAATTTCTGCTCTCCGAACCTTGAAATCACATCGCGCCGTCGCGACTCGGGCTGCCCCTTCGGTGGGTCAGACGGCTCGTGTATGTTTTAGTTGAATGGACAATCTGCCCGATCGCCTCTTCGAAAATCCGGTGTGGCATGCTCTCCAAACCAAGCATCGCCACCTTGCTGTGTCTGAAGGTGATGCATGCCGCTATCCTGCCGAGGTCGTTCCTTTCGCGGCAGTCGCAGCGCCGACCTCTGTCGCTTTCGAGCAACTGCATTCCCTACTCGCGCCTGGTGAGTTCGTATGGCTCATTGGAGAAAATTATCCGCATCTGCCGGAGATTCGTTTTGAAGAAACGCTCAAGTGTTTTCAGATGATCCTGCCTGAGGAAGTGATTCTGCCCGATCCGGCGATTGAGATTGCCCGGCTCTCTGGTGCCAATGCCGGTGAAATGGTGGCGCTCACAGACCTCGCGTTCCCCGGCTTTTTTCGCAGAAGGACGTGCGAAATGGGCTCGTACTACGGCGTGCGATCTGATGACGAATTGATCGCCATGGGCGGCGAACGGCTGATGCTCGAAGGCTACTCCGAGATCAGCGGCGTCTGCACACATCCAGCACATCGTGGAAAGGGTCTTGCCGCGAGCCTGATCTGGCGGCTGGTGCGCGATCATCGTCGTGCCGGGCTCGTGTCCTGGCTCCATGTAAGCACGGCGAACCGTCGCGCTTTTGACCTTTACCTTCGCTTGGGGTTCGAAGTGATCCGCACGGTCACGCTCCATCGCGTCGGTCGCAGCGCCACGCGATAGAATCAGGACGGCGATCGGGCCTGCTTGATTTCTTGGTTGGTTAGCGGTCGGACAGCGCCGTATTTCAACGCCTCTTTCGAGGCACTCTTAACCTTATTCGGGGAACGCGGATTTCAAAGAACCGCTGGCGGAGATTTGCCCCGCTGGGCGGACGAGGGCATCCGCCCCCAGGTGGTTTGTGGCGGACAGCGAAAGGGATTGTCGGGGGTTGCTTTTGCACGAGCGTGGCGCTCGCGGCCACATTACGAAACGCGAAAAAAAACGGATGCGCTTTCGCGCATCCGCCGATTTTAATAACTTGCAATCGTTAGAAGATGATCTTGGCTGCGAGTTGCATGTTGAAGGCTTCACCGGGACCGATACCAGGGGCGCCGTTGAAGTCGCCGATGGTGTCGCTTACGAAACCGTTGCCGCCGACCGAGCCGCCGCCGGAGGCAAGGTTGATCCGGTTGAGCAGGTTAAACATCTCCGCCCGGAGTTGTATTTTCAGGCGCTCGCCAATCGGAATGTTCTTGAACACCGAAAGATCCACGGAACCGTATCCAGGAGCAAAAAACTTATTCCGCGACAGGTTGCCGAGGAAAGTGGTCGGGCTGGAGCAATTGAAGGCCGCCGGGTTAACCCACTCGACTCCTCCAGCCGCGGCGGAGAATTTGTGAGAAACGCCTGCGAACGGGTCCGCCACCAGGTCGCATCCCGGACGGGAGAAGCCACCCGAGATGTTGAAGGGCTGTCCGGTGTGGAACGACAACAGACTGTTCACCTGCCAACCGTGAGTAAGGATCTTCGGGCCATGCGATGAGCCCGGGACTTCGTAGGTCAGGCTGGTGGTGAAGTTGTGCCGGGTATCGAAATCCCCGTTGCCGTACTCCGCCTTCAGGTTGTAGCTGTCGAGTGGAATAACGCCGCGATACTCGCTCATCACATCCAGAGCATGCGCCCAGGTGTAAGCGAACTGAGTCGAGAGTCCGTGAAAGGACCGGACTCTCAGGGTGCTTTGGAGCGAGTTGTAGTTCGAGGTGCCGGCGCTGTTGAGTTGCACGATCGAGCCAACGTTGGGGTACTGAACGTTGAATCGACCCGTCGGACTTGCACCCAACTGGTTGATGTTCAGCATGGTGCTCAGCTTGCGTCCTTCCATGCCCACGTAACCGATCTGGAACACAGCCGCACTACCCAGGCTCTTCTCGACCTGCAGGTTGTAGTTAAAGAAGTAGGGTGCGCGGAAATTCTGGTTGACCGAGTATGCGTTGTAAGTGTTCGCTCCGTTGGCTTGTGGCACGCCGCAACCCGGGTCGGTGTTGAAATTCAGGCTGGGGCAAAGGGTAACTCCGGGGAAAACGGATGCGCCACCGGCCTGCACGGCATCCCAGTTGTAGCCATTCAGGCTCAAGTTGGAGACCGCGGCCGGGCCCACGGGATTGTCCTGCAAACCATCCGACGCCGAGATCGGCGGACGGAAGTCCAAGAACGGGTTCATGTTGATCTGGTCGTAGAACATCCCAACTCCGCCGCGCACCACCAGATCGCCGTCGGCTTTCGGCTGGTAGGCGAATCCGAACCGGGGAGCGAAGTTGTTCCGGTCCGGCGGGAAGATGGAGTCGATGCCGTTACCCTGGATGAGCATGCCTCGCCCAGGAATAAAAACCGCCAGGTCCTTCTTGGTGCTGTACAGCGGCCCGAAGTACTCGTACCGTAGACCAAAATTCAGGTTCAGCTTGCGCGTCACCTGTATCGAGTCCGAGGCAAAAAGGTTGAATGCGTTAACCCTGACAAAGCGCTCCGGATTCCCCACGGCAATCGTGGAAGTCGAAACGTCGCCCGCCAGGAAATCAGCCAGAGCCGTGGTGTTGGTATCGCAACCCACTGTGGCCGGATTTGCTCCGCAGAACGCGCTCCATGGCCCTTGTGTTCCGTCGAAGGTAAATTTCCCCGTTCCACGGCGGTGATAGAACTCGTTCACGCGGCCTTGCCGGAATTCACCACCGAAACGGAACTGGTGCCTGCCTACGTTGTAGGAAACGATATCGGCCAGCATTCCGGTTATATCGTTGCGGCCTTCCGGGGGAGTAAGACCGATTTGCTCGAAGCCGGAGATGGCGATATTCGGGGCGCCCAGAATAGGCTGTCCCTTGATGGTCGCGTCCGGGCTCAGGAACAAGCCCAGTGCCTTGGTATTGAAGCTGTTGTTGGCATCGCTGAAAGTCTGGTTGAAGTAGTTGATGCCGAACAGCAGCTGATTCGTCATCCGCGGGGAGAGAACGGAGTTAAGCGTGGCCGCGTAGTTGTAAACGTGGATAGGAGCTTTTTCGAAGTAAAACTGGAGGTTCGAGCTGGCCGTTCCCAATGCCGGACTGCCACCCAGTGGCGCGGTCTGGCTACCCTGTCCGCCAAACCAGCGGACGGAGAGGCGGTGTTTGTCGGTGATGTTGAAGTCAACCTTGGCGACACCGTTGTAGCTGTATCCGGTAGAGGCAATAGGACTGAAGAAGTTGCCGGTTTTTGCCGGAAGCGAATTGATCAGCGATGGCCAGAGGACGGGGTTGGTGTTGGTTGTCGGATTGCCGATCAGATTTTGCGAAAGCGCGCTTGGTGCAACTGGCGCATATGCGCCGTACGTGCCTCCCGTATTATTCAACAAGGCCAGAGCTTGGGTTTGCCACGCAAAAGATGGTTCAGTGGCGAGTCCAGAGAGTCCGATCAGGTAGTTCTGTTTCTCAAAGGAGACGAAAAAGAATGCTCTGTCCTTAATCACGGGGCCACCCACGCTGAATCCGTAATTCTGATTGCGCAGTGCAGGCGCTCGAGGGACGGTAGCGCTGGGTTGGAAGAAGGGTGACGCGGCGCCGTAAAACTCGTTGCGATTGTAGTAGTACGCCGTGCCATGCAAGCTGTTGGTGCCGGATTTGAGCACCAGATTTACCGTACCGCCGGCATTGCGGCCGGCCTCAGCGCCCGATTGGGTTTGCGCCGAAAACTCGTCAGTGGCGTCGATCGGCATGATGATTCCAGCAATTCCCGAAACGCCGCCCTGATTGACCGCAGGAATGTTGTGCCAGAAGTCATTGTTGTCCACGCCATCAATCTGCCAGTTCATCTGGTTGGGGCGCGTCCCGTTGAGTGAACCGTAGCCGCCCACGGAATAGCCGCCGTAGCCCGGCGCGGTCGAGATCAGCTGGGTGAAGTCCCGTCCGTTCAGCGGTACGTTCTGGACCACAGCGGAAGGGATGGTCATGTTCTGGGTCGCCGTAGTCGTATCCACGGTGACCGCAGCAGCGGAGACTTCAATCGCCGTGCTTTGATGGCCCATGGTCAGTTTGACCGGCAGAGTGTAGACCGAGCCTGCAGTGACCGAAACATTGTCAACGTTGACCGCCTGGAAGCCGGGCGCATTCACCGAGATCTTGTAGGAGCCGAGCGGCAGGTCCTGAAACGCAAACTGACCCTCGCTGGTTGACGTGGTCGTGAGGACTGCGGCGGTGCCGGTGTTGATCGCTTTTACCTCCGCGCCGGCTACGACCGCACCCGACGGATCAACGATGGTGCCGTTGATCGCGCCTCGAAATGTCTGGGCCTGGCTGAAACCTGCCACTAATAGGATGACCACCACATATCTGAGCAAATGCCGCATATTGCCTCCCTTTTAATTCCCCAACATTTGTTAGTGATGTTCCCGAATTGAGTCACCGGAGTCACGTATGGGGCCAAAGTGGGACAATCCGCTAACATTTTTAGTTTCATCATATTGCCGAAGTGAATTACGGCCAGGGATACGTGGTATGGAACTCAAACCCACCCCTATCTATGAAAAATTGTATGTCAAAGGGTTCCCGCGACAGAAAACCATACGGACGAGCCGAGTTACCTCGACTGGCACTTTTGACCGCATCTTGGGACGTGGTAGGTTCGCCACGGGTGCGATCTTCATTTTGAGATTCCGATGCGTCTGAGTGCATTTACAAGTTTGCTGTTGAGCTTCGCGCTGGCACAGCCGTTGCAGGCCCATCACATCAAACAAAGTGCGGCGAAGGAGATGCCCGTAACCACGTCGTCGCCCAAGGCCCGGGAGTTGTTTCAGCGGGCGCTGACCGACTACGAAAATCTTTATCTGGAGCGCGCGAACGTCGGCTGGCGGGCAGCGGTCCAGGCTGATCCCAACTTCGCCTTGGCCTACGTCTTTCTTGCTTACAACAGCACCGATCCCGGGGAGGCGCATACCGCGCAGGAGAAGGCCAAGCTGCTCGCCACCAAGGCCTCGCCCGGAGAACGCCTCCTCATTCAGTGGATCACCAGCGTGAAGGAGAACAACTTTATTGCCGGCATCTCGGCCATGAACGACATGCGGGAGATGTTTCCCAAAGACAAGCACCTGGCTTACCTGGCGGGAAACTGGATGATGGGACAGAACAGCTACGAACAGGCGCAAAAGACGCTGCAGGAGGCTCTGGCGATTGACAAGAATTATCCCCCGGCCCTTAATGATCTGGCTTATTGCTACGCGCAAAGCCGCGAATATCCCCAAGCCTTCGAAATAATGGAGCGCTATGTAGCGGTGTTGCCCACTCTGCCGAATCCGCAGGATTCGTATGCAGAAATCCTGCGTATGTCGGGCAAATTCGATGGCGCGCTTGAGCACTACCGGGCGGCGCTCAAAATCGATCCCTGGTTCGTCTACTCTCAACTCGGCCTGGCCGACACCTATGCGCTGATGGGTAACCAGACGCAGGCGCGGCTGGAGTACGACAAAGCCATCCAGAATGCGTACACCGCCGCGGACCGCCTGACTTACGCGCTGCAAAGCGCCATGACCTGGGCGCGCGAGAACAATCTTGCCGAGGCCGACAAGGCTTTCGCCGCGGTTGCGGAGAAAGCTCACGCCTTGGGGTTTGAGCTGACCGAGGCGCAAGCTCACCGCATGATGAGCCTGTACCAGACCGACGATGCCGAGGCCCTGAAGCACCTGGGATCGTCCGAAGATGCGCTCACCCATCCCACGGCCGGGAGCATTTCGCAATCCGACCGTGAAGACGAACGGGCCAGGATCTTGCGCTACCGCGCGGTCCGCGCCGACCATGCCGGCAACCACGAACTGGCCGCGCAAAGCTTGCAGCAGCTGGAAACCATGGTCGGCAGCACGCGCAGCGCGGCGGTGCAGAGTTCGTATCACGGCGCCGCCGGGACATTGCTGATGAGCCAGCAGAAGATTCCGGAGGCGATCGCCCACCTGGAGGAAGACGAAGACAATCCTTACTCGCTGGAATTGTTGTCACGGGCCTACTCGATCACCCATGCCAGCGAAAAAAAGCACGACGTCGAAGTCAAACTCCGAGCCAGCAATATGCCCACCATGGAACAAGCCATGGTGGTGCCGGCGGTCCGCTCCCGTCGCCCTGACGGGGAATAAGCAACAGGCAGTTTTCAGTCTTCGGGCGTCAGCCAGACTTGGTTTTCAGCGGACGACCGACGACTGAAGACTGACGACTGCCTTGCTTTGTGGTAGGCTCGCCTTCTCAATGACGGACGTCAAACGTGAACGCCGGTCCGGACAACGCGTAGCGGCGCGGGTGCCGGTCGCGATCAAAGCCCAGAAGGGGACGGTCGAGGCCACCGGATTCACTCGCGACTTGAACGCCGGCGGCATCTTTCTCTATACCGACTCGCGCATTGTGGCCGGCAGCGAGTTGGAGGTGGTCCTGATTCTGCCGCCCGAAATTACTCACGGCGAAAAACAGTGGGTATGCTGCCGGGCCTCGGTGGTAAGAGTAGAAGATAGCGAAGGCGGAGGAGACTTTGGTGTAGCCGCCAGCATCCGCAGCATGGAAATCCTCCCCGAAATCCCCAGCTGATCAGCTCCTCGCCGGATTTGAGATGGAGGACGGGCAGCCCGCCCGTCTGGATGGAGCGGCATCGAGGAAGGTGAGCTCCGCAGCCCCAAAAATAGAAAAGATGCGAAATTCTTAATGACATGTGCATCACTTTTGGTGCAATATTGCAATCCGTTGCATGGTCTGGTTCAAGGAATCTGCAGTTCAGCCGATGCAAGCCTTATAGAAGTAGCTGAAGCAGGCGATTCGTACTGACGATTTCAAAACCCTCGGGCGGCCCAGTATGTGGCTTGAAAAATTGTTTGCCGGTATATTGCGCGTGCTTACGCCGCTGGGAGCCCGCTACATCCAGCCCTCATTCGCGCAGCGGATTTACCTGCTGTGGATCTTCCGCCACTTCAAAGTGCTGCCGCTGCAAGTGCTGACCCCGCGGCAACGCCGCGTGATTGACCGCTTGTGCGTCGAGCCCCGCTTCGTCCCCCTAACGGAGGCCGACGGATGGGAAGCCCCGATCATTGGAACTCTCGAACGCCGCCCGCCGATTGCCCCCGCCCGCGGCAAAGCCCGGGTCACGGACGCGGTGTCACCGTTTGCCGCCGATCTCTCGAACGCAGAGCGCAGGTCTTGATTTGAAACTCCAAGTCTCTGAAATTTGAAAACCCCTGACGTTCGCAAGCCATCTGAAGCTCGTAAGCCGGCGCTGATTCATGTTCGATCGCCGCTGTTGGTGCGGCTGCGATCCCCTGTGCTATATTCGATGACGTTGTTTGCAATCAGCTGATCAAGTGGTTCCGGCAGCAGCTTCCCGGCTGCAGCATGAAGTGGTCGCCCGCAACCCGCGACAAGATCGGCGGGTCCCCGGGGCTGAAGCTCAATCCAGAAACGGGCGCGTAGCTCAATTGGCAGAGCAACTGACTCTTAATCAGTAGGTTGAAGGTTCGATTCCTTCCGCGCTCACCAAACCCCAATATCCATGCGGGTTTGCGAGGTCGAGTTTATTGCAAAGAAGCATTTGGTTCCAAGTTTGGTTCCAACTGCCTGCCTACCAGCTTCAGCGCATTGCCCACTTCGGCACGCTGCGCCAAATCGTAGACTTCCTGTTGATCCACCTTCGAGTGACCCAAGGTGTCCCGCCTGATGATCGGGTCTATACCAGCCCGACGCATCATACGAGTCAGCGTGTGGCGGAAATCATGCCAGCCCCCGACTTTAATGCCGATGGCCGCCGCTGTTGGATGCAGCTTGCGCTTACGGGCATTCCCCAAGTCCACTGGTTCGCCCGTTCGCCCATGCAGTATCCACTTCGTCCCGGCTCCCAATGTTCGCAAACGTCGTAGCAGTTCGGCGTGAACAACCGCGTCCAAGGGATAACACTCTTCCTTGTCGAGTGGTATCACTCTGCCCTTGTAGATGACACGCCGCACATGCAACACGTTCTTGGCATCGAGATCATCCGGCTGCAAGCCAATCGCCGCCTCGCCCCGCAGGCCCACCGACGCCAGCAACAACGCCAGCGTCGAGCAAGGTTCGTTCATGCGGAAGACGAATTCCAGCGTTTGTTCCGGCGTTAGATCGGTTCGCTCAACCGTGCGACCGCCGACCTTTTTCGGGAGACGGATGCCTTCAAGCCAACCATTGGGTTGCTGGAGGTAGCCGCTTTGCTCAGCCCACTTCAAGGTCATGCACATTACGAGCCGCATGGTCTTGAGCGAGGACTTCCCGTACTTCTTGGCCTGCAGGACGAGAAAATCCTGAATGGTCTTGCGAGTGATCGTGCGAATGTCGGTGTCCTTGAAGGTCGGCAGCACGTAGGCGTGTAGAGCCTCGCTGTAGTTTTCCAGTGTGCCCTCTTCCAGCGCCATGCCTTCCGTCGCTTTCCAGTCTTCCACCAGTGTCGAAAACAATTTCTTGGTGGGGACACCCGACTTCAAAACTCCATCCATGATTCCCCGAAGCTTCTTCTCAGCGGCATACTTCGTGGGAAGCTCCGTTTTGAGGCCGATGGGTTTGTGCCAAATCTCCCGCTCGCCGTTAGCGTCCAGAGTTTCCATACGAAACCTGCCGTACCACACCACCTGCTTCTTTCCACGCAACTTCACTGTACCGCGTTGAAACCGATTGGCCATGATTGGCTCCTTCGGCTCCAGCGACTTTCCGCCTGAGACTCTACCCCGAAGGAGTTCAGAAAGCAACGAAGGATCAAAACGTAGAGATCCGCCCATGCGAACGACAGGGAGTTCCAACTGGTGACGGCGCACCCATGATTGAGACAGACCAAGGAGCGCAGCCGTCTGGGTGACGGTGAGGAGCATTCAAACCTTCTATGTTTGGATTGAATGCTTATACGAAGGGCGCATCCGACCGGGTTCGGGGTTCCCATGCTGCTAGGCGCAATGTTTTAGGTGTCCCAAATCCTAGATCCCGAGCGAGATCCCTAGCAACACCATTATACCAAACAAACTCCCCCGGCGCAGTCGAACCGGGACAGTTCCACGGTTGTCTAGCTTGCCGACATTCTGCTAAGTTCAGAATCTACGTTGTACCCTTATTGCACTCCTGTCCACTCGTGCACACTTTGCACAACACGTATCCAGTTACAACGATCTATGACTCGACATATAACCACACACTATGGGAACAGCTACAACGATAGAACCATAGGAAACCATGGGAACAACTACAACAACTATGGAACTGTATGGAATCACAAACAAGGCAGGAAACTATGGCAACAACAATTTGAACTATGGAAACTATAGAACGAACAACAACTATAGAACGAACAACAACTATAGAACGAACAACAACTATAGAACGAACAACAACAATGTGAACAACGGCACGAACCACACTTGAAATGTACGAGTGGGGGATAACTGACGGCACGCCAAGGAGTTACCATAGACTCCCTTTTTTAAATGCGTGTACTTCAGTGATCTACCGTCTTGGACAGCTAAATATTATGTTTTCCCGAGGATGGAGATATGGCGCAACATCAGGTCGTTAACATCGAAACCGCGCAGCCCGAGATTCAAGCGCAGCGGGAAATCGGCGCGGCTTGGCTTCCATATAAAGAGAAGGGTGAACCTCTCGGTTTGGAATTCGGTAAGGTGTACCACGGATGGAAGCTCAAGCTCAAATCCAAGGGAGGGTATGGCTCAAAGGGCCGAGGACTCTCAGGAATCCTAACAGTCCTCGAAATTCCCCGGCACATTGCCGACTACTGGGAAGCTCGGTACAGAGTTACGATTGGCGAGATCGATTCCGGCATGGTTCCTACTAATTGGGCCATTGCGATTCCGAACGAAGACGAAGTCGAAGCCCGGAAAGAATTTCTCAGACAGCAGCGGTCGCGCCACCTTGACGCAATAAATATGACGACGAAATCACGAAAAGCAGGGTAATCACGTAGTCTAGAGCGCCCCGATGCGGTCTAACGTGCACATCTAGCAGGAGTTAGCACGTTTATTGACGTTAATATCATTTTCGTCAATCCCTAGTGGGGCGGTACTGGCGCTCACGGAGCCCAGTGGGTACGGATGGACGTGAAACGAGTTTCAATGGTGGGCGGATCGACTCGCTGTAGACACGCGGTGGTTGAAAGACGTGATATGGAGTTGGGCAAATCAAAAATCATTGACGTTTATGTTATATGAGCGCAATAGCTATTAAGTCCTATGCTGTCATTACTTAGACCTTGTACTCAAGAACCTCAGCAGGCGTACACGGGAGCGTCGGGCATTTAGCATCAAGCGGCACAGCCTAATTCGTTCTTGGCGGGCTTGGGACAGCCGAGGTATTCCTGTGGTTCGGACGACAGCAACCAGATTAGGAATGTCGCTGAAAATGAGGGAATACGATTTACTCTCGTGCAGCGATAGTCGCCAACTCACGACGCAACGCTCTTATGCGTTCAGAGCGTTTGTGAGAAACATCGCTGTTCTCATTCCGCCCCAAGAACGTCTCGTCTTCGATTGCTCGCAACTGTCGCGCCAGCAGTTTGGAAAGCTCTTTGGTTATTTCCAATTGGTTCATACGCCCACCTGCTTAGTGTTAAAACGCTCCGCACGTTCTGTCTGCCCGCTGGCGTACCCATGGGCATACCGTATTTACCAGAAGTCACTCAGTGCTGTGTCTCCATGTCGTAAAAGCCTAGCCCCAGCGTCGCTTTCAACTGATGGGGCTAGAGGTTGTTGGCTGAATATGGGCGCGTGAATCGCGCCCAGTTGGTCATAGACCACGCACGAGAAACACAATCACAAGAACTACGATAATTGTTCCTGCCAAACCGTAACCTAACATAGAACCTCCTAGTACTAAATTCGATCTAACCAATTATGCTGAAAGATGATGAGCTTTGCTGGTCAGATTTGCTCATTGGCTGGGGCGCGGGTGTCCATCGTGGAGCAGCTAATCGTGAAGAACGATGTTGAGAAGTGAACTGTGAACTTGCATCCCGCTCTCGTCATAGTTAACGAAGCCTAACCTTCTGAACCGATTCAGGAAAAAACTGACCCGTGACCGCGTCGTACCGACCATCTCTGCGAGGCTCTCCTGACTCATCTTGGGAATTACAGTCTCGGGCACGCCTTCCTTGCCGAAACGAGCAAGCAACAGGAGAATCCGAGCGAGTCGCTTTTCGCTGGAATTGAAAAGTTGGTCAACTAAGTCCTCTTCGTATCGAATGTTCCGCGTCAGTAAATATGCGACGAACATATCGGAAAACGCGTGCTCCCGGTGAAGCACTTCCATCATGGACTTCTTATCGATCCGCATCACTGAGCAATCGGTCAATGCGGTTGCGGAGCACATGCGGACTGGCTGTCCTGTAAGGCAACCTTCTCCGAAGAAAGCGCCCTCGTTCAGAATGCCTATTGTGGCCTCCCTTCCGACCGCCGACACAACTGTGAGTTTTATCTTCCCTTCCTTTATATAAAAAACAGCGTCGGACGGGGCGCCTTGAGCAAAGATCGCCTGCCTTTTGGGAAAAGTTGCGATCTTCCGACCGAGGTTGACGGTCGAAAGGAATGTATTGGGATCGAACTTGCTGAGTTCTTTGGACGCTGCCGCGCGTTTCATGAGTGGCCCCTCAATAGTTACGAATGGCAGGAGGAGGGGCGAATCACATCAAGCTTGCCTGCAATCCACCATAATGATTCCACCCTTGATGTCGAGAGTCAAGTCGTTTCACATTGCTGACTGGCTGCAGGCAAGCGCGGGCAACGCAGAGCGTTCGAGTGGCGTCCAAGCGGTATCGTGTCTGCCATCCGCAAGACCGCACACATAAGGCAGACCTGCCCGAAGTGTATGCACAGCGTAATGCTTAAGACCGTCAGACCTGCTGACGAGCAGCCGCGCAAGAACTACTGCACAGAGTGCGGACATGAGTGGTGGGAGTTTGATAAGAAGCCCGCACTACTGAATTCGCCGCATAATCTGATTCCCAGTAAAGAGCGGCCTCGCCGATAATTAGTGAACGCTCCTGAGTAGCACTGGGCCGCC
>Ga0134124_10002872_pt1 | contig 13896 bp, 16 predicted proteins | sample KB304_FD_96880 | JGI IMG/M metagenome (GOLD analysis project Ga0134124, IMG submission 96880) | Terrestrial soil microbial communities without Nitrogen fertilizer from Kellogg Biological Station, Michigan, USA - KB3-0-4 | ecosystem: Environmental > Terrestrial > Soil > Unclassified ... | reverse complement strand
TAATGCGCTCGTAGCTCAGCTGGATAGAGCAACGGCCTTCTAAGCCGTAGGTCACAGGTTCGAATCCTGTCGGGCGTACCAAAAAAAACAAGGACTTGGCCGACTACGGTTAAGTCCTTGTTTCGTATGGCAGCTGGTGGTACAAGAAAATCGACAACAAGAAAGGCCCTGATTTCTCAGGGCCTTTCTTGTAAATCCGGGTTGTGCCGGATATTCAACTGGTGCGGTGGAATGGAATCGAACCATCACGGGGTTGCCCCCGCCAGCCCCTCAAGCTGGTGCGTCTACCAGTTCCGCCACCACCGCAAGCAGAGTGCACTAAATTACGTGCACGCCTATATGTCTAAAATTTTAAAGCTGTTTACCTGTTCAACAAAGATGAGCTTTCTAACACAGTCGTCCAGTTTTATCAAGTGTAAATATTACTTTTTCTGTGCAGGTACAGCAGGTGAAGCAGGAGCAGGAACCGAATCCGTCTTCTGTGGAACTGGTGTTGCGGCTGGCGCCTGAACAGGGGCCGATTTCCCTTTGCCTGACATCATGGAAGAAGATGACGGTTGTCCGGAAATATACGCCAGGGTTAATGACGTCAGCATAAAGATAACAGCGGCGCTGGTAGTTAATTTACTCAAGAAGGAAGTTCCGCCTCCTGCGCCAAAAACGGACTGACTTCCGCTGCTGCCGAATGATGCACCCATTTCGGCACCTTTTCCGGACTGCAGCAATACTACTCCAATTAAAAACAGACTAACGAGTACATGCAAAATTGTAAGCACAATTATCATACCGGATCCCCTAGCAGCGATTTAAAGGGAAAATTTATAGCACAGTACTTTATATACTGTAAAGGCATAAGTGAAGCACCTGCACAAGTTGGAGAATTGACAGGTCGAAATCAGGCGTTAAAAGCGACAATTGCCGCAAAAGATTCTGCTTTGAGGCTTGCCCCGCCGACAAGTGCACCATCGATATCTGTCTGAGCCATCAGACCCTTGACGTTATCCGGCTTTACACTGCCGCCATAGAGAATGCGAACAGCATCGGCTACAGACTGATTAAAAAATCGGGCAATCAATTTTCGGATAAAAGCATGAACCTCTTGAGCCTGAGCATCACTGGCAGTTTTACCGGTACCGATGGCCCATACCGGCTCGTATGCGATAACGACATGAGAAAAGTCATCCTCAGCAAGTCCCGCCAGACCGCCTTGAATCTGTTTTTCAACGACAGAAAATGTTTGTTCTGCTTCCCGCTCGGCCAAAGTTTCTCCGACACATACGATGGCGGTCAATCCGGCGGTTATGACAGCCCTTGTCTTTTTGTTGACGGTCAGATCTGTCTCACCGAAGTACTGACGCCGTTCTGAATGTCCAATAATTACGTAACTGCAACCGGCGTCCTTCAACAGTTTTGGAGCAACTTCTCCAGTAAAGGCCCCTTCTTCTTCCCAATAACAGTCCTGGGCTGCCATCCTGATATTTGAGCCTGCAATAGCTTCGGAAACACGACTCAGGGCCGTGAAGACCGGAGCGACTACTATTTCCACATCCTGATTGCCTGCTACAAGCGTTTTAAGCTCTGATACCAGAGCAACTGATTCAGCGATCGTCTTAAAGAGTTTCCAGTTTCCTGCAATGACCGGTCTGCGCATAACTCTCCCCTACAGTTCAAGTGCCTTGACACCCGGAAGAACTTTACCTTCCAGAAGTTCAAGAAAAGCGCCGCCGCCGGTCGAGATATAACTGACACGATTTTCAACTCCGGCTTTACGAACAGCGGAATCAGTATCTCCGCCACCGATAATGGTCGTGGCAAAGCAATTGGCAACGGCCTCCGCTACTGCATATGTACCCCGGCAGAAGGCATCCATTTCGAATACACCCATAGGACCGTTCCAGATAACAGTTTTAGCGTCACGCAAGGTTTCTGCAAACAGGGTTGTGGTTGCCGGACCGATATCCAGGGCCATCCACCCTGCGGGAATTTCCTGCGCAGTAGTGATAAAGTTGGTTGCGTTGGCCTCAAAAGCGTTTGCAACTACACAGTCAACCGGCAGATAGAACATGACCCCTTTGGAGCGCGCTGTCTCCATTATGGTGCGCGCTGTCGGAATCAGCTCATCCTCCACCAGCGACTTGCCAACATTGTATCCCATGGCCTTAAGGAAGGTAAATGCCATTCCACCGCCGATAACGACCTTATCTACCTTATTGATAAGTGTTTCCAGGACCTCAAGCTTACCTGACACCTTCGCTCCCCAGTATAGCAACCAGCGGCCTGACGGGATTCTGCATGGCCTTGTCAAAAAAGGTCATTTCGTTTCTCATCAGAAAGCCGGCTGCTATGACCGGTATATGCCTGGTAATCGCTTCCACGGATGCATGTGCGCGATGTGACACGGCAAAAGCGTCATTGACGTAAATTTCGCAGCCGTTGGCAAGCTTTTCGGCAAATTCGGAGTCGTTCTTTTCCTCGCCAGGATAAAACCGGACATTTTCAAGCATGACCGCCTCACCCGGTTTCATGGCATTCACCAGCGAATCAACATCCGGACCGAAACAATCCGGAGCCTGGGTCACCGGCTTCCCGAGCAGTTCGGAGAGACGTTTGGTGGCGGGAGCCATGCTGTATTTGGCTTTTTTCTCCCCCTTGGGGCGGCCGAGATGGGAGGCAAGAACAACTTTGGCGCCCTGCTCCAGCGCATATTTTATGGTTGGTACGGCTCCGACGATTCGGGTATCCTCGGTAACAGCCCCCTTGTCATCCTGAGGCACGTTGAAATCCACCCTGATGAATACCTTTTTCCCCTTCAGATCCTTGATTTCATCGATATAGCGAATCGACACCGTCCCACCTCCTGTTGGATTTAAAAGTTCAAAAAAAGGGGGAAAAAATTCCCCCTCGAAGGTTTATGCAAAACTATTTTTTTGCTTTGATCAGCTTTAAAAGGTCTACGACCCGATTGGAAAAACCGGTTTCGTTGTCGTACCAGGAGAGAACCCTTACCATCGTGTCACAGATCACCTTGGTACAGGAGGCATCAACAATTGAAGACAGCTTGTTGCCGTTGAAATCCACGGAAACCAGCAACTCTTCCTCATAGCCGAGTATGCCGTTCAACGGTCCTTCTGCAGCGGCCTTGAGTGCGGCATTTACCTGCGCGGTATCAGCCGGTTTACTCAGGGTAAGAACGATATCGGCCAAGGAAACATTGGGGGTCGGCACACGAATGGAGAGGCCGTCCAGCTTTCCTTTTAATTCGGGTAATACCAGGGAGACCGCCTTGGCGGCACCGGTTGTGGTAGGAATTATCGACATGGCGGCGGCGCGGGCACGACGCAGGTCTTTATGGGGCAGATCAAGGATATTCTGGTCATTGGTATATGAATGAATAGTTGTTACCAACCCTTTTTCAATTCCGAATACCTCATGAAGCACCTTGGCAACCGGCGCCAGACAGTTGGTTGTACATGAGGCGTTTGAAATGACAAAATGTTGCCGCGGATCATACAGGTGATCATTGACACCCATGACGATGGTGATATCTTCGTTGGTCGCAGGAGCGGTAATTATAACCCGTTTTGCGCCCGCCTGCAGATGAGCAACCGCCTTTTCCTTGGCAGTGAAGCGCCCGGTCGATTCAATGACAACATCGATATTTTCTTTTCCCCACGGCAATTCTGCAGGTTCCTTGATCGCATGAACCTTGATTGCCCTGCCGTTAATAACGAGCTGCCCATCGCGCGCTTCCACGCTTCCGTCAAATTGCCCATGAACGGAATCGTACTTGAAAAGATGTGCCAGGGTAGCTGCGTCGGTAAGATCGTTAATTGCAACAAACTCAAAATCCTTGTTACCGTTTGCGGCTCTCAGCACCATCCTTCCAATCCTGCCAAATCCATTGATTGCAACTCGTAACGCCATCGCTGCCTCCTTAGATTGCTTACACTAATTATCTGAGCTTGAACCGGCATGCAGGTAAGAACTGGTAAATAATAGAGCATAATAACAAATCGTCAACAATATTTAAGATGGTATTAAAAAAGAATTGCATGAGCCAAATCCACTTTTTGGGCAGGCGCTTGACACTTCTCTCATTAATCAGTAGCATGGAACAATCAATCCCGGCGGCAATACTTAATCAGCATGCCGCTCTCCGGGCGCTACACTTATTCAGGACAAGGAACAGGCACCTTCAGCAATGATTATTTTACCTGGTGGAATACCGGCAGAAGCTGTAATCTTCGATTTTGACGGGGTTATTGTTGATACGGAACCGCTTCATTATGCAGCGTTTCAGAAGACATTGGAGCCGCTCGGACTGCGTTTCAGCTGGCAGGAATACATTGAAACCTATATCGGTTTCGACGACAGGGATGCATTCAGGCACGCCTTTTCCTCGAAAGGGACAATCCTCAGTCAGGATAAATTATACTCACTGATTGAGCAAAAAGCAGCGTTTTTCAGGGATGTTGTAGCGGCGGGGGTTCCCGTGTATCCTGGCGTACTGGATCTGATCTTTCACCTCCATGCGCACAAAATTCCGCTGGCAATATGCAGCGGGGCACTCAGGTCCGATATCGACCCGATTCTGGCCATGCTCGGCATCTCGGAATATTTTGGCGTTATCGTGGCCGCCGATGATGTTGCAGTAAGCAAGCCTGATCCGGAATGCTACCAACTTGCTTTCCAGCGGCTGCAATCCGCGCAGCAGAACGGCTTCTCAAAAGACGCGACCATCGCCATTGAAGATACTCCTGCCGGAATATCCGCTGCAAAGGCAGCCGGGCTGACGGTTTATGCCGTAACAAACAGCTACCCCGCCGCCAGGCTCGACCAGGCAACTTTTGTTACAGACTCGCTCTCTACGCTTGTATAAATAATCCCGCAGACAGGCCGGTTCCTCCCGCTTCGCCCGGATTTTCAGATCATCATCTTCGCGGCCTTGACCGAAGCCGCTATTCCTGCTAATAGATACATTTCTTTTTTGAACCATACGAATATACTCCCCATCCGGAGGTACATGCGTGACATTTCAAGATCTTATCCTCTCCCTTCAAAGCTACTGGGCCAGACAGGGATGCGTCATCCAACAGCCATATGACACGGAAAAGGGCGCCGGCACATTTAATCCGGCCACCTTTCTTCGCGTACTCGGCCCCGAACCGTGGAACGTGGCCTACGTTGAGCCGTCCCGCCGCCCCACTGACGGTCGTTACGGCGAAAACCCCAACCGGCTGCAGCACTATTATCAGTTTCAGGTTATCATGAAGCCTTCGCCGCTCAACATCCTTGACCTGTACCTCGATTCGCTCCGTTCATTCGGACTTGACCCAGCCAAACATGATATCCGCTTTGTCGAAGACGACTGGGAATCACCGACGCTGGGCGCCTGGGGACTGGGGTGGGAGGTCTGGCTGGACGGGATGGAGATCACCCAGTTCACCTACTTCCAGCAGGCCGGCGGGATCGACCTGAAGCCGATACCATCGGAGATCACCTACGGCTGCGAGCGCATCGCCATGTACCTGCAGGGGGTAGACAACGTCTATGACCTGGAGTGGGTCAAGGGGATAAAATACGGCGATATCCATCACGAAAGCGAAGTCGAGTTCTCGCGGCACAACTTCGAGGAAGCCGATGTAGACATGCTGCTGAAGCTCTTCACCATGTACGAAAAAGAATGCCTGCGCCTGGTTGAGAAGGAGCTGGTGCTGCCCGCTTACGATTACGTCATGAAATGCTCCCACACCTTCAATCTGCTGGATGCCCGCGGAGCGATTTCGGTCACCGAACGCGCCTCCTATATCGGCCGAGTTCGGGGCGTGGCTCGCGTCTGTGCCGAAGGATATCTGCGGATGCGGGAACGTCTGGGCTTTCCATTGCTGAAGGGGGGTGTTGCCTGATGAGCACGAAAGAATTATTTCTTGAAATCGGCTGCGAGGAAATTCCGGCCGGATTTATACCGCGAGCTACCGCGGAGATGGAAGCGATCATCACCAAAGAACTTGCCATCGCCCGACTCTCTTTCGGCGAGATAAAAACCCTGGCGACGCCGCGACGCCTGGTCCTGGTCGTCAAGGGTATTCCGGCCGTGCAGCCGGACGCCGAGATCACCGCAACAGGGCCATCGGTCAAAGCTGCCTACGATGCCGACGGCAAACCGACCAAAGCCGCAGAGGGCTTTGCCCGTGGACAGGGAGTCGATGTTGCGGCCCTGAGGACCATTACCACCGACAAGGGCGAGTATCTGTTCGTGAGCAAACAAGAGACCGGACGCCCGACCCACGAACTGCTGACGGAGCTGTTGCCGGCATTGGTCGAAAACATCCCCTTCAAGAAATCGATGCGCTGGGGAGACCAGGATGTCCGTTTCGCCCGCCCGGTTCACTGGATCGTGGCGCTGTTCGATGGCGCGATTGTTCCTTTTTCCTTCGGCACGGTTGAGAGCGGCAAGGTCTCGCGCGGACACCGTTTCATGGCCAACACTCCCTTCCCGGTGAGCAATTTCTCCCACTATCTGGACGAATGTGAGCGCCATTTTGTCATTCCCGATCCGGAAAAGCGCAAGGAGATCATCCGTCGTGAAACGCACCGTGTCGCCACAGCTGCCGGTGGTCACCTGTTGCCGGACGAAGAGTTACTGGAGCAGGTCGCCTATCTGGTCGAATATCCGAGCGCCGTTCATGGCACTTTCTCCTCCGAATTTCTGAAGGTTCCCAAGGAGGTGCTGATCACCTCCATGCGCAGCCACCAGCGCTATTTTTCGATTGTCGATGCCAATGGCGGCCTGCTCCCCGGCTTTATTACCATAAACAACACCCTGACCGAAGATCCTTCCGTGGTCGTCAAGGGGAACGAGCGCGTGCTGCGCGCCCGTTTATCCGACGCCCGCTTTTTCTTTGAGGAGGATCAGAAGGTTCGTCTCGATGTTCGGGTTGAACTGCTCAAAAAAGTAGTCTATCAGCAGAAACTTGGTACATCCTACGAAAAGATGGAGCGTTTCAAGTCGCTGGCCGAGGGGCTGGCCGTTCAGCTTAATCCAGCAGTCAAGGCACAAACATCTCGTACCGCCTGGCTGTGCAAGGCCGACCTGGTATCCGGCATGGTAGGTGAATTTCCCGAAGTACAGGGGATCATGGGGCGAGAGTACGCCCTTCTTGAAGGCGAATCTGCCGACGTTGCCAATGCCATCGCCGAACATTACCTGCCGACTCAGGCGGGAGGAGAGCTGCCCGCATCGGACATCGGCGCCTTTGTATCGATCGCCGACAAACTGGATACGATCTGCGGCTGCTTCGGAGTCGGGCTGATCCCGACCGGCGCCGCCGACCCGTATGCACTAAGGCGTGCTACCATAGGCATCATTGCCATCATTCTCGACAAGGGCTACCGCCTGTCGTTGAGCTCACTGATTGATGGGTCATTGAATCTCCTGGCCACAAAATTGACCCGCCCGAAAGAGCAGGTTGCAAGCGATGTGCTGGAGTTTTTCCGCGCTCGCTTTGTCAACCTGATGGGAAGTTCATTTGCCGCTGATGCTGTCGATGCCGCTATCGCTGCCGGGTTCGATGATCTTGTCGAAGTCAGGGCTCGTATTGCCGCATTGGCTGATTTTAAATCCCACCCGGACTTCGAGCCCTTGACAGTGGCATTCAAACGTGTCGGCAACATCATCAAGGAAGGTGTTGATGCTCCGGTTGACCCGTCACTCTTCCAGGATGACGCGGAGGGTGTCCTGTACGAAGCGATCCAGAAGGTTAAAATCTCGGTTGGCGGTTTGATGACATCCGGTGCATGGCTGGATGCTCTGACCGAAATTGCATCGTTGCGCGGACCGGTGGATCGCTTCTTCGACAAAGTCATGGTAATGGCCGAAGATCAGCGGGTACGAACGAACCGCCTTGCGCTCCTGACAACTATCGCTCGTTTGTTCGGCAAAATCGCCGATTTTTCCCGGATTGCTTAACACACGACAACAACGGCGTTGTAGTGTCAAACCTGCATTGTTACTAAAATTTATTTACAGGGGGATGCATCTATAATGTCGTTTACCAGTCGAATTCTTAGCGGAAACGCAGCCGTAATTTTTATCACAGTGGCCGTCATGGCAACCATGAGCCCCAAAGACCACCTGCTGATCAGCCTGGCTGTCGGCCTTGCAATGCTGGCCGGTTCCTCGCTGGTGCTGTGGTTTCTCTGCAACAGGGCATTTACCCCGTTGACCAATGTTACCCACGCGCTCGAAAAGGCTGCCGCCGGAGATCTTTCGGTACGGATTACCAACGAGGGTTTTGGAGAAATCGCCCGACTTGGCAATGCCTTTAACACCATGATGGATGATATGAACAAGGCCATGCGCCAGTTCTTTTCAGTCGCAGACACGGTACGCGATTCCGTCGTGTTGGTACGCTCCACGACTGATGCCATGGCATCCGCCGCCGAAGACGTCGCCATTCAGGCCAGCACCATAGCCACCGCCAGTGAAGAGATGTCGGCCACCTCCGGAGACATCGCCCGTAACTGTTTGTATGCCGCCGAGAGTGCCCAGAAGGCGACCGAACAGACCCACAGTGGCTCACAGCTGGTCCAGAGCAGCTCCCGCCTGATGGAGAATATCGCCCAGCGCGTAAATGTTTCGTCCAAAACGGTTGAAGGGCTGGGACAGCGTTCCGACCAGATCGGCGCCATCGTCAACACGATCCAGGACATAGCCGACCAGACCAATCTCCTGGCCCTGAACGCGGCCATTGAGGCTGCCAGGGCCGGCGAGCAGGGGCGCGGTTTTGCGGTCGTTGCCGATGAAGTTCGGGCCCTGGCGGAGCGCACTACCAGGGCAACAAAAGAGATTGCCGCAATGATCAAGTCGATTCAGAGTGAGACCCAGAGTGCCGTCAACTCCATGTCGGAAGGGGTTGATGAGGTCAAGCGCGGCACGGCCGAGACCACCCGTTCCGGTGAAGCCCTGGAAGACATACTTAACAAGATCAATGAATTGACGATGCAGATCAGCCAGGTTGCTACCGCGGCCGAAGAGCAGACCGCCACGACCCAGGAGATCACCAACAACATCCAGATGATCACCGACGTTGTCAACCGCAATGTCGATAACGCCCGCAGCACGACCCAGGCGACCACCACGCTTGCCAGGGAGGTTGACAACCTGCATGAACTGGTCGGCCACTTCCGCCTGTCAAAGGCACTGGAATGGAATACATCATATGCTACCGGAGTTTCGAAGTATGATGAACATCATAAAATTCTCTTCAACATGGTTAACGATCTGGCCGATGCCATGCAGCAGAAAAAGAGCAAGGAAGCGGTCGGACGCGTGCTGAACGGTCTTGCCGAGTACACGGTCAGCCACTTTGCCGATGAGGAGCGCAGCTTCGCTCAAACTCACTATCCCGAAGAGGCCCAGCATAAGGCGCTGCACAAGAAGCTCCTTGACCAGGTCACCGAGCTGATCAGAAAATTCAATGCCGGCGAGACGCTCATAGCCCAGGACGTCATTAATTTTCTGCAGGAATGGCTGATCAACCATATCCAGGGCACTGACAAGCGCTACGGCCCACACCTTAACAAGAGCGGAATCAGATGATAGCAATTATCGACTACGGAATGGGCAACCTTCGTTCCGTGCAAAAGGGTTTTGAAAAGATCGGCAGTGACGCGATCATTACCAGTGATCCTGGTGTCGTACTTGGAGCTGAAAGGGTTGTGTTGCCCGGTGTCGGAGCTTTTCGCGACTGCATGCATAATCTGGAGCAGGGCGGCTTTGTCGAGCCTATCCTGAAGGTAATTGCCGAAGGAAGGCCGTTCCTGGGGATATGTGTAGGAATGCAGCTGCTGTTCAGTGACAGCGTGGAATTTGGCCTGTATAGCGGACTGAACGTCATTCCGGGACATGTCCTGCGTTTTCCCGACCAGATGACGGTAGCGGACGAGAAACTGAAAGTGCCGCAGATGGGCTGGAATCAACTCTCCTTCAAGCGCCGCCCTCCGGCTTTTGAAGGGGTCGATAACGGCAGCAACGTTTATTTCGTCCACTCCTACTACGTCAAGCCGGATGACAGCAGTGTAATTGCCACTACGACCGACTACGGGATCGAATTCTGCTCATCCGTATGGAAGGACAATGTCGTAGCAACCCAGTTCCACCCTGAAAAATCGCAGGCAATCGGCCTGCGGATCCTGAAGAATTTTGCGGAGCTGAAATGATAGTTATCCCCGCCATAGATTTAAAAGAAGGAAAATGCGTCCGCCTGGAGCAGGGGCTGATGGAGAAAGACACCGTCTTCAGCGACAACCCCGGGGCACAGGCTCGCGAATGGCAGGACCAGGGCGCCGAGCTGTTGCATATCGTTGACCTTGACGGCGCCTTTGCCGGCAAACCGAAGAACAGGGGGGCCATCGAGGCGATCCTTGGTGCAATCACCATCCCGGCTCAGCTGGGAGGAGGTATTCGCGACATCGCCACCATCGAGGCATATCTGTCGCTGGGGCTTTCCCGCGTTATCATCGGGACCGCAGCCCAGCGCAACCCGGAACTGGTCCGCGAAGCCTGTGCAAAATTTCCGGGGCAAATCGTTGTCGGCATCGACGCCAAAAACGGCATGGTAGCTGTTCAGGGGTGGGCCGAGCTGACCGACATCACTGCTGTCGAGCTGGCGCGGAAATTTGAGAACTTCGGCGTAGCGGCACTAATCTACACCGATATAGCCCGGGACGGGATGTTGCAGGGGCCAAATCTGGAGGCAACCAAAGCACTGGCCGAGGCTGTTTCAATCCCTGTTATCGCATCCGGTGGCGTCTCAAGTCTGAAAGACATCGAGAACCTGATGGCCATAGAGTCCTGCGGAGTGTCCGGTGTCATCACCGGCAAGGCGGTTTATTCCGGGGCGATCAAACTGAGCGAAGCGATAGAGCTCACAAAGAGTCGAGTCCGTAAATGTTAACCAAACGCATCATTCCATGCCTTGACGTAAAAGGGGGCCGGGTCGTCAAGGGGGTCCAGTTTCTGGAGCTGCGCGACGCAGGCGATCCGGTCGAAATTGCCGAAATGTACGATCATCAGGGCGCCGATGAGCTTACCTTTCTGGACATCACCGCATCCAGCGATGATCGCGACATCATTATCGATGTGGTTCGGCGGACCGCCGAGCGTGTATTCATGCCGCTGACCGTGGGTGGCGGGATTCGCACTGTTGAAGACATCCGCCGCCTGCTCAACGCCGGAGCGGATAAAACTTCCATCAATACGGCTGCGGTTGATCGCCCGGAATTCGTACGCGAAGCCGCCGAACGCTTCGGTTCGCAATGCACAGTGGTGGCCATCGATGCGCGCCGTATTCCAGGTGAGAATCGGTGGCAGGTCTATACTCACGGGGGGCGCAAACCGACCGGGCTTGATGCCGTCGAATGGGCTGTCAGAATGGAAGCGTTTGGCTCCGGCGAAATTCTCCTGACCAGTATGGATTGCGACGGCACCAAGGACGGCTATGACCTGGAGCTTACCCGAGCCGTAGTGGATGCCGTATCGATTCCGGTCATCGCTTCCGGTGGAGTCGGCAACCTGGAGCATCTCTACGATGGCTTCACGACCGCCGGAGCCAGTGCCTGTCTGGCCGCCTCGATTTTTCACTATCGTGAATATACCATCGGGCAGGCAAAGGAATATCTCCGCGATAGAGGGGTAGAGGTCCGGTTATGACGAATGAAAGCGATATTCTCCAGGCTGTCTATCAGGTCATACTCGACCGCAAGGCCAACCCGACCGACAGCTCCTATACCGCTTCCCTCATGCGAGGGGGGATCGACAAGATCCTCAAAAAAGTCGGTGAGGAAGCGACGGAAGTAGTCATTGCCTCCAAAGGGGGGAAACCGGACGAAATTATTTATGAAACGGCCGATCTCTTCTTTCATCTGCTTGTTCTGCTCGGACATCAGAACATTCCTCTCGAAGCGGTACACAATGAACTGCGGAGAAGATTTGGAACATCGGGCATTGAAGAGAAGGCTGCCCGTCATGTGCCACCAGGCTCCTGAACCGCCTCATGCATTTGTTTATTGACAAAGTTGCGCGGTATGCTATTGTATAAAACTCTCAATTTTTCTGTAGATGGTAACCTATCAATATATTCGAACAACACAATGACGGGGGGTGATTTTACATGCCGGGAGTAAAAATAAAAGACAGCGAACCGTTTGAAATGGCACTGAAGAAGTTTAAAAAGCAGTGTGAGAAAGCGGGAATCCTTTCCGAAGTCCGTAAACGCGAGCATTTCGAGAAGCCAAGCATCAAGCGCAAGAAGAAGGCAATCGCCGCACGCAAGCGCGCCCTTAAGAAACAACGTAAAATGATCGATTAGTATCCCGTTTTTCGGGTTCAGGAACAGTCTGCATGACACTGAAAGTACAACTAAACGATGCGATGAAAGCTGCCATGAAGGCGCGGGACACCCTGCGCCTTTCGGCTGTTCGCATGATACTCGCTGCAATAAAAAACCGTGAGATTGATACCCGGACGGAACTGAACGACCAGGCGATTATTGACGTCGTATCAACCCTGGCCAAGCAACGCCGTGAATCCATTCGGATGTTCCGGGATGGAAACCGGTTTGAACTGGCTGAAAAAGAGGAACTGGAGTTGGCGGTCCTGCTTGAATTCCTGCCGGCTCAGCTCTGCCCCGATGAAATTGATTCGCTTATCTCAAAGGTTATTCTTGATATCGAAGCACACGGGCTCAAGGATATGGGACGGGTAATGAAAGCGGTTACCCCCCTTACGGCCGGCAAAGCAGATGGCAAGGTTGTGAGCGATGCCGTCCGGAGGCTGCTTGCTTGATGCGCTGACTGGACCGAAGGAATTTTGCGTATTTGTTTTGTACTACACAGTCAAGGGGCTTTCGTTGAGATAGCCCCTTCTTTGTAAAACGGTCGTGTTGTCATAATGAATCTTATTGATATCATCATTTTATCGGTTCTTTGTTTCTTTGCAGTCAAAGGCCTTGTCCGGGGACTTGTCAATGAGGCTTCTTCTCTGACAGGTCTTTTGGTCGGCGGATGGCTGGCGTACCGGTTTCATCCGTTACTTGCCGTGCCGATAAAAAGTGCGCTTCATCTGCCTGCGCATCTGTCTTCGTTCCTTGCTTTTATCATCATACTGCTTATTACCGGAATATGCGCTCATATTATCGGTAATGTCATAACCGTTGCCCTGCGGGTTGTCATGCTGGGCGGCCTGAATCGGCTTGGCGGATTGCTTATCGGTTTTGCCGAAGGGGCGCTGTTGCTCTGCATGGTATTTAGTATTGTCGCCTCCGGTTTTATGCCGGAGCAGATCCGGAATAAAATTCGCTCGTCAGAGTCTGGAAACATGCTGGCCCGGACCGGAGACCGTTTTCTCTCGGAATGGCGTGATGCCAATGGGCAGAAGAAATGATACCTGAAGAGAAGGTACGTGAGGTCGCCGAGCGACTTTCAATTGTTGAGGTTGTATCAGATTATGTCCCTTTGCGGCGCGCTGGCGGCAACTTTCTTGGACTTTGCCCGTTTCATGCCGAGAAAACGCCCTCATTCAATGTAAATCCGGCGAGAGAGATTTTTCACTGTTTCGGATGCGGTGCCGGCGGTAACGCGTTCTCTTTTATCATGAAAATTGAGGGCATCACCTTTCCCGAAGCGGTGAAACTGCTCGCCAGAAAAGCCGGAATTGAAATTGAGGAACGGCAGCTTACCCCTTCGGAAAAAAAGTCGCAGGATGAATATGCCCAGTTTATACGAATTAATGAACTGACGACGTCCTACTACCGATCGGTACTTTTGAATGGCCGGGAGGGGGAACCGGCCCGGCACTACCTGGACAATCGCGCGGTCGCGCCTGATATTTCGGAC
>Ga0134124_10002869_pt1 | contig 13906 bp, 8 predicted proteins | sample KB304_FD_96880 | JGI IMG/M metagenome (GOLD analysis project Ga0134124, IMG submission 96880) | Terrestrial soil microbial communities without Nitrogen fertilizer from Kellogg Biological Station, Michigan, USA - KB3-0-4 | ecosystem: Environmental > Terrestrial > Soil > Unclassified ... | reverse complement strand
AGTACTGAAGAGGGATCTAAAGGGACATACATGTTCATAACCGTTATCCAGAAAACAGCTGCAGAGTTCATACTCTCCCGCTTCCAGGCGCGGCGCGGGTCTCTCGGTTTCATCAAGGGGGTTAGGCATCAGCTTGAGGATCCCGAAACCAGAGTCGATGAAATCCTCGCGACGTGGGCCGACGAGTGCCGGAGCGACAGGATAGTACTTACTCTCCCGCCTTCCATGTTGAGACTGCGAGAGATTGACCTGGCGATCCCGGACCGGAAAAAAGGGCGTGAAATCCTCCCTCTGGAACTCAAGGGAGAGATGGCAGCAGACCTTGATGACCTGGTCTTTGATGCCCTTCCCCTCTCAGGAGGGAGGACAGCCGCTATCTGGGTCAAACCCGACCAGCTTGCAGCAGAGATCAAGATCCTTTCCGACAAAGAGCTAGATCCGGAGATTGCCATTTTTTCGCTTTTCAGCTGGAAAGAGCTCCTGCCGGAAAACTGCGAGGGTGCTGTTGCTGTTACGGACGGTGAGAGTATCGCTGTTTTCCTCGACAAAAAGCCGCTCTTTTTCAGGGCTCTCCCCCGGACCGGGGACCGTCCGCTTGACACTACGATAACAGCAGTCGAGCTCTCCAGGGACATAACCGTAACAAACATATTCACTATCGGGACGGCAGCATTGAACACAGAGCGGGAAACGACTCCGCTTCCAATCAGCGGTGCTCTTGCAGCTGCGTTTGCCGGAGACTTGTCCGCGGCTTCAGACCTGGCAGCCCACTTTGCCATGGCAAGAGAGCTCGTCTCCGGCGAGCCGGTAAACCTCAGAAGAGGGAGTTTCATTTACCGGAAAGACAGTGACCGGCTGAGAAAAAAGCTGATGGTGACCTGGGCTCTGCTCGGCACTCTCCTGATCCTGATTTTTGCCGAAGCCGGGGTCCGTTATTTCATCGTCCAGAGGGACCTGTCGTCCTTGGATGGCTCCATCCGCGCTATCTACAAGGAGGTCTTCCCGACCCGCAAGAAGCCAGTCGATGAGGTTGCGGAGCTTCAGGCCGAGATAAAGAGGCTCGGAGCAACAAGCTCGGAAGGGGTCCTCGCGATCCTGAAAAAGCTTACGGATGCCAAAGGCGACGACCCGAGAGAAATCTACGAGGTCGACTTTGACGGCAGCCAGATTACCGGAAAAGGCTACGACCGCTCCGCACAGGCTGTAAACGAATTCAAGACAAAAGCCTCGGCGCTTTTCAACAGTTTCGAGGTCAGCGAGATAAAGAGCCGTCCCGACGGTACCGTAGGGTTTGCCTTCCGCGGCACACTCAAAGGGGGTGGCAAATGAGCCTCAAGGACCGGTTCGACGAAATGGCTCCGGAAACTAGGCTGAGAGCAGGTTACTTTATCGCCGCGCTCCTGCTCCTCGCGATCCTCTACTCGGCGCTGCACGACAGGATCAGGAAGCTTGAGCTTAAAAGAGTTTCCCGTGAGGCTGCCCTGGCAGAAATGATGCTCCTCAAGCAGCGGCACCGTGAAGCGACTGCCGGGGCTCAAAAACTGGCCAACAGGCTCTCTGCAGTAACTGCGGACGACTCTCCCGCTAAACTGATCGAAGAGATCGGCATAAAAGGAAAGAGCAGCCAGGTGAAGCCGTTGAAAGGTGAAGACAGACCCGGCTTCCTGGAAGACGCCGCAGAGATCAAACTGGAAGGGCTCTCAGCCAACGAAACCATAAACCTGCTGCACCGTCTGGAGAAAGGAATAAAGCCTGTCGTGATCAAGAAGGCAAATCTGAAGGTCAGGTATGACGACCCTTCAAAATTCGACATTGTACTCAACATCGCTCTGCTCAAACCTGCTGCTCAGCCTGCTCCTCTGTCTGCTCCTCAGGAGAAGAAATGAGGATCAGCCGGATTCTCCGCATCATCGGGCTGGTCACAGGCGCAGCCGTCCTGTTCCTGCTCCTGGCAATCATGTTCATCCCGGGAAGAACGATCTTTGAAGCTGCAAACAGCGGCCTTTCACCGTACGGGCTGAAGCTTGAAGCGGTAAGTTTCGGGAAGGCTTTCCCGATCGGGATAAGCGGAAAAGGGATCACTCTCTCTTCGGAATCCGGCGAGCTGCTGAAACTGCGAAGCGGCAGGCTTGCATTGGAGCTGTTGCCGCTGCTTGTCGGAAAAGTCTGCATTTCTGTTCGTGCGGAGATTGGATCAGGATCGCTGGTCTCTTCAATGTCGATCCTTCGCTCTCCCTCGACAAAAATCGAAGTAAAGAATGTCCGCCTCGAAGATATCCCGTTTTTTCAGACGGTCGCCGGAATCAAGGCATCCGGGATACTGTCCGGAAAAGCCGAGGCCAAGGGGCTGATCTCGAAGGCAAAGGGGTATCTGCAGCTCGAAGTTGATGGTGCTGATTTAACTGGAATAAAGATCGGCGAAATGCCGCTCCCTGATGCCTCCTACCGTAAAGTACAGGGGATGGTCCGGATAAATAACGGTATAGCCTCAATAGAGAGTTTTACCCTGCAGGGGGATGAACTTTATGTCAGACTGAAAGGAGGTCTGCCGCTCATTGACCCGCTCCAGGCAACCCCGCTGAACCTTTCACTGGAACTGATGCCGAAGCCTTCACTGCTCGACAAACAGAAACTGATTTTCCTCCTGCTCGTCAAATTCCAGGACACCCCCGGACACTACCTCATCCCGGTCAAGGGAACTCTTGGGAAACCGCAGATTCTGTAAGCCTGAGCTGAGTCCGCTGCAAATCACAACAGCAAATGCAAAGCAAAAGGCCGGGGAGAACCCCGGCCTTTAAATTACCTGACTGCAGTCAGGACGATTCCCGCTGCGTGCAGTCTATTTATGGTAGAGAATTACCAGCCCGTTATTGTAATCGGCAATCACGATATCTGGCTTCCCGTCGCCGTTGATATCGCCGACCGCCAGTCCGTGCGGGTTATAATGGCTGGCGTAAGGAATGGAATAGAGCTCCTCCGGTCTCAAGGTGCCGTCCGCTGCCTGCAAGTATACCCCAGCCTTGTTCCAACCACCGTGGAGAAAGATGATATCCTTGCGACCGTCACCATTCACATCGGCAATTTCCACCGGTTCCGGACAATCATAGGAGGTGTAACTTACAACAGGGTCGAGAGTGCCCAAGGAATTCTGCGTAAAAACTCCAAGATGTGCATCGGGGCTGTTGCCTCCATACGAAACTACAACTTCCATCTTGTTGTCGCCATTGATATCCCCAACGGCAACGCCATGTGGACTAATGTAAACGCTGCCCAGGTCGTACGTGACAGACGTGCTTAAAGTACCGTCTGGCTTTTGGGTAATGACTGAAATTTTAGGCTCGAGGCCTTGGTCTCTCATAACCACGATATCAGTTAAACCATCATTATTGACATCCCCGACATCAAGATCCATGCCATATGTATCTAAATTAACCGGCGCATTGAGGGGATCGGCAAGATCCGATGAGGCTTTCTGATACCAGACCAACTTCGTTCCAACAACATCCAGACGGCCATCATTGTTGACATCTGCGATTTTAATCTTGTCTGTACTAGTAGAAGCATAATCCTTCCTTGCAACGAGCGCTCCCGCGTTATCCAACCGGTACACAGAGATACCGCTCCGCTCGTTGGCGACTACCACCTCGTTTTTGCCATCGCCATTGACATCACCGATGGCAACCGAAATAGGGCGTTCACCATAGGTTCCCACAGTATCGAGCTTTACGGGCGTCGCAAGAGTTCCATCGGCATTTTGAAGAAAAACTAACAGTTTGTAGTCATTAGTCGGATCAAAGTAAAAAGAAGTTACCATAACAACATCATTTCTGCCGTCGTTGTTTACATCCCCAATTGCTACCGCCTCCGGCCAGGAACCGGTCGGTTTTGCGACAGAATCGGCGAACAGTCCTGAATTAGTCGAAGATGCCGACCCCGCAACGGTAAAGCTCCAGGTGAAGTTTCCGGAAAGCGGGTTGCCCGCCAGGTCCTTGATGCCGGTCTTGGCGATTGCCGTATAAACAACCCCCGGCTTCAAACTGGCGGATGGTTTGAAGGTTGCGACATTGTCAACCGTCGAGACACTGCCGGTGACCTTTCCTCCCGGTTCGGAGACTACAAATGTAGCACCGCTCACGGTCGTCGGGATAACCGCTTCGCTGAAGGTGACCGTCAAATCCGTAGCGGCGTCCACCCCGGTTGCCCCACTAGCCGGCGTAACTGAAACCGCCTGAGGCGGAGTTACATCGGGTACATCACCGGTTGAGAACTTGATAACAGTGGCCGCATTGAGGGGGTTGCCGGCAAAATCCTTCACTCCCCGGGTAATTGTAATCGTGTAAGGGGTCAGATAGTCGAACTTTACATTCGGGATGAAGCTGGCATTGATGCCGGTCGTGGCTATCGCCCCGGCGACCGGTCCGCCTGGTCCGGTAACAGTCAGGGTCGTGGCATTGACCGTAGCCGGATCAACCGGCTCGCTGAAGGTAATCAGAACCGAGGAGTTTACCGAAACGCCGACCGAATTCCAGTACGGGTTGGACGCAGTGACATGAGGCGGCGTTATATCGGCAACAGTGCCGGTTGTGAAGCTCCAGGTCTGGTCTTGCTCCATGCCATTCCCATTGATATCCTTAATGTTCTTGTTAACTTTAACAGTGTAGGTGGTGTTTGTTTTCAATGGGGCAGAAGGCCTGAAGATGGCGGTGTTGCCGAGACACGAGACGGTGCCCGGAACTTCGTTTGTCCCGTCGATTACGATAAAACCGTCGTAATTTATTCCGTCCTGCTTCATTGGATTTGAAAAGACCGCCGAAATGATAGTGTTCGGGGTTACATTGGTCTGGTTCTGCGCAGGCACGGTCGAGCTTACCGTAGGCTTCTCCACGACCGCGGTACCTGTTGCAGAAGTTGTCGCGGATGTTCCTCCGTCCCCGCCGCCACCGCTGCAGGCTGCAGTTATCAGGAAAAGTGCCGTGATACAGATAAGCCCGAGTAATCGTCGCATATAAACCCTCCCGTCGAATTCCAAGGTTAATTCACCTCATACTCCAGATATGCCGGAGATAAAGAATTATTGATAAATACAGAATTTATCGGCAATTATCAATGATAATCTACTAGGAATCCTGCATGAGACAAAGTGGAATGATGGGTATTCTGCATAAGGTCGAATTATGTTCACACGCTACGGACACAAAAATGGCGGATGATGCCGCGGCACTACGCCGCGACAACCATCCGCCATTGTCGGTTTTATGAAGTTTTTTGGGAATCTAGCTGCTGCGGCGTTCGCCGGCCGGGCGGCGATACTCCACGACAACCTCTCTCTGAGCCCTCGGAGCACCCCAGTTCTGACGGCGGTCAGCCGCCGGCGCAGCGCTCTTGCCGGCTTCACCCTTCCAGGCTCTGTTAGAAGCGTTTGCTACGGCCGGCTTCTTGCCCCGCCCTGCTCCACCCTTGTTCCCGGCAGGAAGGCGGGGAAGTTCGCGAGTAGGCTCCAGCCCCACAATAACCTGACGCGGCAGCTTTTGTCCGATAAAACGCTCTATCTTGTCGAGATAACTGAGCTCGTTCAGCGATACGAATGAGATTGCTGTCCCGCTTGCACCTGCACGGCCTGTTCTGCCGATACGGTGGACATAATCCTCGGCAAAGCGCGGCAGATCGAAATTGATAACATGGCTGATACCGTTGACGTCGAGACCCCTTGCAGCCACATCCGTTGCGACAAGAAGCTTCACCCTCCCCTTACGCAGATCAGAGATCGTTCTGTTCCGTGCGCCCTGGGTCATATCCCCATGCAGGGCTGCAGCAGAGTGCCCCTGGCTGTGAAGGTCCTGAGCCAGCGCATCCGCGTCTTTTTTGGTGGCCGAAAAGATGATGGCGCGGGAAAGCTCGTCGTCGGCAAGCAGATGTTTCAACAGTCTGTTCTTGTGCTGAAAATTATCGGCAACGTGAAGCCTCTGCTCGATGACGTCAAGCGTAACCTTTCCGCTGGATATCTCAACACGCTGGGGATCACGCAGCATCCTGCCCGCAAGTTTTGCGGTGGTGGCGTCCATGGTAGCGGTGAACATCATCGTCTGACGGCCCTGTGGGGTTGCAGCGGCTATCTTGTCAATATCCTCGCTGAATCCCATGTCGAGCATCCTGTCAGCTTCGTCAAGGATCAGCATCTCCAGACGGCTGAAGTCGATCCGCCTGTTTTCAAGATGATCGACAAGTCTCCCGGGAGTAGCGACAATGAAATCGACGGGCTGCGAAAGGAGGCGAAGCTGCTCGCGGTAGGACATCCCGCCGAGAATCGCGCCGCTGCGTACCTTGGTAAACCGGCCGTACGTCTTGACTGCATCGGTTACCTGATTGGCAAGTTCCCTGGTCGGAGTCAGCACGAGAATTCTCGGCCCCTTACCCCGTAATTCGGTAGGCATTGAAAGTTTCTGCAACGCAGGCAGAACAAAACTGGCTGTCTTCCCGGTGCCGGTCTGGGCTGTCCCGATCAGATCGTGCCCTGCAAGCGCCAAGGGAATTGACTGTGCCTGGATTGGGGTTGGAGAGGTGTAACCGCATGCCGAAATGGCTTTTAGAATCGATGGTGATAAGTTGAGTTCTGCAAATGTCATGAAAATCCCTTTTTTAGCGGCAATAGAAATGAATGCAGACCGCTTTGCTGAAGCGAGAACCGGCATCCGGAAACGCCCACACGAGCTTTCCATGATCTCTTGCCTTTAAGATCATGAGAAGAGCCTTTGTGTAATGGGCTTGGCATCGTCGCCAACCGGACTATCAGCTGCTTGTCAGGGATTTTCTGAACTGCAGGAGGGGTCAGAGAGCGATGGGTCAAGGTAATCCTCTAAGGATTCACCTTTGATGTGCTGATGATACAGTCTTTTACTTCTTAATGCTAGCATTCTCCAGTATGACGGCATATTGGTAGCCGCCGCCGAAATCGACATTATTGTGAAAATCTCCGGTAAAGGTAACGACTTCACCGATATCGGTACTGTCCTTTGTTGTTATTACCAGCTTGTTTGCGCCGTTCTCTCCGCTACCGTCCTTGATGTGAACCCAGTTGCGACCCATAATGCCTGTCGAAACCTTGACAACCTGACCGCTTACCGAGATCGTTTTGTCCTGAAGTTCATCTCTCTTCGCGAAGATTTCGTCGATTGTGTAGGCGTTAGCCCCTGTTGCTTTCTTTACTTTCAGACCTTCAACTATTTTTCCTTCTTTTTTCTTGCTGCCGGGAGCCGGTTCACTCATGTCTGCGCCCTTATGAGCACTGAGTTTCCGTTTTTCATTGTACTTCTCGGTAGGCCCGCTTGAAAATAATATTCTGTCAAATGTCTTGTTAAGCGGCTTACTCTTGAACTCGCCCATCTGGACACCCGGCTGAAGTTCGACCTCATCTCCGACAGTTACATAGAGTTCCGGGATGGCTACCCAATCCTTGAAGCCATCAGCATCCAGCAGCAGGAGATATGTATATCCGCTGCTGTTGATAATCTCGACAATTTTACCTGTTATGGGGGCTGCTTTTGGTGCGGCAGCATCCTCTTGAGGTTTCATCTCCGGCATGGCGCAGGCAATCCCGGAAAAAAGCATTGCAATGAGTGTTAGGATTGTAACGACAACAAGCTTCATGAAATACCCCCATGAACTTTGCGTGTAACTAAAAAGACCCGGGTCGCCCAGGGTCTTTTTGTTATCTGACTGGCGTCCCCTGCCGGATTTGAACCGGCGTCGCCGCCGTGAAAGGGCGGTGTCCTGGGCCGGGCTAGACGAAGGGGACATTTGGGTTAAATGGTGAGCCGCGTTGGGATCGAACCAACGACCACCTGATTAAAAGTCAGGTGCTCTACCTACTGAGCTAGCGGCTCGTCGTGACAAGTTAATTTATATATCAAAGCATAAATATGACGTCAAGCTTTTTTTTGCACGGTTACTTTCCGAAAGGGTTCCTGAGCGAAATCGTCTCGGACCTTCTCGGCCCGACAGAGACCATGACGATCTCGCAGCCCATCAGCTCTTCGAGCCTCTTGACATAATTTTTTGCATTTTCCGGCAGTGCGTCAAAACTCTTTATCTGGCTGATATTCGTCTTCCAGCCGGACATCTCTTCGTACACCGGTTCGCATTCTGCAAAAACATCAAGCGTCGCCGGAATCTCATCTATGACTTTACCCTTATACTTGTAACCCGTACAGATTCTTATCGTATCGAAATCATCAAGAACATCGAGCTTGGTGATAGCGACACCGGTCAGACCGTTCACCCGTACAGCATAGCGGAGCACGACAGCATCAAACCAGCCGCAGCGGCGAGGTCTGCCGGTGGTCGAGCCGAATTCGTTACCAGCCTGACGCATCTTTTCTCCGGTTTCCTCAAGGAGTTCTGTCGGGAAAGGTCCGCTGCCGACACGCGTAACGTAAGCTTTTGAGATGCCGATGATTTCGTGAATCTCGCGCGGACTCACCCCGGTACCTGTGCATGCGCCGCCGGCACAGGTTGATGATGAGGTGACGAAAGGGTAAGTCCCGTGATCCACATCAAGGAGTGTCCCCTGGGCTCCCTCAAAAAGGATGTTCCTCCCGCCCCTGACTTCCCTGTGAAGCATCAGGCCGGTATCAGCGACATATTTACGGAGAATGTCGGCATATCCGTTGTATTCGGCGAATATCTCCTCGAAAGTAAACGGTTTGTCGTTCAGGAACTTTTCAAGCAGGAAGTTTTTTTCTTCAAGTGCTTCCTTGAGCTTCCTCTCGAAGATTTGCCTGTCGATCAGATCGCAAAGCCTTATGCCGCGACGACCTATCTTATCCTCATACGCAGGGCCGATACCCCTTCCGGTAGTTCCGATTTTTTTGTCGCCGCTCCGTGCCTCGCGTGCAATATCTATCCGCTTGTGATAAGGCATTATTATATGGAGCCCCTCGCTAAGACAGAGAACAGAATCATCCTGCATCCTTCCTTTAGCCTTGAGATTGGTGATCTCCCGGATAAAGACCTCAGGATCAAGAACAACACCGTTGCCGATTATGCAGCGCTTCCCTTCATGAAGTATTCCCGAAGGGATAAGATGAAGAACTACTTTTTCCTCACCAACGACCAATGTATGGCCGGCATTGTTCCCCCCCTGATAGCGGACGACATTGTCAGCATACTCTGTATATATGTCAACGACCTTCCCTTTGCCTTCGTCACCCCACTGGGCGCCGATTACCACTACGTTGGCCATAGCAGTCTCCTTGTATTATAATATGCGCAAATTGCGTAGCTTTAGCTGACTGACTGTCCTGTGAATCAATTGATTAAGAAAATAGCGCTGAAGGGTCGATTTCTGAAATTTCATCCATGGTCAATATTCGCCTGACGCCATCACAGATCCTTATCAAAACGGCCTCTTCAGCAGCCACACCCGGTTCTCCGACTATAATCACAAATTGGATCCCTGTTCTCCGTGCATATTCTATGGAGTCATGAAGGTCCCTGCGGATGATGTCCCGGGCTACGATGCATCCCTTTTCCCTGAGCCTGGATGTCAGCTCGAGAGCATCTCTGCGATCGTCGTTCATATTGAACAGTAGAATCCTGGGTGTTGCCGGAGTCTTCATGCAGGAAGACTTTTCCACACCGTGAAGAAGATTGAGTACATTGAAGGCAAATCCTGTGGCCGGGACTGAACGTCCGTAACGGCCCATGAGCCCGTCATACCTGCCACCGCCACAGACCGGCTCTCCAATCGCTGGCACAAATCCTTCGAAAGTGACGCCGGTATGATAGGAAAGGCCCCGTATCTCGCCGAGATCGACAGTGAGTTCATTCCTGATCCCATGTATTGCAAGTATCTCGACAACTTTGGCAAGATTGTCCAACGCACGTCTGGAACGATCATTTTTTACCGTTGCCGAGGCTTTTTGAATGACATCAGTGCTGCCGAACATTCTAGGAAGTGCGGCTATTTCAGCCTTTATCGCGTCAGGGATGCTCTCACCTTCGAGTATCGATCTTACCGTCGTGGAATCCTTTCGCGCAATAGCCTCCTGTAGAGCCACTACCACGGGTTGTGCAAGGCCCGCAGAGGCCATTATCCCTCTGAAGAATTCAACCTGGCCGAGATCTATCTTGAAGCTGCCAAAACCCAGCTTTCTGAGGATTTCGGCTGTCATGGCAATCATTTCCGCATCAGCTTCCGGAGAGTCAAGGCCTATAAGTTCGACTCCGGACTGATAGAGTTCGCGGCTCCTTCCGGACTGCGACTCCACCTGCCGCAGCACCCTTCCGTTATAATAAAGCCGATGAGGCAGAGGATATCCGGACATCCTCATCGCTTCGATTCTGGCAACCTGGGGGGTAATATCGGGCGGGATTGCCAGCAGTCTGTGGCTCTGCCTGTCTTCAAACCTGAACGATTTAGCGCGAAGAGAGTCATCCATCCCTATGGCAAGAAGTTCCTCAAACTCGAGCATCGGAGCAATTATCCTCCGGAAACCCCACAGTTCGAAGGTCCTGTTGATCCTTTCCTCAATGAATCCGATCTGTTCGGCCTGATCGGGGAGGAAATCAGTCACGCCTTTTGGAACGGCATTTTCCCTGTTATTTTCAGCTTTAGATATCATTAGTAATCCGGATGAAAATTGGCAAAACGCTGAAAATCGTAACAGCTGCGATATGCTGTGTCAATGTAAAAGCAGAACAAAAAAACCCCTCCGCCAAGTGAGCAGAGGGGTTTTCTCACAATATTGGGAAAGGTTTACATCAATACTGCCTTCTGGGCAAGTTCAAGGAACAGTCCCGGAAGAGTGCCCGGCACCAGCACCCCTATTACGGCTATCAGAAGACAGATTGCAAAAGCCGGAGTGAGTTTCACCCATTCGAACTCTTCAGTCGGATCTTTGAAATACATGAATACCATTACCCGAAGATAGTAGTAGACGGACGCTGCGCTGTTCAGCACACCGATTACAGCCAACCAGATATAACCAGCCTGGATGGCACCGGAAAAGAGATAGAATTTACCTACAAAACCGGCTGCTGGCGGAATCCCCGCAAGAGAGAACAGGAAAATGCACATTGCGATCCCGAGAAGCGGATGCCGGTAGCCGAATCCGGCGTAATCGGAGACATTGTTGTTTTCCTCTCCTTTTTTCCCCACAAGGATGATTATTGCAAAAGCGCCGATATTCATGAATGCGTATGAAAGCATATAGAAAAGAATCCCGGCAGTTCCGACAGCGTTTCCTGCTGTGAAGCCGACGAGAATATAACCGGCGTGCGCTATGGAGGAGTAGGCAAGCATTCTCTTGATATTCTGCTGGTAGAGAGCAGTGATGTTACCAATGGTCATCGTAAGAACGGCAAGGATCCAGACAAGACTTGACCATTCAGGTTTGAATGCCGGGAGTGCAACCAGAAACACCCTCAGGAAAGCGGCAAAGCCGGCTGCCTTCGGCCCAACGGACATGAAGGCGGTCACAGGGGTAGGCGCCCCCTCATAAACATCGGGTGTCCACATATGGAAAGGTGCGGCGGCAACCTTGAAGGCAAATCCGGTTGCCATAAGGAGCATTCCGGCAACCAGCATCAGGTTGCTCGTGGATACGCCGTTCACGGAAATATATGAAGCGATTTTGGCGATCTTTGTAGTCCCTGTCGCACCATATGTCAAAGCCATCCCGTAAAGAAGGAACCCTGTCGAAAATGCGCCAAGAAGAAAATATTTCAGCCCTGCCTCATTTGATTTGATGTTCGAACGGTTGAACCCGGCAAGCACGTAAAGAGAAACGGAAAGAACTTCCAGACCGAGGAAAATCGTCATGAGGTCGGTTCCTGACGCCATCAGCATCATACCGACTGTAGCAAAGAGGATGAGCGGATAAATCTCTCCCTGGTTGCATCCCTCGCGTTCGAGATACTTGTCGGTTATCAGAATACTCATAGCCGCGGAGATCAGGAATATCACCTTGAAGAAGATTGCAAAGTTATCCTGGATTACCGCGCCGCTGAATCCTTCAACAGAAGACCCCCAAGCCGGTATCAGCGTGAAAAGTGTTCCGAGGATCCCTGCTATGCTCAGATACCCGAGGTATCCTTTCTGCTCGCCCTTTACGAAGACATTTATCAGGAGCAGTGCCATTGCAACGACTGAAAGTACGACCTCAGGCGCTATTACGGCAAGATTTATCGCTGGGATTGCAATCGTGTCCATCAATTTCCTCCAAGTATCTATTTAACGGATAAGTTTAAGCTTTACGGATGACCTGCAGGCTTTCCAGCAGGAATGGCCGGATGACCTTCGGTAGCAGCCGGAGTTCCTTCAGACATAATGCCCTGAGGAGCCATCTGTATAACGGGTTGCGCAGTCGCAGCAGCAATTGCGGGGCGAATCCGGCTCTGCTGAATGACTTTGTCAAGTGCTGGAGCCATCTTGTCGATAAAAGGCTTCGGATAAAGTCCCATGAAAAATATCATGGCTATCAAGGGGAGCATTATAGCGATCTCGCGCCCGTTAAGATCCTCAAGCTTCTGGTTCTTTGGGTTATCGAGCTTTCCGAACATCACGCGCTGGAACATCCAGAGCATATAGACAGCGGATAGAATGACACCACTTGAGGCGACTACAGTGTACCAGCGCAAGTTGCTTTCGAATGAACCGAGAAGAACCAGAAACTCGCCGACAAAACCGTTTGTTCCTGGAAGCCCTATCGATGAGAACGTTACGATCATAAAGACAGTCGCGAATATCGGCATCTGCTTGGAGAGACCGCCGAAATCGGTAATCAGCCTCGTGTGCCGGCGTTCATAAATGAAGCCGACGATAAGGAAGAGCGCCCCTGTCGAAATCCCGTGGTTGAGCATCTGCAGCATGCCGCCCTGAAGCCCCATCTGATTGAGTGCAAAAACACCCAGCATGACAAAACCCAAATGAGCAACTGAAGAGTAGGCGACAAGCTTCTTCACATCTTCCTGTACCATTGCGACCAGCGATGCGTATATGATCCCTATCACCGAAAGTGTGGCAATAAGCGGAGTAAACTTTTCGACAGCATTCGGAAAAAGCGGCATGGCGAAACGCACGTAACCATATGTCCCCATCTTGAGCAGAACAGCGGCAAGTATTACGGAACCTGCAGTAGGAGCTTCAGTGTGGGCATCCGGCAACCAGGTGTGCAGCGGGAACATCGGGACCTTGATGGCAAACGCCAAGGCAAAAGCAAGAAACATCCAGGTCTGTGTTACCGGATCGAGATTCAATCCGAAGAAGTTGAGAAGGCTGAAATCAGTAACTCCTGCACTCATTCCTTTGAAGTACAGAGCTATTATAGCAACAAGCATCAGGAGAGAACCTACCATCGTATAGATGAAGAACTTGACTGCAGCGTAGATCCTGTTCTTCCCGCCCCAGATGCCGATGATGAAGTACATCGGAATCAGCATGACTTCCCAGAAGATGTAGAAGAGAAAGAGATCGAGTGAGATGAATGCGCCAAGCATCCCGACCTGAAGCAGGAGAAGGCAGGCCATATAACCTTTAACCTTCTCCTCGACTGCTGTCCAGGTGGAAAGAACGGCAATCGGCATAATGAATGTCGTCAGCATGACCAGCCAGAGACTGATTCCGTCGATCCCCACATGATAATTCATCTTGAAGGGGCCGGCCTGTATCCAGGGAATATTCTGCACGAACTGGTAGTCAGCATTCGTGACAAAACCGGTAGCCAGCGGAATGGAGACCAGGAAGGTCAGAATCGTCACAAGGAGAGTGAAACCTCTCAATAGGCCGTGATTGTTGCTGGGGATAAACAGCAGGATGAAAACGCCCAGCAGCGGCAGAAAAGTCATCAGGCTCAGGATTACTTCATTCATCGAATCTGCTCCTTTAAGAACTAAACAGTCAAAGTCTGTT
>Ga0134124_10002868_pt1 | contig 13907 bp, 13 predicted proteins | sample KB304_FD_96880 | JGI IMG/M metagenome (GOLD analysis project Ga0134124, IMG submission 96880) | Terrestrial soil microbial communities without Nitrogen fertilizer from Kellogg Biological Station, Michigan, USA - KB3-0-4 | ecosystem: Environmental > Terrestrial > Soil > Unclassified ... | reverse complement strand
GATCGGCCCGATATCGGCCAACAGGCGACGGACATCGATGTCGATCGCCGTTTCAAACAGCAGGATGGGGAGAAACAGATACAGGAACGCCTCGCTGGAGATGGTCAGCGAGGCACTCGGTGCAAAATCTCCGAGGTCCACAGTGAAGCCGAGCAGCGCGCCGACGATTACCAGCACGATGGACAGCGGCAGGCTCAGCCGACGGGCGATTGGCTCGGTGGCGACAATGACCGCAAACAAGATGGCTACGCCAAGAACGGAAATCGGAACGCTGGCCATTCACTGCCTCCCGGTCGCTGAAAACTGCATTGATGTGGACTTCCCGATACCGCCCTGGTCAGCCGGCCCAGTGGTGCGGCCGTCGTCCACGGGGTCACGGGTCTCCGGCGGGCGATTCATTTTTCGGCCATCAAAATCAGGTTGCCGCCATCGCCATTCTCGAGACGGCTGGCGTACAGCTTGACCAGCGGGTCCTCCGGATAGCGCTCGGCAAGTTCGGCAAACAGTGCTTTCGCCTGTTCCTGCCCGCCGGCGACCGACAATTGCTCGTAGGCCTCCAGATAGCGCTGGCGCGGCGCGTAGTGTTGTTCGCGCTCGCCGACCAGGGGCTCGAATACCTCGATCGCCTCCGTTTTGCCCTTGAGGATCAGGTGTCCGACGGGGCGTACCGCCGCATCCGGGCAACCGGCCAGGATCGCCGCCGAGAGGCAGATGTTGGTGCCGATCTGCTTGTTGACGCTCTCCAGCCGGGACGCCGTATTCACGGGGTCGCCCAAGGCCCGGTAATCGAACATGGTCGAGCCCCCGAAATTCCCGACGATCACTTCGCCGCAATGGATTCCGATGCGCGTGATGCCGAATCTGATCCCTTCGCCATTGAGTTTTCTGGAATGGCCGGTGGCGAAGGCATCCATGGCCAGGGCGCAGGCCAGGGCGCGCGCCCGATGATCGGGCTGCGGCACCGGCGCCGAAAACATGATCACGACGGCGTCGCCGACGATCCGGTCGAGCGTTCCTTCGTAATGGAAGGCGATGCCGATCATGTGGTCCAGGTAGTCATTCAACATGCTCACCGCATCGCCCGGATCGATGCTTTCCATCAGGCTGGTGAAATTCGCCAGATCCGTGAACACAAAGCTGCACTCCTGGCGCACGCCGCCCAAACTCATGGTTTCCGGATGCTTGACCAGATACTCGACGCGGTTCGGCGAGACGTAGCGCGAAAACACGTCCTTGATCCAGCGCTGTTCGCGCTCGCTGATGAAGTGATGGATCAGACTGCCCAGCACGAACGCCAAAGCGAAAATCAGGGCGGGCGTCACCGTATTGACGAGCAGCGCATGTTCGCGAAAGGCATACCAGCCACCGGCCAGCACCAGTGTCAGGAAGGCGGCGGTGACACCGGCCGCGGTCAGGGCGCGGGCGCGGATCGCCAGGAAGGAGATGGCCAGCCCGCCGACGATGATGGCAATGACCTCGGCCGCCTTGGCCCAGTTCGGACGGGCCAGGATGTGGCCCGACAGAATCTGTTCCAGGAGCTGGGCATGGGCTTCGACGCCGGGCATGACGCCGCCCAGGGGACTGAAGCGGAGGTCCATCAATCCCTGGGCCGAGCTGCCGATGAAGACGATCTGCCCGGCCAGCAGCGCGTCGGGAACCTCGCCGGCAAGGACCTTCCAGGCGGGCAGGTAACGATTGGCCACGGCTTGCGAGTAATGCACCCAGATCTCGCCCTCGGCCGTCGTCGGTATCTGGTAGCTGCCGATCCGGACCTCGGCCAGACCATTGCCTTGCGGCAAGGCCTTCAGGAAGTAATTCCGCTCGCCCTGCGCGACGCGCAGCGACTCGGCAGCGATGCCCGGTACCGGCTTGCCGCCCAGGCTCAAGACCAGCGGAACACGACGGACGATGCCGTCGCTGTCGGCGACAAAATTCAGTGCGCCATTGCCCAAGGCCGACGCCTCAAGTTCCGGCCGGGTCGGGATCACCGCATCAAAGTCATGGAGGCGGGCGGCCGGATTGTCGCCGGAACTGACATAACGGAACGGCCGATGCGCCAGGCCGGATGCTTCTTCGCCATCCGGCTCGCCGGCGGCCCGGCTACCCGGAGCGCCGTCCTGCAAGACAAAGCCGAGCACGACGCCCGCCCCGGCGAAGCTTTGGGCCAGCACCTGGTCATGGTCGGGTAGTGCATCCAGGGTTCGTCGTGCGGCGCCGCTCAGTTGCCAGAGCTTGGCCATGGCTTGGGGCGAGGTTCGATCGGCTTCGGCGAGCAGCACGTCGAAGCCGATCGCCGCCACTTCCGCCCGCTTCAGGCGCTGTACCAGTTCGGCCAGGCGCGTCCGCGGCCAGGGCCATTGACCGAGGCGGGCCAAGGTCTCCTCGTCGATGTCCACGATGCGGACCGGAACCTCGACATAGGCCCGCGGATGCCAGCGCTGATACTGGTCGAAGACATTGTTGCGCAGGGTTTGCATCGGCACCGGGTCGAGGATCAACAGTCCGAGCCCGAGAGCGACCGAGATGATCGGCAGCAGGACGCCCAGGCGCCTCAACGCCATGTTCTTCCGGAATCCCGTTGCTACCTGGCTCGCCGTCAATTGCCCCCCTTGCCGGATGAAATCGCACAGGGTGAGTTCTGTGCGGCGCGGATTGCTATCTCCTGTCGTTCTGCGCACACGCCCCGTCAAGGGCTTGACTGGCCCTCAGCGTACGGAAACTTCGACGCGGCGGTTCCTGGGTTCGTAGGTGTTGTCCGGCGTCGGGACCAGAAGGTTTCTTTTGCCGTGCGACTCGATGCTCACGGAATTGGCTTTCAGCCCATTTTCGCTGAGCAGTTCGGAAACCTTGCTCGCCCGTTTCAGCGCCAACTGATTGTTGTAGGGTTCGTTGGCCATCGTATCGGTATGGCCGATGACCGAGATGTCGACCGCCGGTCGGGTACTTGCATCGGCGATTATCTTGGGGATCAGCGCTTCGGACTCGGCGGTCAGCGTCGTTCCGGCGCTGAAATACAGCAGAAATCGAGCCGGCATCTTCGGCAAGGCCGCCATGGTCGCCGCGAAGTCTTTCTTGATCTGCTGGTCTCCAACCCGCACTGCTTCCCCGTCGAGCGATCCGGCCTGGCCGGCCTTGGTGAGGACTTGTTCGCCTTTCTGTCCGCGGACGACGACCTCGCCAACCGAACCATCGGGGCTGGGGAGCAATACGACATAGGAGGTCGGCGCGCAGCCGCCGAGCAGCATGGCGACCAGCAGCACAGTGCAAGCGGTCCGTGAATCGACTATTTGGCTCAGCAAAGCCGGTTGCCGCGTTTTCATTCGTCAACCTTGAGCAGGAACTGCGTGCCGCGGACGCCGATGATTCCGGAAGGCGTACTGACCGTCACTGCATCCGGCTTCAGCTTTTCAATGACACCCGACACGTAGTTCAGGCTGCCCTTTGCCAGCTTGCTGCTGAACTTCAGATTTCCCTGGACCGGCGAGTACAGGTACTCATCGACGGTGAATACGGTATCGGCGCCGAACGACATCACGGTCTCGTCCTTGAAAGTGACGCCCATGGCGCTTTTTTTCCCGGTCTGCAGAACGCTTCCCCGGTGGATCGGGGAACCGACCTCGGCCTTTATCTTGTTGCCGCCGGTGGTGATGAAGGCTTCGCCGCTGACAATCTTGACATGACCGATCGGAAGCTCATCGGCGGCGGCATGACCGGCCAGAATCAGGTAGATGATAAGGATGATTCTCAACATGTCGAACTCCTGTAAAGCATTTCAAGCCAGGGCGGCGATCCACTGCGTTGCCCGGCGCAGCTTGGTTGCCATGTCGCGGGACAGGTTTTCCAGCAGAACGATTTTCAGCCTTGGCGCATCGTATGCCAAGCGGTTTATCTCGTCGGCCTCGAGCATCCAGCACTCGACCTCGTGATCGGCAATCACCGTGGCACTCCGGGTCGTTTGTCCGAGCAGGACCATCTCCCCAAAACTCATGCCCGGCCCGAGGGAGGCAATGCGCTGGTGAGCGCCATCGTCGAGCGGGACGAGAATGCTGACGTAGCCCTCCGCAATAAAAAAGACGTGTCCATCGCCGGCCTCCCCGGTCGTCAAAATCAGTTCGCCCGGTGCGAACTGCTTTTTGACAACCGCATGGGCAACTAGTGCCAGCAATTCTGCCGGCAATCCTTTCAGCATCGCACAATCGCCCAGCGCAACCCGGGCCGGCGTCGCCTTCATCAAATGCCCGAGAAGGCGGTTCTCGCACCATTCGACCGCCAGATCGTTGTCTTCGAAGCTCAGGTAGCCGTGATCGGTCTTCGGTGAGGTCGTGCTGAGAAAATGCTCGATCGCGTGGCGACCGTGGATCCGGGAAAAGACCACGGCGATGTCGTCGCCGGCGAGTCCCCGACGCGCATCGTTGAGCAGGCGGGCGGCGCTTTCCGACATACCGTCGACCTGATGCATGTCGAGGATGAAGCTGGCGGTGTCCGGCGCCATGGCTATCATCCGGCGAATGACGTATTCGGCGCCGTCGACGGCGATGTAGCCGTGCAGACAGAGATACTTGATGCGCTGCGCATGGTCGTTGAGGTAGCTGCGCATGTCCGGCGTCGGCTGCCGCTTGGACGGTGCTTCGGCGGCCGTATAGACCCGGCCGAGCGCCATGCCGGGTTCGGTGGCGCGGCGGAAGACATGCAGGCCGAAGTCCCGCGAGAGGTGCCGGCAGGCCTCGATGCCGCGCACGCTATTGCCTTTGGCATCGAGCCGGGGCGAAAAAATGCCGATCCCGAAGCGCCCCGGGAGGACCGCGATAATGCCGCCGCCGACGCCGCTCTTGGCCGGCATGCCGATCTCGTAGAGCCAGCTGCCGGCAAAGTCGTACATGCCGCAGGTGGCCATCACGCTCAGCACGCGCTCGACGTGCTCGACGGGCAAGGCGCGCTGACCGGTCAATGGGTGCACGCCGCCGTTGGCCAGCGTTGCCGCCATGTAGGCGAGGTCGCGGCAGTCCACGAGGACCGAGCACTGCCGGAAATAGTTCTCCAGGGAAGCCATCGGCTCGCCGTCGATGATCCCGAAATTCTTGAGCATCCAGGCAATGGCCCGGTTGCGGAAGCCGGTCTCGCTCTCCGAACGGTATACCGCCTCGTCGAGCCCGAGTTCGCGGCCGGCGAAGGCGCTCATTGAGGCAATGATTCTTTCCCATTGGGCTTCCGGCGTTTCGCCGCTGACCAGGCTGGCCGTCGCGATTGCACCAGCATTGATCATGGGATTGAGCGGCGCACCAGTTTTGGGATTCAGGCTGATCGAGTTGAAGGCATCGCCGCTCGGCTCGACACCGACTTTTCCGGTGACGAAGTCGACGCCGCGATCGGCCAATGCCGTGGCGAAGACGAATGGTTTCGAGATCGACTGGATGGTGAATTGCTGTTCCGAGTCGCCGGTCGAATAGGCCACACCGTCCATGGTGACAAGGGACATGCTGAACCAGGACGGATCGGCCTTGCTCAATTCTGGAATGTAATTGGCCAACTCGCCGCCCTGCATCGATGCCAGTCGCGTATGCAGAGAGTCGAGATAGACCTGGATCGGCGATGTCATGCTTGTCCCCCGCTGGATGGCAGATCATGGGTTCAAGCATTTATCATTCCAAATAACTACGGGCTATGGAGCCTTCGGGCTAGCTCCTGCGTTTCCCCTTGACGGCCACCAGTACGGGAAGCAGCCAAACGAATATCAAAAGACACTGAATGGCTTTGATCGATGTCTGGTCGCCGTTGCCCAGGCGGTCGATGACGACGAGGCCCAGCGCAATATTGAGTCCGCCGATCAGCGGAGCGACCGCAAACAACCAGATGGCTGCCGACGTCGAATTGCGGAACAGCAACTTCAAGAACGTGGGAAAAACGACGGCGAGGATGGGGGCCAGGAAAAGGAACACGGGCGCCATCGGTACTCTATTCACGCCGGCACCACTGCTGAGCAGCAGCATAAATGACAACGACCAGGTTATGGCGCCGACAACAATCGCCGCGATCGCCGACAAGGCATTGCGCGTATCGGCTAGAAGACCGCTTTCGTCAGGATCGTCGAAGTTCTGCCGAAACGGTGTCACTCTCTCTGAATGCTAGAAGAACACTTTGCGCCTTCCTGTTTTTCAATCGGCAGGGCTAGGCCACGGCGGACCGTAGCATGGGTTGATCGCCGCTCCTGCCACTTACCATTTTCAGCAGCGCACTTCTCGGTTTTCCCGGCAGCGCCGGCTTGCTCTCCCGGGTGCCGCCGTCCGCACATTTTTGCGCCGCCTTGTGCACCAGCTCGTCGAGCAATTCGGCGAACAGGTATTTCACTTGAGCGGGCATGGTGCCTTCTACATGGGCAAGGGGGATATCAGACAAAGCTACGACGCATGTAAGCCTTGCAGAATGCATATGTAGGATTTTGCTGACACGACCTTTCCGGTGCCGGCAGGGGGCGACCGACTGTCGGCAAACCTTATTCCGAATAAGTGCGCTAGGTTAATATCAGCAATCGCTGAACGAAGCGGTTCCCGTGTGATTTTGGCCGGCGATTGCTATCGTCATTTCCCAGAGTGAGTAGTAAATTCTCTAAAAAAACGCAAAATCAGTAATACAAAATGAGCCAGCCTGACAAAGCCTTCCAGGAAGTAGTCGCTACAACCCACAACGGCGTTGGTGCCGGGTGCGAATCATGCCCTACCGGACCCAGAGGATTGTGATCGATGGCGTGGTGATCACATTTGTCGATATCACCGAAATCAAGAAACTGGAGGCCGAATTGCGCAAGCGCGCGTAATGGCTTGGTCTGTGCAGGGGGTGACGATGAAGCAACATTTGACTGAACCAAGTGAACAAGGGCTTCGCCGCCAGGCGGAACAAAAACTGGCCGGGCAAACCCCGAACCTGTCCTGCTGCGAAGCCGATGCACCGCGCCTGTTGCATGAATTGCAAGTGCATCAGATCGAACTCGAAATGCAGAACGAAGTGCTGCGCCAGACCCTGCATGAACTCGAAGAGTCGCGCAATCTTTACGCCAAGCGCTATGCGGACCTTTATGAATTCGCCGCCGTCGGCTATGTCACATTCAACCAAAGTGGCTTGATCGCCGAGTGCAACCTGACCGCCGCCACGCTGCTCGGTGTCGACCGCCAAAAGTTGCTCCGGCGGCGCTTTGACGACTTTGTCGCCACCGATGACCGGCAGCGGTGGCAGGAGTTTTTCGTCGGCGCAATGGAGGGCGTCGGGGCGGGGGGGCGGACAACGGAAGTGCGGCTGCAAACCGCAGCCTCCACTTTACTGGTCCATCTCGACGGTTGTCCGCTGGAGAACAATGATGCCCGGTCCGGGCTGCGCATCGCGATGACCGACATCACGGCACGCTGGCAGGCCGAACTCGCAATGCAGGCCTCGAGGGCCGAAGCCGAGCGTGCCAACAATGCCAAGTCACGCTTTCTGGCCGCCGCCAGCCATGACCTGCGGCAACCGTTGGTCGCTCTCCGGCTGTACACCGATACCCTGAAGAACAAGGTAGCGCCGGGCGACCAGGCGCTGGTCATGGGGATGGAAGACTGCATCCTGGGCCTCAGCGGCCTGCTCACCAACCTGCTCGACCTCAGCAAGCTCGAAGCCGGGGTCGTGAAGCCCAAGATCGATGATTTCTCGGTCTTCGAATTTTTCGCCAGCCTCGAATCGATCTACGCCCCGGAAGCGCGGACCAAAGGCCTGCGCCTGCATGTCGTGCCGACCCGCCTGATCGGATGCTGCGATGCCATCCTGCTCACGCGCATCGTCGGCAACTTCATCGATAACGCCATTCGCTATACGGCGCGCGGGGGCGTTGTCGTCGGCTGCCGGCGCCGCCAGGGCAAGCTCTGGATCGAGGTCTGGGACAGTGGAATCGGCATTGCCGCCAACAATACGGCGGTCATCTTCGAAGAATTCAGGCAACTCGACGATGGGGCAGACAAAAAGGGCAGCGGGTTGGGCCTGGCCATTGTCGCCAAGGTGGCGGCCCTGCTCGGTCTCGAAATCAGCGTGCGCTCATGGCCGGGGCGGGGCTCGGTCTTCGCCATCGAATTGCCCTGCGGGAAGGCCCAAGAGGTTTCAACGCCCACCGCGGGAGAGCCCGCCTGTCGCCCGCTCCGGATTGCCATCGTCGATGACAATGCCTTGGTTCGCCAGGCTATGACGGCAGCCCTGCAAGGCCTCGGCCATCAAGTCATCGACGCCCCCAATGGCTGGGCGCTACTGCTCCGGCTCGCCGGCTTTCACCCGGACATCATCGTCTCCGACTACCGATTGGCATATGGCGAAAATGGCTACGACGTGATTTCCGCTGCACGCCGGGAGATCGGGGCTGAACTGCCGGCGCTGATCATAACCGGCGATACCAATCCGGCCCTGATTGCCGAGATGTCCGAACGAGGCATTTTTGTCTTGCACAAGCCCTTCGACAGCCTCAAGTTGCAGGCCTGCCTCGAAAACCTGACATCGGCCAATTGCTAGGGGCCGGCTGGGCAGCCATCACATCTATCGACGTTGCTACATGCGGTGTTGCCGAAAGGCTTTCCAAAGCGCCAGGTCGTAGGCAATCTTCAACACCCCGCAAGCCACCAAGGGTGCGGCCAACCAGCCGGCGGCAAACATCGCTCCACCCAGGGTCGGGCTGATAGCGGAAGCCAGGCTGCGCGGAACTGCTGTAAAGCTGGCAGCTGCAGCACGCTCATTTGGCGTCACCACTTCCATGACAAAGGCGCTTCGAACGGGCACGTCCATCTGCGATAGCAAGGCTCGCACGAAAAGCAATGCCAGCGCGAGTTCGATGTCTGGTACAAACGCAGCGACGATGAGGCAGATGCTGGCCGGAATGTGGGTGAAGACCATGGTATTCACCAAACCAATGCGCTGGGCGACCTTCGGGGCGATTAGTTGCGATACGGCAGAGAGCAGCCCGGCCCAGAAGAAGAAACTGCCAGCGGCCGCAAGCGACAGGTCGAAGCGCTGAAAGAACCACAGCGTCATCAGGGCATTGATGGCCAAACCCCCGGCAAACGAGTCTACGGAGAAGAGGAGCGCCAAGCGCAGGACAATTGGCTTCGACTCGCGCAGGGGCTGGGGGGCAATTGCTTTAGCTTCCAGTTCTGGCATGGGCAAGCCGCGATACAGCAGCCAGACAAGCCCACCAACCAGCGCGTAGAGCAGGAACATCACCCTAAAAGCATCCAGTTGCGCGATGCCCAGTGCGCTCACCAAAAACTGCGGGATTCCCGATGCCAATGCCCCGAGTGCTGCGAACAAAGCCCCCAGCAGGGAATAGCGCGCGAATAGCGACGTCCGTGCGGCGCCCTGGCAAGATTCCGCCAGTCGTGCATGTTCAAGCGGCAAAAACACGCTGACATCCCCAGAGCTTGGGTTCAAGGTGCCGACAAAGGCCACCAGGAGCAGTGGCCAGAAGGCCGATAGGGATGCAAAGGAAATCCCGGTACCCAGCATGAGCAGCGCAGCGCCGAGCAAGAGGTGCCGCTGGTGGAAGCGATAGCCCCAGGCGCCCACGGCCAGGGTGGCCAAAGCCGACCCGAGCAAGGTGGCGGTGCTCAGGATGCCTACCTCCAGTGTTCCGAAACCAAGCGCCAGCAAATACGCAGGCAAGAGCACGGCAACATAGCCGTCAGCAAACGCCCGCAGCGCCTTGGCGACCAGGAGGGGCAGGACTATGCGGTCAACGCCGTCCGGCAGCAACAAACGACCAATCACTTGCGCCCCGGGAACCGCCCGATTTTCTTCAGCGGCGTATCGGCACACCAGGCGTACAGCGCGTCATAGATAACCATGCCGTGGGCGAGCATCTCGTGGTCGTCGGCGAAGTTGAGGGACATGGGCAAACGGGGAGCTCGCATATTGCAGTTCAGAGGAAGGTCTTCACCAGGAAGCCGATGACCGCGCAGCCTGCAATCACATGGATGACGTTCGCCTTGAAGCGGAACAGCGCAATCGCGGCGCCCAGCGCGATAAGCGCCGACACCCACTCGAAGGTGCCCGCGAAACCCTTCGGCCAGAGGACGTGGTAACCGAAGAACAGGGCCAGATTCAGAATGACACCGACCACCGCGGCCGTGATGGCGGTCAGCGGCGCCGTGAATTTCAGGTCGTTGTGGGTCGTCTCGATGAAGGGGCCACCGATCAGGATGAAGACGAACGACGGCAGGAAAGTGAACCAGGTAACCAGCGTGGCTGCCACGGTGCCAGCCAGGAACAGGCTGTCTGGGCCGAACACGGCTTTGACGTAGCCACCGACGAAGCCCACGAAGGTAACGATCATGATGAGCGGCCCCGGCGTGGTTTCGCCCAGCGCCAAACCGTCGATCATTTGCGTCGGTGTCAGCCAGCCATAATGTCCGACGGCACCCTGATACACGTAGGGCAGTACGGCATAGGCGCCACCGAAGGTAAGCAACGCGGCCTTGGTAAAGAACCAGCCCATCTGCGTCAGCGTATGTCCCCAGCCGTAGCTGGCCGTCAGCATGCCCATTGGTACCAGCCACAGCAGGCCGCCGATGAGAGCTACCTTGAGCAGTTTGCGCCAGGCGAACAGGGCGTGCTCCGGTGTTGGCGTATCGTCGTCGATGAGCGCTCGCCCGAACGACTTGTCGGCTTTGCCATGCCCCCCACCGGCCTTGAATTTGTCCGGAGCAATGCGACCGCCGAAATAGCCAATCGCGGCGGCAACGGCAACGATGGCCGGAAACGGGACATTGAGCGCAAAGATGGCGACGAACGAAGCGGCGGCGATGGCCCACAGCACATTGTTCTTCAGGGCACGCGAGCCGATACGATGGGCAGCTTGTACCACGATGGCCGTCACGGCCGGCTTGATGCCGTAGAACAAACCCGCTACCAGCGGTACATCGCCGAAGGCTATATAAACCCACGACAAGCCGATCAGGATAAACAGCGATGGCAGCACAAACAGGCCACCCGCGACAATGCCCCCCCGGGTGCGGTGCATCAGCCAGCCGATGTAGGTGGCCAACTGCTGCGCCTCCGGGCCAGGTAGGACCATGCAGTAATTCAGCGCGTGCAGGAAGCGCCGTTCGGAAATCCAGCGCCGGCGTTCGACCAGTTCCTGATGCATGATGGCGATCTGCCCGGCCGGGCCGCCGAAGCTGATAAAGCCGAGCTTCAGCCAGAACAGGAAGGCCTGCCAGAAGCTGACTTCAGCCGGTTGGGTATCCAATGTTTCGGGTTTTGCTGTCAGGGTGTTCATGTTTTCGGGCCTTTCTCAAAGGAGGCCAGCAGTCCGTCGAAAATGTTGCTGGCTAGCGCGAGAAGCTGGTCGTCATCGGGGATGGTGTCGCGCAGGCCGGCCAAGGTGCTTTCGATACCCACGGCCTCTGGCGGTTGCACGCCACCCACGTCGAGGAAATGCACCAAGGCGCCGATGCGTTGTAGCGCGGCTGTTTCCAGCCCGAAGCTGGCGAGCAACACTTCAAAACTCACGCGGGCACCGACATGGGTGAAGGTGGCGCCATCGAAGTCGAAGCCCAGCGCGTCGGGGGGGCAATCAGTAGGTGATGGCAGCCAGAGAATCGTGGCTTTGGGGTCGATGAAGCGGCGAATCAGCCAGGCACTGGCCAGCCTGTCCACCCAGGGGCGCCGTCGCGTTGCCCAGCGTCGCCCCTGGTATTCCTGAAGTCTCAAACGGGCAATGGCGTTATTTGCCGGATGCGGTTCATCCGGCGATAAGGCCCACGCTGCCCGCTGTTCGAGGTCATATAAGGCTTCATCGGCCTGCTTTTGTGCCTCGCCGGGAAAGAAGTCGATGGCGGCCAGGTTGGTGAGCGCTTTGCGTAGCTTCCGGGCCTGCTTCAGCGTTTCGTTGGCTGTGCTCGGCGTCAGCTTGTCACGGGCAACAACGATGTCCCCCAATAGGCTGGCAAAGTCGGCGCCACGGTCGAAAAAGGCGGCGAAGTTGCCTTCCTTGGGCTCTTCGAGACGGACCACCAAGGCGGTTCCCTCGGCTGCCAGGACGTCTGCGGCCACGGTATCCAGCGTATCCCGACATTCCTCACGTTCCGGCATCAGATAGACACCATCCCGGAGCACCGCGGCGCCTGAAGCCTTAAGGCTGCGCCAGGCACGCATGCGGGCTGTCGCGTTCTCCGTGGGCAGGCTGGTAATGAGTGCAATCCATGTATTCATGAATATACTCTACAATTAAGTAGCTTATTCTACAAATATGTTCTTAATCTACGTTATGAATTGGCAAGTGCATTACTTGCTCGAGAACCTGAAAACCTGAGAAGTGGTTTCGTCCAGCCAACCCTGAGCGGCCAGCCATTCCGTCATCGTCTCCCAGCGCCGCAAAGCCGCTAGACTGAAGCCGTCACCTTAGTCCATCAGGAACTGGTCGGATACGGCGCCGCCTAATCTCCATGCTCGAAATCGAAGCTCTCTGTCGACAGTTCAACCAGCGCCGCGTGCTGCACGAGGTGTCGCTTTGCCTGCAGGCCGGCGAATACGTGGCCATCGTCGGCGAATCCGGGGTCGGCAAATCGACGCTGCTCAACCTGATCGCCGGGCTGGACCGCCCGGACAGCGGGCGCCTGCGGCTCGATGGCGCCGATTACGCCGGGCTCGGCGACGACGCGCTGACCCGCCTGCGCCGCGACCGGATGGGCTTCGTCTTTCAGGCCTTTCATATCCTGCCCCATCTCAACGTCTTGCAGAATGTCGCGCTGCCGCTCTGGCTGCAGGGCATCGACGGCCGTGCCGCCGACGAGCTGGCGCAAGCTTTGCTCGCTGCGGTCGGCCTCGGCGAGCGGGCCGCGAGCTGGCCGCGCGAACTGTCCAGCGGCGAGCTGCAGCGGGTGGCGATCGCCCGGGCGCTGGTCAATCGCCCGCGCCTGGTACTCGCCGACGAGCCGACCGGCAACCTCGATCCGGCCAATGGCGCCAAGGTGCTGGCCCTGCTCGCCGAACGCATCCGCGCGGCCGGCGCCATCGGCATCCTGGTCACCCATTCGCTGGAGGCGGCGGCGACCGCCGACCGCGTGCTGCGCCTGACCGGCGACGGACTGCGGCCGTGAAACTGGCGCCGGTCTTCCTCGGCTCGCTGGCCCGGCGGCGGCTGGCGACGCTGTTTTCCGGCGCCGCCATCGTGCTCGGCGTGGCCCTCGGCATGGCGGTGCAGGCCGTGCACGAGGCGGCCCTCGCTGAATTCGCGCACAGCCTGCAGACCCTGGCCGGCGAGGCCGATCTGCAGGTGGTGGGGCCGCGCGGCGGCTTCGACGAGAACCTCTACGCCGTGCTCGCCGCCCGCCCCGAGGTGGCGGCGGCCAGCCCGGTGGTCGAAGTCGAGGTCAAGCTGCCGGGGCGGCCGGAAATCCTGCAACTGCTCGGCGTCGATGTCTTCGCCCTGGCCCGGGTGACGCCGGCCTTGCTGCCGGCCAGTTCAGGCAGCGAGCGCTTCGCCGCCTTGTCCGACGACGGCCTCTTTCTCGGGGGGGCGGCGCAAGAGGCGCTCGGCGTGCAGCCCGGCGCCACGCTGCGCGTCCAGTCGGGGACCGAGATCGCGGACGTGCGGGTGGTTGGCGAGCTGCCCGGGGTGCGTGACAACCGCCGCCTGGCGGTGATGGACATCGCCGCCGTGCAGGCCCGCTTCGCCCGGCTCGGCCGCCTGAGCCGCATCGATCTGCGCCTGGCCGAGGGCAGGGCGCCGGAGGCGGCGCGCGCCGCGCTGCAAGCCCTGCTGCCGGCCGGCGTGCTGATCGAGACGCCGCAGGCCGCCGCCGACGAATCGGCCAACCTGTCGCGGGCCTACCGCGTCAATCTGACCCTGCTCGCCGCCATGGCGCTGCTCACCGGCAGCTTCCTGGTCTTCTCGGCGCAGGCTC
>Ga0134124_10002867_pt1 | contig 13914 bp, 27 predicted proteins | sample KB304_FD_96880 | JGI IMG/M metagenome (GOLD analysis project Ga0134124, IMG submission 96880) | Terrestrial soil microbial communities without Nitrogen fertilizer from Kellogg Biological Station, Michigan, USA - KB3-0-4 | ecosystem: Environmental > Terrestrial > Soil > Unclassified ... | reverse complement strand
TCGCTTGTCTGTTTCACGACATTGGTTACGTTCGTGGCATTCTTAAAGGCGACAGTGCCGATGGTTATATTATTGATGCCAGTGGCAACACAGCCAAACTCCCGCGCGGTTCATCCGATGCCGCACTCATGCCCTACCGGGTCGACAGGTCGAAGCTCTACGTGATGGACCGCGTCAAGGCGCTCGATGCGGCCCGTATCGCGAATGCCATTGAGGCCACCCGCTTCCCGTCGAATGAAGGTGTCCACCACAGTGAGGAAGGCATGCTCGTGCGAGCTGCCAACCTTATTGGCCAACTGGGAGATCCACACTATCTGCGCAAGGCCAACGCACTTTACTACGAGTTCGAAGAGATCGGGACGAACAAGCAACTCGGCTATGCTTCGCCGGCCGACCTGACTGAGCGCTACCCTCAATTTTATTGGAACAGGGTATCAGCGCAGATTGAAACGGCGATCCGCTATCTCAATATCACGTCGAGCGGACGTCAGTGGATTGCCAATCTGTACAGCAACGTTTTTCGTGCGGAACGTGAACCAAACTTGTCGGGTCCCCAACGCCGATAGCACAGGTGTTGGCGGTCTAAACAATGCCTTCGCCGATCGAATATGCGTTCTGGTCGAAATGGACGGTCAGGGCCGAGTATCTGTACATCAGCTTGAACGATTCAACGGTAACGCTGCCTGCGACGCCGGTCCCGGCCGGCTCGGCTACCCCCTCGATCAACGCAAATTTTGGCCGCACCAATCTTAATATCGCGCGCGTCGGCGTGAACTACCGGTTCTAGGACGCGGTCTGCGGCAAGAGGCCGGCAAGCGCCCGCCGGCGCCATAGAACGCCTTTGAAAATGCAAGAAGCCGCCGTTTCCGGCGGCTTCCGCATACCAGTACTGGCAAATTTATTTCAGTGAGTCCGAAATCGTCTGGAACGTGCTGTTGAGCTTCGAGCCAATGGCATTGACGCTCGCAATGATCACGACCGAAATGCCGGCCGCGATGAGGCCGTATTCGATTGCCGTTGCGCCCGTCTCGTCCTTAAAAAACGCGACAAGTCTCGACATGTGGTCACTCCAGGTGCACCTATGCAGTCGTGGACGCTAACGTGACCCCCTTAAATGGTACCTTCTTATGCCGCTCGAATGCTCCGCAATCCGGTTACCCGGCGTTAGGCAATCGCCTGGCCGGATGCGCACGCGGGCACCAAGACGCGAAAATAAGGCCATAAAAAAGAAGCCGCCATAACGGCGGCTCCCGACAGGTCGTTTCTGGAAATTTTTCTTACTTCAGCAGGCCCGAGATTTCGTCGAACTTTGAATTGAGCTTGGAGCCGACAGTGTTGAGCGTTGCGAGGATGACCACCGAAATGCCGGCCGCCATCAGGCCGTATTCGATCGCGGTGGCGCCCGACTCATCCTTGAGAAAGGCGACAAAGCTGGACATTGACATGGAATTCTCCCACTGGCGGGGGCAACGCTATCGCCGCGCCATTAAAAAATGCGAAAAATTCAGCCCGCTTTCGCGGGGCAGCGTTTACGATTCGTCACCCATGCGGAACGGGCCGAAACCGGGCGGAACCCCGGTCACAAAGCGCTCAAATCGGGCAAAAAGCACCCGTTTGTGACGGAGATCACAATCATACCGGAACGCCCGGCGCGCTTGCGCGTTGCTGTCGTGTGCAACCGTGGAGGTGCCCAATGAGAAAGCTTGCAATCGGAATCCTGGCTGCGGCGGGAGTCGCATTGTCGGTCCCGGCAAGCGCGCAGGGCGTGTGGATCGGCGCGGGTCCGGTCGGTGTCGGAGTGGGCGTTGGCCCGGGCTATGGCTACTACGACGGCTATGACTACGGCCCGCGTTATCGCAGTTACGCCTACGACGACGGTTACACCTATCGCCGTCACTGCCGCGTCGTGCGGGAAAACATTAACGGCTACGTCCGCAAGATTCGCCGTTGCTGGTAGATCGATCGAATGTAGCGAGTACGCGTAGCGTCAGTCAGGTAGCGTAAGTATGGGTGGAACGGCTCCGGAGGCTTCGGCTTCCGGAGCCTTCGCTTTTATGCCGCATTTATCCGCTACCGGGCGGTACACGCATGCAAATTTGACATTTTGATTTTCGTTAAGAATTGTCCGGCATCATTGCCGCCATGCGAATGCTCACCTGGATTATTGGATTGCTCGCGCTTGCGGCGTCGCTCGACTCGTCGCTTTACGATGGCGCCTACACGCGGGCTTTCGTGAACGCGATCCAGGATATGCACACGGCCATCGGCCTGAAGATGACCGGCTAGCGCGCGACGGCAGCGGGTCGCGCTGCCGTCGAAATGTACGCGCAGAGCAAAACGGACATTGGCTGATGATGGCGCCCGTCCGCTAAGTCACGAGATTCCAAATCACCACCTGCAACGTCTGTTGCCCCAGCGGTCCCACCAGCAGCGACGGCCATGGCGGCAGTGCACGCGTCCCCAGCCGTCACGCCAGCAGCGTCGCCCCCACTGCACGTCGGTCAGATTATCGAGGCCAACAGTGGAAGCCGCAGGAAGCGGAAGGATAGGGGCCGCCTGGATCGTTCCGGTTCCACCCGCAAAAACCAGACCTGCAACTCCGATCGCAAAAACCGTGCGCAACATGAAGTGTTCTCCCTATTTTTGTTGGGCCGATCGAACGACTGACCAACTCAACAACAAGACTGGCCGTTCCATGAATGGTCCGTCAGGGAGAAACAACGCGGGCGGCTTAGGTCATCGCGCCGCGCGGGACCGCCACCGCACTTAGTTTGGGTGCCATTTGCAGCGAAATGTCGGCCGGTGCCGGTGCCAGATTTCTTGCGGTCAAGGAGGAACCTAACGCACGCCTGCGGCGTTCCTGTCTGAATACGGGGGTGTCAGTGAAAAAGCTCGAGGAATACCTGCAGCACGCCACCGAGTGCCGGGATATGGCGCAGGCCGCCCCACCGCACCATCGTGAGCAACTGCTGGAGATGGCAAAGACCTGGGAACAGCTTGCCGAGGCAAGGCGGCATCAAGTGAACAAACTCAAACTTCACTCCAGCTGAGGGCAACCGGCATCGCGACGGACGCATGGCCCCGAATGACAAATATCTTGCGATGGCCCTCGACCTTCTCGCCAAGGCGGAACGCGAGACTGATCCGGACCGGCGCGCCAAACTTGAAGCTTTAGCCGAGAGCTACAGGCTCTCCGGCGAGAGCAAGCCGGCGCTGACGATCGATTTTGAACTGCCACCCAATGGCGATGCCGAGGCCTGAACTTTCCTGCGATCTATGCCGGGTACATCGATGGCTTTGGCCGCGGCTAAGGCGCCAGCGGCGAATTGAGCTTGCGCGCGGTGTCGATAATCCACTCGCGATAACTCAAAAGCGGAGTGATGCCAGTGAGGCCGCCGCAACCTGTTTCGTCGCCGGGGGCGGTCGACCAGCTCACCACGCCGATCACCAGCGGGCCTTCGCCGTCATAAGCGGGTGCGCCGGAATCTCCGGTGCAGCCGCCTAGGCCGAGGCGCTGGTTGCGGGTGGCGATGTCGTAAAGGCGGATCTGCAGGGAACCCGGCTTGCCGGTGACGGTCAGGGTCGCCATGCGCGGCTGGCCAAGCCCGCGCGCGGTTCCCGCCAGGGTGACGCCGAAGCCGGCGATGGTGAGCGTTTCGCCGGGCGCGACGCGCCGCGGCGCTGCCAGTGACGCCGGGATCACTGCATCCGGCAACGGCGCGGCGAGCTTCATCAGCGCGACATCGGCGGTGGCACGGCTTGCGGTATAGCTCGCATAGTCGAACCGCGGATGCCGCACGATAGTGCGCACCGGAATAGGACCGCCGGTCTGGTAGGCCTTGACCTGGTAGTCGACGTTACGGACCACGCAATGCGCGGCGGTAAGCACGAGGTCGGGCGCGAGCGCGGTGCCGGTGCACAGGTCCTCACGCGCGTCCACGATCATCACGATGGCGCGCGCGGCCCAGCCCGCAGCCGGCGGCGCATTGCCGGTAACGGCGTAAGCGGGAGAAACGAGCAGCAAGAGGCCAATGGCGGTGAGAGCGCGGAACATGACCGTGCATCAGCCTTGGCGGCGGAACTTTGTCAACGCTGCTGGCTGCGGAGAACCGGGTCGGAGAAAGACGGAACCAAGTCACTGAACCACCGATCAAAAAGTTGGGAATCTTTTGGGGAAGTACGGAACGGTCGGCGGTCTGCTTGGTTCTCGCTCATGTGTATAAAGACATAGATTGAGTAACCAACGTCAACGCGCCGAACAATGAGCCCCGCCGACCGATATCGCGCCCTTGCGGCCCATCTGCGGACCCGTGCCGGCCGGGAACAAAGCCCGGCATTGCGGGTGGCCTGGGCGAACCTGGCGCGATGCTATGTGCGGCTCGCCGAGCAGGCTGATCAAAACAGCCGCGCCGACATCGTCTACGAGTTCGATCGCTCAGTCCGGCGTGGCGATGTCGGCGGCGGGCCGCCGCGCGCCTGATCACGGCCGCTTCGGGCGGAACCACACCACCATCGTCCAACGCGCCATTCAGGAGGCGGGCTGCCGCCGGAATGGTGCGTGCGCGCAATTCTCGGAAAATCATATGGCATCTATTCTTCTCGCACCGCCGGCGGTCGAGCCGCTGTCGCTCGCCGAAGCGAAGGTCTTCCTGCGCCTGGAGGTGGCGGACGACGATCCGCTGATCGCGGCGCTCATCTCGGCGGCGCGCCTGCACGTTGAAACGCAAACCGGGCTCGCGCTCGTCACCCAGCGCTGGCGCATGGTGCTGGACTGCTGGCCTGTGAACGGACGCATTGCCGCACGGCCAGCGCCGTTGCAGGCGCTTGTCGCCGCCCGCGTTTTCGACTTCGACGGCGAGGCGCGCACGATCGACGCACAAACCTTCGTGCCGAATGCGAGCACGTCGACACTTTCCATTATACCGTGGGCGCTGCCGATGCCGACGCGCATCGCCGCCGGCATCGAAATCGATATTGCCGTGGGCTTTGGCGATGCGGCCAGCGACGTGCCAGAGCCGATCCGCCAGGCGATCCGCCTCCTGGTCGCGCACTGGTACGAGAACCGCGCGATCGTTGCAGGCTCCGAGGCGGCGCCCGTGCCATCGCATGCCGCCGCGCTGATCGCGCCCTACCGGACGCTGCCGTTGTGAGCGCGCCATTGAAAGACATCGGTGCGCTCAATCGCCGGCTGGTGCTGGAAGTGCCGGCCGAGACCGACGACGGCGCGGGCGGAGTCGCGCGTACTTACGAAACGTTGACTACGTTGTGGGCGCAAGTGACACCGGTCTCCGCGCGCGACGATATTGTCGCGGACAATCTGGGTGCGGTGACGCGCTTTCGTATCGTCATTCGGGCGCGGAGCGGCATCGGCACGCGCCATCGCTTGCGCGATAACGCGCGCGTTTATCGGATCGTGGCCGTGCGCGAGAGTGCCGACCGCCGCTTTCTCGAGATCGATGCGGAGGAGCGGGGGAACTGACGGCGCGATCTCGAAGTTGGGTTGCGCGGATCGTCGCAGAGATGGAGCCAGGGGCTCGCCGGCACGATGGCGGCATAGCAGGCAAAAAAGATCAGGGCGCCGATCCAGGCCAGCATGAATATGACTTCCGCAGCCGCGGGCGGCGCTATTTGCGGCGCGGTGGCGGTGTTGGCCCGAGTCCGTCCGGGTTCTTCTTTTTTTCGACGTTCAGTGTCCGTATCTCCGCGCGCTGCTCGGGTGTCGGGGGAACGTTCACGTATTCGCACCGCTGCAGATAACGCTGGCAGGTCGTGACGCCATTGGTGTCGGTGTATGTGCGCACGCACACGTCGTGGCATTGTTTGACGGCCGATGCGGACGCTGTCGCTGAGAGAGCGGCGAGCGCCGTCCAGCTGATGGCGGCAACAAGAAATGTGCGCATGAAGATCTCCGTGTGACGGTTCATGTTTCTAATTCTATGTACAGTCGTGCTTCAACATGCGCCTGGATCATCGGAGCGCGCGTCAGCCACTTGGATGACGCGGGATGATTTCGTTAGTTGATGGCGTGTTAAGCCGATGCGTCGATTGTCGCCCACGCCGGCTTAGGGAAATCTGCGGGTGGCGGCTCCAGCGAGGCCAGGTACGGTTCTTGATGTTGTGCTTGGTGCGGCACCTGACGAAGCGCCCGGCTGACGACCATGCTGTAGGCGCCATCTCGACTAGCACCGTCCCACAAATAGAGGATTTCATGCCAACCGCCGCTTCCGCGGCGTTGCGTGCCGCCGTGCACGCCGCGCTGACCGCCGATCCTGCGCTCGTCGCGGCGCTCGGCGGCCCCAAGATTTACGACGAGCCACCACGCGAAACGTCGTTTCCTTATGTTACGCTTGGCGAAACGCGCATTGCGGACTTTTCCGCTGGCGGCGAGCCGGGGCTCGAGCATCAGCTGACGCTACACGCCTGGTCGCGCCAGGGCGGGCACCGCGAGGCGCATGTGATCGCCGGCGCGTTGTTGCAGGCACTCGACGATGCGCCGCTCGCACTGACCGGCCACCGCCTGGTTAATTTCCGTTTTTCCATGGCTGACGTGCGGCGCGAATCGGACGGAGGCACTTATCGTGCACTTGTGCGTTTCCGTGCGGTCACGGAACCCGAATAAGGCGTGTTCCGGACCTATCCGAATCGTCCAAGGTGGTATGATGGCCGTACGCAGGCCTAGGGGGGACGCCGTAGGATATGCGGCAACTCATCGGAAAAATAACGGTCACGGGCAAGGTCCTCGAGGAGGTCTACCTCTCCGAGCAGGTCCGTTGCCGCGAATGCCAGAAGACTGTGCCGATCGGTGTCGAGGTGGTCGCGATTGAAAAGGGTACGAGGCCGAAAAAGGTCATCAAGCGCGCTTTTTACTGCCGCTCCCATGCCGGTGACTATGAATCGCGGGCGCGCGGTGAAGGCTGAGCGGGAAATGCACGACTTGCGCTAGGCCGCGGACGACAATGCTTGCCCGCAGAATTCGTATTCCGCCTGTACTTCCTTTCTTGTTCCGCCACTTGGAAAGTCAGAGGACGCACCTACATACCTGACCGGCTCCGCGGCTTTGCCGTGGGCCAATTTTCCGTCCGCGCGACTGTTCCGTCCGCGCCGCTGCATGCGGCTGTGTCTGCGCGGAGTCACGTGGTGTGCAACATGCGAAATCGCCGCCGGCGAGTTTTCATCGACACCCAGAAAGGGCGCGTCAGCGCCGGCTTCACCGTGGCTGCCGAGGCGGATGCGGCGGACGTCTCGATGCGGCTGCGTGAGCGCGGCTGGGTTGCCTATCGGCTCCGGCTCGAAGCCGAGCAGCATGCATGGGTCGCGACGGTCATCGATTGGACGCGCCGTGCGGCCTGATACGGCTGCATTTTTCTGAGAAAGAAAGCAGTCCTGGCGTCAGCGAGACGCCAGCGGCAAGCGCGTCACTGTCAAGGAAGCGGAATGACGTCGGAGGGGAAATGCTTCATGTCGACGGGTTGCGCGACATGGAGATCGTAGGTCGGCACCGCGTATTTAACTGAATCACCCAGACTCAGCCTGCCGGTAGCGACGACCGACTTGACGGCAAAAACGCCAAGCACGGCGACGATAAGAACTGTCAAACTCTTGCGCATGAGAAAATCCTGGGTAGCCCAATGGACCCGACAATACGTTAAGTCACGCGACCGGTGAACCTGCTACACGCCGGGGGTTACTGGGGGGTTAAGACTTCGAGCTGCTGCAGGGTAGTTATTGTTTAGACGCGCAACGTGCAAGCGCTGCAGCTCGTGCTCACGTGCTATTGATGGCCTCGCTACTCGCGGCGGCGATGCAAAAATACGCTGCATTCCGCGCGCCAAATGCGAGTCAATTACTAATCAATCACAAGCCATGCGCACTGCGCGGCCGCAGACTGCGTGGTGCGAATGCGTCGTCGCGCCAATCCAGTTTGGAAAAATTCATTCTGAAAGGACACCAATGACTGCGCAAAAGGGCAAAGACCTGCTCATCAAGATCGGCGACGGCATGAGCTATACGACGGTTGCCGGCTTGCGGACGCGGCGGCTTGCGTTCAATGCCGAGACCGTAGACGTCACACATGCCGAAAGTGCCAACCGCTGGCGCGAATTGCTTGATGGCGCGGGTGTCAAGCGTGCCGCTGTATCAGGCCGAGGCCTGTTCAAGGATGCGGCGACTGACGCGCTGATGCGGCAGACGTTCTTCGACGGTGGCATCGCCGGGTATCAGATTGTGATTCCGTCGTTCGGCACCGTGCAAGGACCGTTTCAGATCACCAGCCTCGAGTTCGCCGGTGAGCACAATGGCGAAGTGAGTTACGACATGGCGCTCGAATCCGCAGGCGAGCTTACATTCACGGCCGATTCGTGATCGCGCCTGATATCGTCTCTCACCAGCGATCCGAGCTGTCGCGAGCAAGGGCGACGATCGCTCGCTCGGACAAATCGTAACGGTGCCCGCAATCGCACCCGAACGTCACTGTGCGGTCGTCATTGCCGGCGGGTTCGATGGCCGCGACTTGCATGCGCAGGCCGCACTTTGGGCAGACGACGTTCGGGATAGCCGGATCGAATTGTCGCGTGTGCGTTGACGCCACCATGACAAGACTCCGCTCGATGTTCGATTACGGCTGCAGGCTGCGCCCGTTCGGAACAGGGCACCACTCATATTTCCGTGACTATGCAATTGATTATTTTTTGGGAGGAACCATGGCCAATCGTCATCGCGGCGAGATCGAAGCCGATATCGGCGGCGCACGGCGGCCGCTCGTACTGACCCTCGGTGCGCTCGCGGAACTCGAAGATGCCTTTGGCACCGAGGATCTCGTGGCACTGACCGAGCGTTTCGGTTCGGGCCGGCTGAAGGCACGCGATTTGACACGTATCATCGGTGCCGGCCTGCGCGGAGCGGGCGCGGCGGTAACCGATGATGAGGTAGCCGTCATGGCGGTCGAGGGCGGTGCGCAGGGCTATGTGCGCATCGCTGCCGAACTGCTCCAGGCGACCTTCGGGGAGGCTGGTACGTGACGCCTTTTCCCTGGAAACCGGCGATCGGCATTGGGCTGGGCGTGCTGCGCCTTTCGCCGCAGCAGTTCTGGTCGATGACGCCGCGCGAGCTCGCTTGCGCCATCGAAGCTGTTACCGGCCGCGCCGCTACACTTGACCGCAGTACATTTGCGCAACTGATGACCAGATATCCCGATGACATTCCTGTCCAATAGAATCACAGAACGTGATGACCCGCCTGACCCTCTTGATAGAGATTTTGGCCGAATGACCGATCGCGTGCGCGCGAGCACCGATGCGCTAGGCGTCAGCGCGGCAAGCTTTGCGAAGACGATGAGCAAGGCCTTTATTGACGCAACGGCCGGCGGCAAAAGATTCGACGACGTGCTTCGGCAACTCGTGCTGCGGCTTTCGGACAGGGCCGTCGCGCAGGCTTTTCAGTCGCTGGCGCAAAATCTTACCAGCGATCTTTTTGGCGGCGTTTTCGGCGAAGCGTCGAGCGCGCGCGGCCGGCGAGGGCAGGTACCCGACGTAGTCAGTCTGACAGATAAGCTGGGCGGGCTTACAGCATTTGCGACCGGCGGCGTCATCGCAACACCGTCCTATTTCCCGATGGGGTCAGGCGGACTAGGGCTTGCGGGGGAGTCCGGGCCCGAGGCGATTTTGCCTCTTGCCCGTGGGCGCGACGGGCGACTTGGAGTTGCGACGAGCGGCGCGCGTGCGGCAAACGTCAGCGTGCATATCGCCTCGCCGGACGTGGACAGTTTTCGCCGCTCGGAGGCCTACATTACCGGACAGATCGCGCGCGCGGTCGCGCGGGGACAGCGTAGCTTTTAAACCTGTTCATCGACACCGGTGGGCCGCCCGGAAGGGTGGCCCTTTTGTTTTGGGCTTTTTGCGGTCTCTTTTGGCCGCGTCGAACAAGAATCCAGCGCTCCTCAAGGGAAAATCAAGGCCGGCTCAAGGACTGCGGGCGGGCCCACCGCTATAGACCGGCATCAAATTCGACGATTCATTTGAGGAACCAGCAAAATGTCAGCAACGTCGCATCGCCTTGAAACCAAGCTTCTGCACGCCGGCTGGCGCGCCGATCCGGCCACAGGCGCGGTCGCAGTGCCGATCTACCAGACGACGTCCTATCAGTTCCGCGACACCGAGCATGCGAGCAATCTGTTCGCGCTGAAGGAGCTCGGCAACATCTATACGCGCATCATGAACCCAACCAACGACGTGCTGGAGAAGCGCGTCACCGCTCTCGAGGGCGGTGCGGCCGGGCTGGCGCTTGCCTCTGGCCAGGCGGCGTCCGCATTCGCGCTGCAGAATCTGGCCAAGGCCGGCGACAATATCGTGAGCTCGACCGATCTCTACGGCGGCACTTGGAATCTGTTTGCGCACACGCTCAAAGATCAGGGAATCGAAGTTCGCTTCGTCGATCCGATCGACCCGCAAAACTTCCTGCGCGCCACCGACGACCGGACACGTGCATACTATGCGGAATCGCTGCCGAACCCGAAGTTGACAGTCTTTCCCATTGCGGAAGTCGCGACGATCGGGCGTCCGCTCGGGATCCCGTTGATCGTCGACAACACGGCAACGCCGTTTATTCTGCGGCCGCTCGAGCACGGTGCCGCAATCGTCGTCTATTCGACGACCAAATATCTCGGCGGCCACGGCAACTCCATCGGCGGATTGATCATCGATGGAGGAAATTTCGATTGGGCCGCGCATCCGGAGCGGCAGCCAGCGCTCAACACGCCCGATCCCAGCTATCACGGCGCGGTGTGGACGGAAGCGGTCAAGCCGATCGGTCCCGTCGCCTACGCGATCAAGGCGCGGGTGACGCTACTGCGCGATCTCGGCGCGTCGCTGTCGCCATTCAATGCATTTCTGATCATTCAGGGTCTGGAAACGCTTGCATTGCGCTTGATCCAGCACTGCAAGAACGCTCAGGCCGTTGTCGATTTCCTGCGCACACGAAAGGAAATCAAGCGGATCATACATCCATCGCAACAGCAGGGCGTCCACCGCGAGCGCGCCGACCGGTACCTCAAGGGCCATTTCGGCGGGCTGATCGGCTTCGAGCTGGCTGGCGGCAAAGAGGCAGGGCGCAAGTTCATTGATTCTCTGCAACTTCACTATCATGTCGCCAATATTGGCGACGCGCGGAGTCTCGCCATCCATCCGGCGACGACGACGCACTCGCAGCTCACCAAAGAAGAGCAACTCGCCACCGGCGTTTCGGACGGTTACGTGCGCCTATCGGTCGGGATTGAGCATATCGACGACATCGTTGCCGATATCAAGCAAGGACTGGAGGCCGCAACGAGATCGTTGCGGGCGGCGTGATGTCCCTCAAGGAGCAAAGCATCAGCGGTGCGACCATCGATGCCGGCGGCATCAGTATCAAGTACTTCGCCACCGGCGCTGGTGAGCCTATCGTGCTGCTGCATTGCACGGCCGGATCGGGGCGCCAGTGGGCCGATGCGGCCGAGTCGCTTCGTCCCAACTTTCGTGTGATCGCCCCTGATCTATGCGGCTATGGCGGCACGTCGCATTGGCCAGGCAATGGGACGTTTAACCTGGCGGTCGAAGCCGACCTCGTTGCCGCGCTGCTCGATATGCTGGGAAAGCCTGCGCACGTCGTTGGCCATTCCTACGGTGGCGCCGTTGCGCTGCAATTCGCGTCGCGGCATCCGCGGTACGTCAAGACGCTGACGCTGATCGAGCCCGTATCGTTTCATCTGCTGCGCGACGGCGACGACATCGACGAGCGGGCGTTCCGTGAGGTCTCGGAGGTCGGCGCCACGGTCGTCAATGCGAGCAACTGTGGCGACTATCAGGGCGGGATGCGCCGCTTCGTCGACTATTGGAACGGCGCGGGCGCGTGGGATGCCTTGCCGGCTTCGCAGCGTCTGGCTTTGGCAACGCGGATCAACAAGGTCGTGCTCGATTTTTGGGCCACAATCAACGACCCGATGCGTCAGGCGGACCTTGGGTCACTCGAGACGCCGACGCTGGTCGTATCCGGCGGGCAATCTCCATTGCCGACCCGCAGGATATGTTTTCATCTTGCACGCATGCTTCCTGATGTGACGGCACGAACAGTGGCAAGCGCCGGACACATGCTTCCGGTAACCCACGTCAGCGAAATCCTGCCGCTTCTCGTGGAACATTGCGCCAGGCAGAGCCGACGTCGCGCCGGCCGTCGCGAGTTGCTGGAACGGATTCCGGCCTGAGGTCTTTAAGCGGAGCCGAGTTAGGTCAGCCGGTTCATTTTGCGCGACACCCACCAGAATGCGATGCCGGCAAGGGAAACGAGAATTCCCAGCACGGCGAGCACTAAAACCGCGGTGTGGACGGTGGCATGCAGTGCATCCATGCCGCCGAAACGGCAGTGATCCGGCATAAGTTCCGATCTCCATTGAAAAAGGTAGTCCGTGACGTCTTTTCACGAAGTTCTCTTTCCCGTCGACATTGCGCTGAACAGTGCTGGCGGACCGCAGCGGCGCACCGATGTGGTGACCCTCGGCTCCGGCGCCGAGGAACGTAATGCGCGCTGGGCGCACTCACGCCGGCGCTATGACGCTGGTTACGGCGTGAAGACTTTCGAATCGCTGTCGCAGGTTGTTGCGTTTTTTGAGGAGCGACGCGGGCGCCTTCACGGGTTTCGCTGGCGTGACCGGCTCGATCATTCCTCCGCCGCACCCGGCGTATCAATAAACCCGACGGATCAGATCATCGGAATCGGCGATGGTGCGACGACAACGTTCCAGCTCGGTAAGACCTATGGCGCACTTTACTCACCTTACCGGCGCCCTATCGCAAAGCCGGTCCCGGGAAGCATTCGCATTGCGGTTGCGGAAACAGAAGTGGAAGAAGGGGCGCAATTCACCGTCGACGCGGCGACAGGTATGGTTACATTCCTTTCGGGCCATGTCCCGTCCCCAGGCGCGCCGATCACGGCTGGCTTCCTGTTCGACGTGCCGGTGCGTTTCGACACCGACTACCTTGAAGTTGATCTCTCGGCCTTTGCCGCCGGGGCGATCCCGAAAATCCCGTTGGTGGAGATCAGGCCGTAACGCGCAACCTGAAGGCGTTTTGGCCTTTCATTTGCTGTGCTACATTTTCTTCCATTCGACCGCAAAGGGGCATTCGTGGAGAAGTAACGTGCGTAACGTTGCGAAATGGACTGCACCTGCTGCAATCGTAATCTCTCTGGCAAACGTGCAATTTGCCTGGAGCGATCAAGGCTTGACTGGCGAAGTGCGCACGACCTTCATCGAAGCGCTCATGCGCAGCTGCCTCAAGACCCAACTGGATGCTCCCGGCAACAAGGGAGTTTCCGTTTCAGCAATCCACGACTATTGCAAATGCAATGCGGCCGATCTGGCAGACAAAATCTCAAATGATGAGGTCAGATCTCTCGAGGCAACCGGTAGCGAGGAAAGATACCGAACGGCAATGCAGGCCAGAATGGAAGCCAGCGCAAAGATGTGCCTGGAGGCGGCTCGCAAAAGCCTGTCGAAGTAAACTGATACAAGGCGGTTTGCTGCGGCCACAGCCGCCGGCCAATCTCACATTGCCCGCTATTTATTTTTCAAGTGCCGTCCCAGGATGGCGCTAAAGGATTTAAATGCACACAATTCCACCCACGCTCCAGGCGAGGCTCGACTCCGGCGTGACCACACTTTGCTACTGCTGGGTGATCAAACGCGCCGACGGAATCACGCAGGGATTCACCGACCATGACGAGGATATCGTCCTCGACGCCGTTGCTTGTCGTGCGGGCAGCGGCCTCACTGGCAGCGAGGTGACGCAAAGACTCGGGCTTGCCGTCGATTCTTCGGAGCTGTCGGGTGTGCTCGCTGACGATTCGCTCAACGAGGGCGATCTCGCCGCTGGTCGGTATGATGCGGCC
>Ga0134124_10002866_pt1 | contig 13919 bp, 10 predicted proteins | sample KB304_FD_96880 | JGI IMG/M metagenome (GOLD analysis project Ga0134124, IMG submission 96880) | Terrestrial soil microbial communities without Nitrogen fertilizer from Kellogg Biological Station, Michigan, USA - KB3-0-4 | ecosystem: Environmental > Terrestrial > Soil > Unclassified ... | reverse complement strand
GGCCGCGACCCTTGCCCACGCGCTGAAGTTGCTGGGCAAGTGAGGTTTCCAGATAGACCACCACGCCCGTATCGTGCAGCGCACGGCGATTCTCCGGTGCCAGCACCGCCCCGCCCCCGGTGGCCAGTACGATGCCTTCGCGGCGGCATAGTTCAGCCAGCACTTCGCGCTCGCGCTGCCGGAATCCGGCCTCGCCTTCGCGCTCGAAGATGTAGGGAATGTCGACGCCGGCATGCCGTTCGATCTCGGCATCGCTGTCAATGAAGGGTTCGCCCAGAAGCCGGCCCAGCTGCTTGCCCACGGCAGTTTTGCCGGTGCCCATGGGGCCGATCAGATAGATATTGTGCTTGCCGAGCATGGGCCCCAAAGCATACGGCCGCCCGAAGGCGGCCGCAGCGGGAATCGCCGGCAGCTATTTGATCAGCTGACGGTGACGGTGATGGTGTAGGTCGTCGCCGTGTGCGTGGTAGGCGAGGTCACAGTCACCGTGAACGAGCCCGTACCCGTCGTGCTGCCTGAAGTCACCACAAACTGGAACCGCGTCGTACCCATCTGCTCGATGTTGGGTGACAGCGTCGTGCAGGGCACAGTGCTCGATTTCGGATCCGCAACTGTCAGACCCGCGCCGGAAGAGGAACCGACCACGGTCGTTCCGCCAGCCAGGGGATTGCCATTGACGTCGCGAATCCAAAGGTCGACCGTGATGGCACTGTTCTGGCTCATCGTGCGGGCGACGAAGGCACCACCGCCCGACAGTGTCACGGTGGGCGTGGTACCCGACAGGATAATGAGGTTGCGTGCGCCGATGCCTGCCGACCTCTTCAGCGGGTCCGTGGGGCATTGGGCACCTGAGCACAGCACGCCGTTGAACATGCTGTCTGGCCCGTTACGCACTCCCAGTTCGCTGCCACCGTTGTTGTAGAAGTCGTAGAAGGGCTCGCCAGCGTCATACAGGCCGTTCTCGTTCACGTCGAGGAAGGGCTCACCCAGATCGTGCGCACCGTTGAAAGTGTCGATACTCGTATCGAAGACGCCGTTGCCGTTGGCATCGACGAATGACTCCTCGCCGATAGCCGTGGCCAGCAGGCTGATTCGACCGTCCGCAGGTCGGGGATTGGAACTGCGGAAGTCCACTGAACAGACGCCGCCTTCGTTGGCGTTAGTAGCCGTCTGGCATTGCGGCAGGATGGAGCCGCCCTCGGCCTGGAACGAAACCGCGGTGCCGTCCGGAGCTGGGTTGCTGAAGCGATCGGCCAATCGCGCCGTGACGGTCGCAATGGTGCCGTCGCGATCCCAACCCTCGATGTTCTGACAGGATACGGCCAGCGAGAAACTTCCGGCGGTGGGAATGCCGGTGGAAATCGTCAGCTGCGTGGACTGCGTGCCGATCCCCGACACACCGGTCACGACAGCGGACACGGTTACCGGCGTGGCCACGGTGCCGGCGTTGACGATAGCCTGCACATTGCCCTGCAGGTCGCTGGTCGCAGTCGGTGAGGTAAGAGTAATGCCGCCCACCGTCGTGCTGAGCGAAAACTGCACCTGTCGTCCGGACACCGGACCGCCAGCCTGATCGCGCACGCGGAATACCACAGTACTCGTTTCGGGTCGCGCCGTGCTGCCTGTGCCCTTGAGCGCGATGGCTGTCGGCGTCGCCGAAACGTAGACGATCGAACCCACCGTCGCTGCTGCGACGGTAATCGTGCCGGTGGCAGACAATGACTGAGCGCCCACGGAGGTGGTGGCCGTCACGAGGTCGGCGCCGGCGCATCCGACCGAAGAGTAGGTAACTGTGGCCTGACCCGTGGTCGTGGTCGCAGTGGCCGCAGGCTGGATCTGCGCCGTTCCGGCTGCCACGCAGGGCGAATTGAAATTGATCGTGACCGGAGAGTTGTACAGCGTGCCGTCCTGGCGGACGACGGACACCGTCACGCTGGTGCTGCCACCGGCAGAAAGCGACGGCACGGCAATACCCAGCACGTTGGGCACAAAGGCGCCGCCCGAACCATTGCCCATGTTGACAGAGGTCGAAGAAGAGTTCGTCGCGACGGCGACGACCGTGGTGGCGTTTTTGCCGCCGGCGCTGGCCGATACGGTGATGTTGCGCGGCGTGCTGTCACCCGCAGTGCTCAATGTCGCAATGGCCTGACCATTGCTGTCGGTGATGCCCTGCGTGATGGCAAGACCACCGGAAGTAGATGTGAACGCCACTGGCACGCCGGCCATCAGCAGATTGTTGGCGTCGCGCGCAATAGCCACGATGGTGGCATTCGACGAGCCATCCGAGGGAATCTGGGGAGCGCTGGATTGCAGCGTCAGCGCGTTGACCGGAGTGGCCGAAGGTGCCGCACCTACGGACACTGTCACCGTGGAAGTGAAGGAGGCGGCTTTCGCCGTCACCGTGATGTTGCGGGCCGTACTGTCACCGCCTGTCGTGAGCGTCGCCTTCGCCAGGCCATCCGTGCCTGTGGTGGTACTACCGGCACTCAGCGCGCCGGAAGAGGAAGAGAGTGTCACCGGCACACTGCCAATCACGACATTGTTGCTGTCGCGGACCAGAGCGCGGATTTCTGCGGTCACCGAACCATCGGCGGGAATGGAATTCGCGCTGGCGCTGAGGCTCAGGGACGCGGGGGTGGCTGTGGTCGTACCACCGCCGCCGGTGCCGCCGGTTCCCCCCGTTCCACCGACGAAGGAGTCGTCAGCTCCACCGCAGGCCGTCAGGGCCAGGGCGAGCAGTGCGGAGAGAATGCCTGTCTTGCGCATATTCGTAGTCCGTTGCATGGGTGGTTGCGTTAGTTGACGCTGACGCCTTCGCGCAGAATCTTCGGTGTCACAAAGATGAGCAGCTCATCCTTGTTGTTCACCCTGCCGGTGGACTTGAACAGATGTCCAAGCACCGGAATGTCTCCCAGGTACGGCACTTTCTTCTCGTTCTCTCGCCGTTCGGTCTCCAGGATGCCGCCCAGAACCACAGTCTGGCCGTCGCCCAGGAACACCGTTGTCGTCAGCCGGCTGGTATCGATGGCCGGCACGTTCACGCCGCCGGTGGTCACGATCACCGAGCCCACGCGATCTTTCGAAACACTGATGTCGAGGATCAGCCGGTTGTCCGGCGTGATCAGCGGCGTCACCTTCAGTTCGAGCTTGGCCGGCTTGAACTGGATGGTGGCCGCGCCGCTCGAGGCGGCTTCCTGATAGGGAATTTCAGTACCCTGCGAAATCACGGCTTCTTTCTGATTTGCCGTCACGATGCTGGGCTGTGAGATGACCTCGCCCTTGCCTTCCGATTGTGCTGCGGAAAGCTCCAGATCCACGATGTAGTCCTTGCCCAGGATGGCCCAGGCCAGACTGCCGGCGGGATTGGAAACTGGCAGGTTGACGTTGTAGCGACTGCTCGCAGGTGCGCCACTGCTGCTTCCCACCGGCACCTTTACTGGATACGGCGAACCGGTGCTCGCGAGATTGTCCAGCGCGGAACCCAGCGTGGTATCGACTGAGGCCGCCGTGCCGCTGGTCGCGAACAGGCCCGTGGCGCCATTGGTTTCGGTGCCAGTGAATCCCAGGCGCACGCCCAGGTCACGCGTGAAGTCCTCGCTGACCACCACGATGCGCGCTTCGATGCGCACCTGACGCACGGGAATGTCGAGCGTCGAGACCAGCTGACGCACATTGGAGATGCTGTCACTGGTGTCCTGGATCAGCAGCGTGTTGGTACGCGGATCGACCGTGACGCTGCCGCGACCGGAAAGCAGCGACTTGCCGCCATTGGCGCCGCCGCCACTCTGGGCCTGGATCAGCGACACGATGTCCTCGGCTTTGGCGTAGTTGATCTGCAGGTACTCGGTGCGCAGTGGCGCCAATTCCTTGATGTCCTTGTTCGCCGCCAGCCGGGCCTTCTCGCGGTTGGCGAGTTCCTCGGTGGGGCCAACGACAATCACGTTGTCCTGTACGCGCTTGTCCAGGCCCTGCAGCTGCAGCACCAGATCCAGCGCCTGATCCCAGGGGATGCGGTTCAAGCTCAGCGTCATGCTGCCCTTCACCGAATCAGTGACCATGATGCTCTTGCCGCTCTGGTCGGCGATGAGCTGCAGGATGGTGCGCGTCTCGATGTCCTGGAAATTGGCGCTCATGCGCTCGCCGGAATAGACGGGCTTATCGTCGATCTGCGCCTTCACTGCACGACGCGGCTGCACTTCGATGACGTACTGGTCGTCGGTCTGGTAGGCCAGCTGCTCGAACTCACCGCTGGCGTTCATGACGATCTGCGTGCCTGTGGGGCCATGCAAAGCGTTGAAACCGGAGACCGGCGTGGCGAAGTCGGCCACGTCGTAGGCGCGCTGCAGGTTCTTCGGCAGATCGGCGCCGACGAAGTCCACCAGGATCTGGTTGCCCTGCTGGCGCAGATTGATCGGTGTGCGCGGATCACTGAGTTTGACGATCAGCCGGCCGGTGGCCGTACCGTCGCTGCTGCGACGGAAGTCGATGCTCTTGATGTCGCGGCCAGTGGCGCGTGCGGGCGCCGCAGCGGCAGTAACCGTTGCAGCGGGAGCCGCCGCAGCGCGAGCGTTTTCACCCAGCGTCACGATGATGCGGTTTCCCTCGACGCGCGTCTGGTACGGCAGCGTGCGTTCCAGGTTGAGCACCAGGCGCGAACGGCCATTGGCCTCGGCGGCCAGGATGCTGTCCAGACCGCCACTGCGCACGTCGATGCGACGCTGCGGCAGAGACAGTCCCGTATCCGGCAGGTCGAAGGAAATGCGCGCGGGATTCTCGATGGTGAAAGACAGTGGCGTCGGCGCAGGACCACTGGTGGTCAGCACCAGTTGCAGGCCCTGGCCCGACATGGCCTGGACATCGACGGACTGCAGCTTGTTGGCAGGGGATTCTGCAGCGCGTGCGGCCGGGACTGCGACCAGGCCGAAGCCTGTCGTGCACAGTGCCGCGACCAGCAGGCCTCGCAGAGTGGTGGGTATACCCAGGTAGCGGTTCATTCTCTTCGTCTCCCTGCCGGTCATTCGTTGAGCGCTAGCGCGGCGCCGCGCTCCATGTAGCCACCGAGACCGTCCGGTACGATCTCGGCAAGAGTGATTTTCGAATCTTCGATCTGCGTGATGTGGCCTTCGTTCTGGCCGATGTAGTTGCCCGTCTGCACGCGATACACCTTGCCGTCGCGCGCCTTGACCAGGCCGTAGCGGCGACCGCTCATCGACAACGTGCCCACCATCTTCATGGTGTCGAGCGGGAACTGTTCGAGGAATTCGCGATTGCGCTTGTTGTCGGGACGCAGGTTGGGCGAACTGGACTCACCCGAACCGCCCGGCACGAAGGGCGAGCGCATGGTCTGCGCCGTGTAGAAGAAGCTCTCGTAGGGCTTGACCTCGGGCAGCGATTCGACGCCGCCGGGCTGCTCCTGCTTGGTCTTCTCGATGAAATCGCTGAGATCCGCGTCTTTCGAAGAGCAGCCGGCGAGCAGCGTCGCCGCAATCAGAATGGAACCCGTGGCTTTCATCATGAGGAGCTCGATCCACGCGTGGCGGCCGCGTTCTTCTGGCGCGCCGCTTCATTGGCCGCGACTTCGTCATCGTCCAGGTAACGGTAGGTCTTCGCCGTGACGTCCATCTGCAGCTGGTCGAAGCTGTCCTTGTTGACGGTCTTGATCTCGACGTTGTGCAACGTGACGATGCGCGGCAGCGCCGCGATGCCGCTGACGAACTCACCCAGCTGGTGATAGTTGCCGGCCAGACGGATCTTGATGGGCCGCTCGGCGTAGAAATCCTTGCTCTGTTCCGGCTGCGGCTGGAACAGCTGCTGCTGCAGGCCCACGCCCACACCGGTCTGCGAGATATCAACCAGCAGCGCTTCCATTTCGGTCTTGCCGGGCAGCTGCCGCAGCATCGCTCCGAAGGACTTCTGGATATCGGCCAGCTGCTGCTTGTACAGGTCGAGATTGACGGCCTTGGCGTGCTTGGTATGGAACTCGGTGCGCAGCTGCTGCTCCTTGCCCTCCGCCTCGGCGAGTTCGTCCTTCTTCTGGGTCCACACCAGGAAGTACACCAGCAGGATGGACATCACCACGAAGAAGATGGCAATGGCGCCCAGCCGCACCGGCAGCGGCCAGCGACTCGGATCGCGCGGATCCAGTTGCTTCAGTTCATCGAATGTCATGGCGTTCTCCGCGGCGCGGCGCCCGGTTTCTTCTTGCCCGCAACGTCGTCATCGGTCAGCGAGGTAACCTGTTTCGCGTACAGCGTGAAATCGTTGCCCTGCGCGTTGTTCTTGGTGGTCTCGACCACTTCCAGCTCCGGCTCCTTCAACCACTGCGAAGCATCGAGCGCGCGCATGAAGGCCGACACGCGGGTGGAGGACTGCGCCACACCCTGGATCTTGAATTTCTGGTCTTCCTGCTTGATGGCCGTGAGGTAGGTGCCATCGGGAATGGTCTTCACGAAGGTGTCGAACACATGCACGATCTCGGGCCGGGAGCGCTGCAGCTTCGCAATGATGTTCATGCGCGCGATGAACTGCTGCTTCTGCTGCTCGAGGCTGTTGATCTCCTCGATCTGCCGGTCGACGACCTTGATCTCGGTCTGCAGCCGCGCGTTACGCGCTGCCTGCGCATCGATCATCTGATTCACCAGCAGGAAGGCCGCGCCGGCCACGACGGCGGCGCCGATGGCCGCTGCCAGCATGCCGACACCGAAGGCCTTCTTGCGCTCGGTGCGTTGCTGTTCGCGCCAGGGGAGTAGGTTTATGCGAGGCATTAGTCGAAACTCCGCAGGGCGAGGCCGCAGGCCGTAAGCAGTGCGGTGGCATCACGCTGCACCGCCTGCGCGCGGGCGCGCGAGGAAATCTTCATCTGGCCGAGCGGATCGCCCTTCTCGGCCTCGACACCGATGCGGCTCTGCACGACTTCCGCGGCGCCGGGAATATTGGCGCAGCCGCCGCAGATCAGGATCTTTTCCGGCTGTTCGCGACCTGAACCCGAGGCGAGATAGAACTGCAGCGAGCGGCTGATCTGCTGCGTCATGTCGTCGATGAAGGGATCGAGCACTTCGGTCTGGTAGTTGGCGGGCAGGCCGCCTTCCTTCTTCGCGCGCCCCGCCTCTTCGAGCGACAGGCCGTAGGTGCGCATGATTTCTTCGGTGAGCTGCTGGCCGCCGAAGGCGAAGTCGCGGGTGTACACGACCTTCAGATTGCGCAGCACGCTGAAGGTGGTGGTGCTGGCGCCAAAGTCGACCACGGCCACTGAACGGTCGATGCCACCATCGGGCATCTGGTGCGTCATCAGGCGGCAGGCGTTTTCGAGCGCGAAGGCTTCGACGTCGACGATGCGCGAGGACAATCCAGCGGCATTCACCGCGGCGCGGCGCTGCTCGACGTTCTCGGAACGCGAGGCCACCAGCAGCACATCCATCGATTCTGGATCTTTCTCGGAGGCGCCCAGCACCTCGAAGTCGTAGGACACTTCGTCCATCGGGAAGGGGATGTACTGGTCGGCCTGCATCTCGACCTGCGCTTCGAGGTCGGCGTCATTCAGGTTGCGCGGCATCTGGATCACCTTGGTGATCGCCGCATCGCCGCTGATCGCGACGGCAACTTCCTTGGTGCGCACGCCGGCGCGACGCACGGCGCGCGCAATCGCTTCGCCGACCGCATCGGCGTCGACGATGGCTTTTTCGTTCATGGAATTCTGGGGAGTGGCTTCGGCGGCGTACGCATCCACCGTGTATTGCCCACCCGATAGCGTCAGCTCGATCAACTTGATCGACGACGGCGTAATATCGAGGCCCAGGACCTGGCGGTGTTTACGCGGAATTAGAAACACAGATCTCCCTTACCTTTCAGCTATTTAGACGCCGAAACGCTTGTCCCGCCTCAATATCGGACCAACTATAGCTCACGAAACGGTTAAATTGAACGTGAACGCGGCCGGGGTTTCCGTGACCGCAGCCACAAACCGGTCAAGTTCCTCCCGCACATTGTTCAATCGGGTCGTAGGATGGAAACTTCCTGCCCCGGCGGGCGCCTTAACCTGAGCATCTCTCCCCTGTGAAATCCTCTGTCGTGCGTGGGCTCCGTTATGCCGTGGCGGGTGTTGTCGGGCTGGCCCTGCTGGCAGGCTTCGCCTTGGCCTGCGCTTTTGTTTACGTGGCCCCGGCCCTGCCGACGGCTGAAACCATGCATAGCGTGGAGCTGGCGGTGCCGCTGCGGGTCTATACCCGGTCCGGGGGACTGATCTCCCAGATCGGGGAACAGCGCCGCATCCCCGTGACCTTCGATGAGATTCCCCCGCTGGTGGTCCACGCCGTGCTGGCCTCCGAGGATGACCGGTTCTTCCAGCACAGCGGCCTGGACTGGATGGGTGTGCTGCGCGCGGTGGTCATGAATGTGGCCACGGCCGGGGCTGGCCAGGGTGGCAGCACCATCACCCAGCAGACCGCCCGCAACATGTTCCTGACACTGGACAAGACCAGCCGCCGCAAGCTCTCGGAGCTGTTCGTGACCTATCGCATGGAGCACGACTTCACCAAGGAGCAGATCCTCTCCACGTACCTGAACCTCATCCTGTTCGGCCAGCGCAGCTATGGCATCGCAGCCGCGGCGGAGACCTACTACGGCAAGAAGCTGGATGAGCTCAGCGTGGCGCAGGCGGCGACGCTGGCCGGCATCATCCAGCTGCCTTCGCGGCAGAATCCCATCTCCCATCCCAAGGCTGCCGAAGCACGGCGCGCTTATGTGCTGCGCCGCATGCATGAGCTGGGCTACATCGATGAGGCCACGCGCGAGGCCGCCGCACGTGAACCCGTGGCCTCGCGCGGCTTCGCGCCGCTGGTGGATGTGGAGGCGCCGTACGTCGCGGAATTCGTGCGTCAGGAGATCGTGAAGCGTTACGGCGAAAGCGCCGTGAACGCCGGCTACAAGGTGTTCACCACCGTCGATGGCCGGCTGCAGACCGCGGCCAATCGCGCGCTGCGCATCGGGCTGGTGGAATACGACCGCCGCCATGGCTATCGCGGCGCGGTGGAAAAACTGAAACTGCCTGCCAGCGCCTCGGATGAGGAACTGGACGAGCTGATGGCCGGACGCAGTGTCGTCAACATGCTGCAGCCGGCGGTGGTCACGAAGGTGGATGACAGCAGCGCCACGGTGCACATCCGTGCCGGCGGCAATGCAGTCATCCGCTGGGACGGGATGTCATGGGCGCGGCCCGCCGTGCGCGGCGGCGTGGGCGCGATACCGCGCAAGGCTGGCGATGTGCTGGCACGCGGTGATGTCGTTTATGTGGTCGCCGAGCGCGGCGCAGCACTGCTGGCGCAGCTCCCCGAGGCGCAGGCCGCGCTGGTGGCGATGGATCCCAGGGATGGCGCCATCGTTTCGCTGGTGGGCGGTTTCAACTTCTACGGCAATCAGTTCAACCGTGCGATGCAGGCGCGCAGACAGCCGGGTTCCGGGTTCAAGCCGTTCATCTACTCGGCCGCGCTCGAAAATGGCTTCACGCCGGCCAGCGTGGTGCTCGACATGCCGCCGGTGCTCGACCGCGACAGCAATGCCGAAGAGAACTGGCGCCCGGAGAATGACGGCGGGGTCTTCGGGGGCCCGACGCGGCTGCGTGAGGCACTGGTGTACTCGCGCAATCTGGTGTCCATCCGCGTGCTGCAATCCGTGGGTGTCGATGCAGTGCTGACGCATGCGGCGAAGTTCGGCTTCCGCACCGAGGCCTTCCCGCGCACGCTGTCGCTGGCGCTGGGCACGCAGGTGGTGTCGCCGCTGGAGATGGCCACGGGCTTCGCCGTGTTCGCCAACGGCGGCTACAAGGTGGATTCCTACCTGATCAGCCGCATCGAGGATTCCAGCGGCAAGGTGCTGTTCGAGGCCGCGCCGAAAATCGTCTGCCAGGTGTGCGAGACGCCACCCAGCTATCCGCTGCTCGAGACGGAGACGGTGCCAGATGCTGCGGCACCGAAGCCCGGTGATGTCGCCTCTCAGCCTGCAACAGCTGGCGATGCGGCTGCCGGCAGCGCTGGTGCCGACGCATTGATGGCCGTACCGGGGCCGCTGCCCGCTTCATTCGGTCTCGACGATGCGCCTGCCCCTCTGCGCAAACTCGCCAGCCTGCAGGGCGGACTGGGATATCTGCCATCGGCGCGTGTCGCTCCGCGAGTGATCTCGCCGCAGAACGCGTGGCTGATGAACAGCATGATGCATGACGTGGCGCTGCGCGGCACCGCGAAACGCACACAGGCGCTGAAACGCGATGATCTCGCGGGCAAGACCGGCACCAATGGCGAACGCGACAACTGGTTCAACGGATTCAATGCGCGGCTGGTGGCTTCCGTGTGGGTGGGCTATGACGACGAGCGCTCGCTGGGTGAGCGGGAAGAAGGCGCCACCACTGCGATTCCGATCTGGATGCATTACATGCGCGAGGCGCTGCGGGAGGTGCCGTCGAGCAAGATGGCGCGGCCGGGTGGACTGATCGATCTGCCGATCTCGCGCGTTACGGGGGCGCTGGCGAGCCCAACGGATCCCAATGCCATCTATGAGACGTTCATGATCGATCATCAGCCGCGGGGAGCGGAGCCGGGAGATGCGGGGTACGCACCTGGCGCCACTCCGGGAAATACTCAGGAAAAAGGCGGCGAGCCGCTGTTCTAGCTATAGTCGGGTCCGGGCATGACGAAGCGCGCTCCCAACCGTTCCGATCACCTGCGCAGCGCAGTTGCACAGGAAGCGGCCCGCCTCATGGCAGAGCACGGCATCCAGGATTATCTGGTTGCCAAGCGCAAGGCGGCTGAGCGCTACGGCGTCATGGAAGGCGCGTTTCTGCCAAAAAATACCGAAATCGAGGCGGCGCTGCGGTCGCATCAGCGACTGTTTGGTGGCGCGCAGCACGAGCGCAACCTGCAGGAGCAGCGCAGCACAGCGCTGCAGGCGATGCTGCTGCTCGAGAAATTCGAGCCACGACTGGTGGGCGCGGTGCTCAACGGATCAGCCACGGAATACACGGACATCCAGCTGCATGTGTTTTCCGACAGTCCCGAAGCGATCACCCTGCACCTGCTGGACCAACGCTTCGACTACGAGGTTTTCGAACGCCGCGTGCGCATGACTACCGAGCGCGTCATCGCCGTGCCCTCGGTGCGCTTCGAGCTGGGCGAGGAGACCGTCGAAGCCTTCGTGTTTTCCCGCGACGGCATCCGGCAGGCACCCATCAGCCCCGTGGATGGCAAACCGATGCGGCGGGCGAGCCGGCAGGAAGTCCTGCAATTGCAGGATGACGCCGCGTCGTGACTGAGTTCCCACGCCCGCCCATGATTTTATTGAGAACCCCTGGCTTGCCAGTGCCGGGAATCGCGTTATACGCTGCAATGCCAAATACTTCCGCGCTTCGCCAACGATGGGCGAAGGCGTTTTCCATAAGCCGGGTGCGGCGAAAGTGATCGACATGTCCATGCGAGAAAGGCCACTGCTTACAGCTCGGTCGGCCAGCGCGATCCTTTTTGCCGTGACCATCGCGGCGACGTCCCGCCAGGCGCTGGCGGACCTGGATCTCTCCGGCAGCGTTTCGGCAGGCACCTCTTACGACACCAATGCACGCCAGCTCGCGGCGATTGAAACAGCGGTTGCCACGCCCGGCGGCGAGAGCAAACGGGACGACCTCTCTTTGTTCGTGTCGGCCAACGCGGCCGCGAAGATGGGCGGCTCGGGGCCGCTGCGCGCCCAGATGCAGGCCTCCTACAACCACTCCGATTCGATCCGCCAGGAAGCACTCAGTCACGATGACTACGGACTGGGCACGATCATCGAATGGCACCCCGGCCAGGTATTCGACGCCACTCTGAACGCGTCGCAGACCCGTTCGCCGATCGGACTGGCCGATGTGGGCGGAATCACCTCCACCGAGCAGACGGCCACCACTGTCCAGGGCACGCTGCGACTGCGGCCCACGCCGCGTTGGCAGCTCAGCCTGTCTCCAGGATGGAATGAAACGCGCACACCACTGCTCAATGCGGATGACTTCCGCTTGATCACACGCAGTGGTGCGGCATCGATCGAGTTCCTTGGAGCCGGACAGCTTGTGCCGGGTGTGGGCGTAACCGAGAACCGTTCGACCTATTCCGGAATCACCAACGCCACGCGCTACAGGCAGCGGTCTGCATACGGAACTCTGAGTTACAAGGTGACGGCCCTCACGACATTCGGCCTGACGGCGGGAAAATCCTGGCGCGATACCAGCCTCAGGAACCCGTCGAATGATCCGGCCGCCGCGAAGCTGGCGGGAAGTGATTCGGCATTCACCGGCTCGCTGAACATCAATCGCCAGCTGACACCCAAGACCGGCGTCAACGTCAATGTGTTCCGCAACTTCCAGCAATACGATGCGGGCGTCAACACCTCGGTCGGCACTGGATTCGGCATCGGTGTGAGCTGGGCGGCCACGGCGCGTTTCTCGGCTTCGCTGGGAACGGCCTACACCGTGCAGGACATCGACAATGTGTCGTTCGGCGGATCGACGATCCAGCGCACCGACCTGACACGCTCTTACTCCCTGGCCATGAATTACCGGGCAACACGCATGGTGACGGTGCAGACATCGGTGACCCGCAATGTGCGCCGCTCCGAAATCTGGGTGGACCAGTACAACAGCACGATCGGCGCCCTGTCGGTCGCGATCCGGTTCGATTGAACCGCCTGGTCGTTCGAGACACTCGTTGTCCCTGCTAGCCCTGCCCCTGTTGTGGATCCTCGCGGTGCCGGCCGTGGGATCTTCGCTGTATCTGCTTTCGCTCACGCTGTTGTCGGCACGCAATGCCATTGCGCCTGCCTCGCGTCGCTCGATGCGCTTCGACGTGATCATTCCCGCCCACAACGAGGAAAATGGGATCGCCGCAGTGGTGCAGTCGATCCTGGCGATCGACTGGCCTCGGGACCGCTTCAACGTGGTTGTCGTGGCGGACAACTGCTCCGATGGCACGGCGCAGCGCGCCGAAGAGTCCGGTGCACAGGTGCTGGTGCGAACCAACACCGAGCTGCGGGGCAAGGGTTACGCGCTGGCGCACGCATTCAACGTCAGCCACGAGCGCGGCTGGGCCGAAGCGGTTGTCATCGTCGACGCCGACAGCCGTGTTTCCTCCAATCTGCTTGAAGCCATCGCCGCGCGGATGGAGCGTGGCGAGCAGGCGGTGCAGGTCCACTACGGCGTTTCCAACATCCATGCATCCTGGCGCACCCGACTCATGGCCATCGCCATGGGCGCGTTTCACCGCCTGCGTTCACGCGGACGGGAAAGACTGGGCCTGTCGTGTGGCATTCGCGGCAACGGCTGGGCGCTTACCCATGGCCTGCTGCAACGCGTGCCCTATGCAAGCTTCTCGCTGACCGAGGATCTGGAATTCGGAATCACGCTCGGCATGCAAGGCCTGCGCGTGGCCTATGCGGACGAAGCTAATTGCGATGGCGAAATGGTCTCGGGCGAGAAGGCTGCACGCAGTCAACGGCGTCGCTGGGAACAGGGCCGGATTGCGCTGCTGCGCAGCCGAGTCGGGCCGCTGCTGCGACAGGCGGTGACCGCGCCGAGCCTGGTGTGCCTGGATCTGGCCGTGGAGCTTCTGGTGCTGCCGCTTTCCTACGTGGTGCTCAACATCCTCGCACTGACGCTGCTCGCCTGGCTGCTGGCGCCGGCGGGTATGTGGCCCTGGACGGGCGTGCTGTGCCTGACGGCAGTGGCAGTCTATGTGCTGCGCGGCTGGCAGCTGAGTGGAACTGGAGTGCGCGGCCTGCTCGACCTGGCGCGCGCGCCGTTCTACCTCGTCTGGAAGGTGCTCGTCATGCTGCGGGGACGGCGTTCCAGCGAATGGGTGCGCACCACGCGGGAAGGCGGCTGAAGCCGCACCTGCGGCTCTCTCAGGCCGCAG
>Ga0134124_10002864_pt1 | contig 13922 bp, 12 predicted proteins | sample KB304_FD_96880 | JGI IMG/M metagenome (GOLD analysis project Ga0134124, IMG submission 96880) | Terrestrial soil microbial communities without Nitrogen fertilizer from Kellogg Biological Station, Michigan, USA - KB3-0-4 | ecosystem: Environmental > Terrestrial > Soil > Unclassified ... | reverse complement strand
GCAAGATCACCGCCTGGCGCGACTACTTCGACCTCAAGTCGCTAGAGGCGCAGCTCGCCGGGACGGCCAAGGCATGAGCCAGGGCAAAACCGCGTTCGAGTCCCTGCTCGCCCGTTTCACCGCGGCGGTCGAGAACGCCGACCGCGCGGGCTTCGCGGCGCTGTTCACCGACGGCGCCGAGTACCACGACGGCGTGTTCGGCATGGTCATCGGCGGCAAGGCCATCGGCGACATGATGGTCGACCTGTGGTGGCGCGACGCGCGCAATTACAAATGGACCATGTTCGAAGCAGTGGAATCGGGCGGAATCGGCTACGCCCACTACTACTTCAGCTTCGACAGCCTGATGAAACACTCCAGGGGCAAGCACGTGGTGTTCAAGGGCGTGTCGCAGTTCAGGCTGCGCGACGGCAAGATCTGCGGGTACCAGGAGTGGGGGGATTCGCTGCCTTCATACGTGCAACTCGGAGTGCCGGGACATATTCTCGTCCGCTCGGGCAACAAGAAGGCGGATGAATACAAGAAAGATCCGGCGGTTATCGCTCGGCATCTCTAGCCTTCCGGCACCTGCGGGGCCGCTCAAGCTGGGTTGAGGGCGTATTCGCTGTCCGGCCTGTAGATCGCCGGCATCTTCTCGGTCTCGAAGTAAAGGCGCGCGATGGCAATCTGGTTGGGGGGCACGATGTCACGCAGCAGCTCCTGATACCGCCCCGCGATCGCGGGAACGTTCTGCCCGCTGTCCTCCACCGTCTTGACGTCCAGCGCGGCCACCAGGAGATGCACTTCAGGCGTTAATTTCGGCCTGTTCTCCGGCTGCCACACGTTCACCTGTCCGCCCACCAGCCAGGCGTGTTCGATGCAGGGATCGCGGTCCAGCACTTCCGCCAGGAACGCCCGTTCCGGCGCCGGGAGTGTGCTCGGAGCGACCTGCCCAGAATCGAGTCTGATGAAGAAATCCGTCAGCGGCTGCTTGTAGAGGTTTTTCGCGGTCTCAAACCAGGTCGCCCAGCGTGCCCATTGTTCAGCGTTGCCCTGCTCCCGGAAATATTCCCGGCCCACGCGCACCGCTTCGTACCAGAACTCGGCATCTTCTCTCGCCAGCTTTTCGAGCAAGGCCGCGCCCGCATCGTCGTTCCGTTCCAGCAGCGCCACGGCATAGGCAAAACGGAGCGGCTTGTTCGTTGGGTCCGTCTCGTGAAACCGCTTGAGTTCAGCGAGCCCCCGCTCGGAGTCCAGTTCCCACAGCGCACGCGCATGAACCCAATCCGGACAGGATCCGGAGACCGGCGCGCCGTCGCCGCCGGAAACCAGCGGCATCACGAGGTGCTTCAAGCGAAAGTGCCTTGAAGTCCAGTCAAGCCGGTTCAGGCTCGCCCAGTCGGCGTTGAATTCACCCAATATCGCCGGCCACGCTTCGCCGAGCAGCGCCTCCCCGGCTTGATCGGATTGGGGAGGTAAATTGGGCGCCTGCCCGATTGCGCCCAGGCGCTCGGGCAGGGTCGGGTGAGGGTCCTCCCATTGCGTGGCCGCGGTCATCTCCGCTTGCAGCCGCTCCTGAAAATTTGCAGGCGCCTGCGCCAGGGCAAATTTCGCCAGATTCTGGTAGATGTCCGCGATCGGCTCCGCGAACTCGACCTGCAGCGCGCCGATGCGGCCCTGCACCTCTTCCTGCCAAAGCCCACCCATCACCGCAATCCTGGTCAGCGCGGCGGCGCAGGTCGCCCCGCCTGCGATGACAGCGGCGTCCCGGTCGGCCTCGTATTCGCACTGCCTGGAATGCACGAAGCTGCGCACGCTGAAGTAGGGCACAAATCTCTTCGCAAGCAGGGCGGCGACCTGTTCCAGTGCCACGGGCGATTCATCCCGGTTGCGGATATAGCGGAGCCAACCCACGCGCGCCCGGTAAATCCAGTTTCCAAGACGATTGTGCTTTCTCGAAAAATGCCCGAATTCGTGCGCCACCACCGCGAGCACTTCTTCTCGGCTGAGCAGGAGAAGCAATGGAATGCCCAGCGTGAGGATGCGCTTGGTGCCGATAAGGCCCCAGATGCCGCGCAACTCCGTGGCACCGGCGTTGAATGAGCCGTCCAGCCGTATATGCAGCTTTCCCGGCATGCCGATCTTGCGCTGCAGGGCCTCCACTTCCGCCTGGAGTTTCGGCGCCTCGTCGGCTCTCAGGATGCGTCCGGTGACGCGCGAATCAGGGCGCAATACCCAGACGGTGATCAGCACAATGGTCGTGCCGATGGCGTAGAAGAACCGGTTGTTCATCAGGATCATGCCGATGATGACAATGCCGGCCACGGGCAGGACCTGGGCAATGGTCAGCGCCACGTCGCCCGCGATGGCAAGGGCCGCGAGCTTGAGCTGATAACTTTTTGGATTGGCCGCTGCAGCGGCCTGCAGCCTGGCGGCGACGGCCGGGTCGATGCTCCCCGCCACGGGACGGCTCAAATCTGCTGTGGAACTGCTCAAGTCAGTTTCTGGCGTTTCAGCACAATCCCGGCGGCTTCGCGGTCCCAGGTGTCGGCGGTGACGCCTTCCTTGCGCAGGTCCAACTTCTGCACCTTGTTGGTGGGGGTCTTGGGCAGCGACGGCAGCACGCGCACGTAGCGCGGCACCATGAAATGCGCCATGCGCGGAATGAGGAATTTCACCAGGTCTTCCGGGTCGATGGCCGCCTGCGGCTTGGGCGCGACGATCACCATCACCTCATCCTCGCCCGCCGCGTTGGGCACGGGGATGGCCGCGGCCTCGAGCACCGCGGCGTGCGCCATCACCTCGCGCTCCACTTCCAGCGACGAGATGTTCTCGCCGCGGCGGCGGATGGCGTCCTTGGCGCGGTCCACGAAGAAATAGTTGCCCGCGGCATCCTTCCTGAACACATCGCCGGTGTGGAACCAGCCGTTGCGCCAGGCGCGCGCCGTGGCCTCGGGCATGCCGTTATAGCCGGTGGTGATCGCCCACGGCACGTCGGTGCGCAGCACCAGTTCGCCGGTCTCGCCGTCGGGCACCTCGATGTCGTTGGCGTCCACCAGGCGCGCCTGCACGCCGTCGCGCGGCCGGCCGCAACTGCCGAACACGCGCGTGTCCAGTTCGGCCACCAGCGGCACCGACACCTCGGTCATGTTGAAGCCGGTGACGTAGTGAAAGGCATAGCGTTCCGCGAGCTGCACGGTCTGCGGCGTTACCGGGGCGAGCGTGATGGTGGAAAGCGGATTGTCCTGGTCGCCGGGCGCCGGCTCGGCCTTGGCCAGGAACTCGGCCATCACGCCGATGAGCCCGGCCGTGGTGGTGCAGCCCTGCCCCTTGATCTGGTTCCAGAAATTCCTGCTGTCGAAGCCGTCCACCAGCACGAACGAGGCGCCGCGCGCCAGCACGGCGTAAATGGAGGTGGTGCCGCCGACGTGGAACATGGGCAGGTTGATGAGCATGCGGTCGTCGGGACCGATGTAGCCATAGCAGGCTACGCCGGTGGTGCACACCTGCAAGTAGGACGTGAGCACGCCCTTGGACGGGCCGGTGGTGCCCGAGGTGTAGATGATGCCGTGGGTGTCCCAGGCCTCGACGTCGGGAATGGGACCCAGCGCATCGGCGTTGCCCGCGAGCGCGGACTCGGGCAGCAGGCGCCGTCCCGACGGCCCCTCGCTCGGCGGCTGCGACGATGCCGGCAGGCCGATGACGGCGATGGCTTCAACCTGGGCAAGGTCGATGTCGAACAGCCGGTCGAACAGGCCGGCGTGGCACAGCATCAGCCTGGCGCCCGAGTTGGCGACGACGTGCGCCAGCAGATTGCCGCGATAGGAGGTGTTGATGGGCACAAACACCGCGCCGAGGTAATTGCAGGCGAACCAGGCGAGGAACATGGGACGGGTGTTGGGCAACCAGGCCAGCACGGTGTCGCCTTTTTTTACGCCCAGAGCCTGCAGCGCCTGGGACGATGCGCGTACTTCACGTTGAGCCTGAGCCCAGGTCCATTTGACGCCGTCCTGGAAGATGGCGAAAGTGCGGTCCGGAGTGGTGTTGGCCCAATGGTCGAGCAGCGGACCCAGCACGCAGCGCTCGCGTACCGGCGGAATGCCCTCGAACCATGGCGGATGAGGTTGTTTTGCCTGGCCCATGCTACCTCCCCATTGGCATGACGATTTTTCTCGGCTGTCAGCCTATGGCCGGCTTGGCCCCGGGCGCACCCCTCCACGTCACCACCTTGCGCTCCCGCAACTCTTCTATGCCCGCATCGTCATAGCCAATCTCGCGCAGGATTTCCTTCGTGTGCTCGCCCAGCATCGGCGCCGGCCCACGAATCAATCCCGGCGTGGACGAGAAGAAAATGCTGTGCCCCGTTTCGTGCACCAGTCCATCCTGCTCGCGGCGGTAGGCCACCACGCGTCCGCTCTTGATGTTCTCTTCCGCGCGGAAGAAACTCTCGGTCCTGCTCGGTCCGGGGACCTCGCAGGGAACACCCTGCGCCTCCAGGGCGGCCATGGCTTGGGCCACTGTCCTGGCGGCAAACCACCTGCCGAGGGTCTCGGCCAGCGCCGTGTCGTTCCTGGCGCGCGCGGCGTGGTCGGCGAAACGGCTGTCGTCGCCCAGGGCCGCCAAGCCCTGCACGCGGGTCAGCGCCTTCCATTCGCGTCCGGTCATCACCACCATCATTACCCAGCCGTCCTTGGCGTGGTACAGCCTGCACAATGCGTTGTAGCCCGTCTGGTCCTTGTCGATTTCGAAGCGGAACAGCGCATTGTCGTTGGCGTCGAGGATGACCTCGCAAGCGGCCATCATGGCGGCGCTGAAGAGGGAACTCTCCATCCGGATGCCCTTGCCGGTGCGCTCGCGGTAGTACAGCGCCATGGACAGCCATGCGGCGCTGAAGCAGCCGCCGGTCTGGTCCTCGTTGCTGGACCAGAAGGCCACCGGCGCGTTGCCCTTGCCGGCGGCCAGCGACTGCATGCCGGCCATGGCGGAAATGAGCGGGGCGAACGCCGGCAAGTGCGAGCGCGGTCCCGCGCCGCCGAAGCCGGGCGAATGCAGGTAGATGAGGCCAGGCCGGATTTTCGAGAGCTCGTCGTAGCCGATGCCGGCGCGCTCGGCCGCGCCGGGCCGCATGTTGTGGGTGACGATGTCGGCGCGCGACACCAGCTTGTGGACGATGGCGCGGCCCTCGGGGGTCTTGGAATCGACCGCGATGGCGCGCTTGCCGCGCTGCGCGGGGCGGAAGGCGAAGGGCGAGCCGCGCAGCGTGTCGCCCTGCAGCGGTTCCACCTTGATGACCTCGGCGCCCAGGTCGGACAGCATCTTGGAGGCCGACGGGCCGGCGAAGTAGCTGCCGAAGTCGACGATGCGCACGCCCTGCAGCGGGTGCTTATTGAGGGCTGGGTTCCTGGGTTTCAGCGAAGCGGCCACGTCGGGGCGCTTTTTCAGCTCGGCCAGCACCTCGGCCGTGTGTTCGCCTGCGCGCGGCGCGGGCCCGGTGATGGCCGGGGGCGCGTCGGGTGCTTTGAGGATGGGCCCCACCATCTTGATGGCGCCCAGTACGGGATCGTCGACCGTCGCGATGGTCTTGTCGAACACCGTCTGCGGGTCGCTGAACACCACGCCGGGCGGATCCACGGGCAAGCTGCAGATGTCGGCCTTCTCGAAAGCCGCGAGCCAATGGTCGCGCGGCTTGGTCTTGAGAATGCGCGGTATCTCGCGGATGATGAAGCTGCGCTCTTCCTCGGTGAGCGGCGCGTTCTTTTCCACGTTGGGTGCGGCCGGCGTGATCTTGTCGGCAATGCCGAAAATGTCGAGCGCCGCGGCGAAGCGTCCCGGCACGCCGGTGTGGATGCACAGGCTCTTGCCGTCGCTGCATTCCAGTATGCCCAGACTCATCAAGTGGCGGCGCGGCAGCTTGGGCCCGATGGCGGTGAGGTCGGGGCGCGGCGGCGCCCCCTCCACCCAGTTCCACTGCATGGTGTTGAGAATGGCCATGCCGTCCAGAAGCGAGGTCTCGACGCGCTGCCCCTTGCCGGTATTGCCGCGCGAATGCGCCGCCGCCATGATGCCGGTGACGATGAGCTGGCCCGCGCCGTATGCGCCGGCGGGAAAGGCGTGAAAAGCGGGATGGCCGCGGTAGGATTGCACCTCCTCGGTCATGCCCATCCAGGCCTGGATGAGGTGATCGTAGCCCGGCTTGTTGCTGCGCTCATGGCCGCGGCCGTAGCCGGTGATGGACGCATAGATCAGGTGAGGAAAGCGCTTGGCCAGGGTGTCGTAGCCGATACCCAGTTTTTCGGCCGCGCCGGGCTGGAAGCTTTCCAGCAGCACGTCCGCCTTGGCGCACAGGTCCATGAGGGTTTGCCTGCCGGCCTCTGTCTTCAGGTCGAGTTCCATCGAGCGCTTGCCGCGGTTCCAAACGTGGTAAGCGGGGAGGAAACGGAACGGATCGCCGCCGGGCGGCTCGACCTTGATCACGTCGGCGCCGTTGTCGGCCAGCAGCATGCCGGCGAAGGGCCCCGCCATGCCCCAGCTCAAGTCCAATACCGTCAACCCGTCCAGCAGTCTTGCCATTGCATTCCCCTCTTTTGAGCCGTCGGCGCGCGCGGGCGGCCACCGGCGTAAGAATCAGCGGATGACCAAGAATAAAGCAACTGCCGGTAGGCGTGCGCCGGCGTGCCTGTCAAGCATGCCCTTTCCCGCCGGTGGGAAACGGATGGGCTACGCGGCAGCCATCAGCGCTCAATACTCCACCGGCACCGGGTCCAGGCTGCGCCACAGGTACCAGGTGGCCACCGAACGCCACGGCTGCCAGTTCCTGGCCAGTCGCGTGATGGTGCGCGCCGTCACCCTTCTTCCGGAAAAATAATGCAGGGCCACCGCCTTCTGCAGGCCGATGTCGTCCAGCGGCAGCACGTCGGGCCGATGCAGGTTGAACATGAGGAACATCTCGGCCGTCCAGCGGCCGATGCCGCGCACTTCCACCAATTCCTCGATGATGGCCTCGTCATCGAGGTCCGGCCAGCGCAGGGGATCGACCTTGCCGGTGGAGAAGTGCCCGGCGAGGTCGAGCACGTACTCCAGCTTGCGGCGCGACAGTCCCGCCGCCAGCATGGCGTCGCGGTCGGCGGCGAGCACGGCGGCGGGGGTGATCGCGGCGACGGCACGAGCCGCCTCCGTTGACCTGGATCCGGTCGCCAGCGCTTCGGCCAGCACCGCAACTTCGAAGCGGCCCCACACCGTGGCGGCCGCCTTGACCGAAATCTGCTGGCCCACGATGGCTCGCGCCAGGGTGAAGAATGGGTCGCCGCGCCGGGTCATGGCCACCTTGGGGTGGCGGCGGATGATGGCGGCCAGCGTGGGGTCGCTGCGCGAGAGGTGGCGCTTGGCCTTGGCCCAGTACGCAGGCGATGCGTTGAGCAGGGCGGCATCGGCATCATCCAGCGGCGCCGGCGCCTTCGTCTCTCCCAAAGGGGCTGTCCGCGGTTAAGGCTGCTTGGCCTTGGCGATGACCCCCTGCACCGCGGTGAGCAACTCGTGCAGCCCGAAGGGCTTGCTCAGGCACTCGTCGGCGCCGATTTCGCGCGCCGTGTCCAGATAGTCCACGTTGCCGGTGCCGCGCCCGCCCGACATGGCAATGATCTTGACCGTGGGGAACTTCTGGCGGAAATCGATAATGGTCTCGATTCCGTCCTTGTTGGGCATGAAAATGTCGGTAATCAGCACTTCCGCGGGGGCATGGCGCTGGATTTGCAGGCCGGCTTCGCCGTCTTCGGCCACGGCAACGTCATACCCCTCGCCCTGCAACGCCAGGGACATAAAACGACGCGCATCGTCGTTATCTTCGATGATCAGGATTCGGGACATGGGCTTTCAGGGCAGGCCGGAGTCCAGTCCTCCCGGACTAGGCCTTCTGGCACGATTGCATTGTAACCGCATACTGGCCGAGGCAAAGGAAAAAATGCCGCCGGCATCATCGCTTTGCCGCAGCCGGTCACCAATCGGCGACGGTTGCAAGCGCATGCTCCTGGAGCAGGGCTAGGCGGGCGCAGTGGCCGCGCGAAGCAGCCGGCTCTGGCTGGTCACGTGCGGGCGCAGGAATTCCATCTGGTCGGCGAGGATTCGCCGGTTGGTCAAGATCAGGTATTCGGCCTTGTTGGGCACGTAGGGCGCATAAAGCAACTGCAGACCGGCTTCTTCGGGCGTACGGTTGCGCTTCTGCCCATTGCAATGGCGGCAAGCCGTGACGACATTCATCCAGGTGTCACTTCCACCGCGTGAAACCGGCCGGATGTGGTCACGGGTCAGGCGCAGGAAATTCAGGGCATCGCCGCAATAGGCGCAGGTCTGGTGGTCGCGCCGGAACAACTCGCGGTTGGACAGGGGCGGAACCTGGTTGAAGCCCTTGGCCGCCATGGCCCGGCCCTTGATGGCGATGATGGAGTGGCCGCTGATGCTGGAGCGCTCGCCGGTGATCTGGCAGATGCCGCCGCGCGCCGTGAAGGCCAGTTCTCCCAACGTCCAGGCCACCAAGTCCTTGGCATAGTAAAAACAGGCCTGTTGCCAGGTCACCCAACGGTGAGGCACGCCGTGCGAATCCAGTGTCAGGATGAGCGGAGCTTCCACAATTTTCCGATAACCGCGGCCGAAAAACTGCTACTAAACAGCCATATGCGCCAAGGAATTTAGATTGTGCCGTAAATTCCGGCAGCCTGCCAGCAAAATGGCGGCACAAATTGGCATCCGAGGGCGCCCGCAGCGGCGGTTCTGAGGCTCAGCCGCGCGGCGCCCGGCGGCGCATGAACCACCGCCCCAGCCATGCGATCAGCATCAGCCCTAACAACGGCCCCAGCACGGCCGGGCGCAGCAGCGCCGAGGCCGAGGCGGTCTCAGCCAGGGCGTGCACGGCGCTGGCGTATATGAAGCTCTTGGCTGCGAGGCCGATGGCCGTGGAGACGGTGAAGGACCACAGCGGCAAGCGCAGTACGCCGGCGCCGTAGTTGAGCAGCGCATGGGGCATGCCCGGCATGAGGCGCAACACGCACCACCCGAAAAAATCCGCTTCCCGGCCCAGGCGCCGCAGCGCGGCCGGCGGTATTTGCACGTTCACGGCCGCTCGCGCAAAGGCATTGGCCGCCAGGGCGCCCGCGGTGCCGCCCGCGGTGAGAATCAGCGTGGCCTCATCCGGCTCGAACAGCAGGGCGGCCACCCAGAACATCATCGAACCGGGCTGCGCCAGCATGTACATCAGGGTCTGCACGGCCACGATACCCAGCGCCAGCGGCCAGCCGGCCTTGTCGCGCGCCCAGCCGAGTATGGCATGCCAATCCAGCACGCCCAGCCATTCCAGGAGAACCCCGATGGCCGCGAGCACGGCCAGAGGCAATAGCGGCTTGAGCAGCCGCAGGTGTCGCAGGCCGTCGCCGGGTGGCTTGAAGAAGGCCCTCTTCAGTTGAGCGCCGTGGCAAGGCGGCGCCGGTACGCCCCGACCAGGTCGCCCTGGTCCGCGGCCAGGGTGAAAACCTGCACCATGGCTTTGCGCGCCGCTTCGCGCTGCGGCCCGCGGTCGCGTTCCACCACTTCCATCAGGGTCTCCAGCGCCGCCTCGAAATCACCATCGGCGGTGTAGCGTTCGGCCAATTTCAGTCGCAGGCCGTGGTCGTTGGGGGCGAGTTCCAGGGCGTCCAGCAAATCCGCCGTGGACGGCAGCGACTGGGCGCTCTTCCACACGGCGATTTTCGACGCCAGGGCCTGGTAGCGCTCGCCGTCCCGGGCGTTCTCCGCCAGGGCGTCCAACTGGAGATCGGCTTCCGAATAGGCTTGCCTCGCCACCAGCAGTTCGGCCATGTCCAGGCGAGCGGCGGCCAGTCCGGGCTCCTTGGCCAGCGCATCGCCAAGCAGGCTCTCGGCCTTTTCGAAATCGCCGTCACGAACGGCAGCCTGCGCCTTGAGCCGCAGTTGTTCCGCTTCGCCCGGCAGCAATTGGTCGATGAACGCCCTGACCTTGGCCTCGGGAATGGCGCCGGTGAACTCGCCGGCGAGCTGCCCGTTGATAACCGCCTTGACGTTGGGGATACCACGAATGCCGAATTGCTGCGCCAGTTCGGGCAGTTCGTCCGTATTCAGCTTGGCCAGGACGAAGCGACCCTGGTAGGCCTCGGCCAGTTTTTCCAGTATGGGTTTCAGGGCGCGGCAAGGCGCGCACCAAGGGGCCCAGAAATCGATCACCACCGGTACCCGGTGGGAAGCCTCGATGACTTCCTTTTCGAAGTTGTCGCGGGTTATTTCGACGCTGTACTGGCTCATGATGGGGCTCCTGGAATGATTGTAATGTGGGCCTGATCGGAGCGCTTTTCAACCGCCGCGGGGACGCCGGGATGGCCGCCCCATGCCGGGAGCACCAAAGAAAACGGCCGGACCCGAAGGTCCGGCCGAAAAGCTTTCACCCCAAAGGAGGAGGAAAAAAGGCGAAAGTAACCTTGTATTAGCAGAAGGTGTGCCAGGCATCGGATCCATTCTGTTCGAGACTGAATAAACGTCGTTTTTCAAAAACTTATCATTCGGTCGCCGAATCGCTCGCCGGCTCGCCCCGGGGCACCGCTCCCGGTAGCGTTATCAGGATCAATTTCCATCACTTGGCCGGTGCAGGATTTGCGCGGCATGCACCAGATTGGGTATTCACTCGCTTTGCGAACAACGGTTATCCATCACAAACCAAGATAGGCGCGCCGCACGCCGTCGTCGTTGAGCAGGTCCTGGCCGCTGCCTGTCATGACCACTCTGCCGTTCTCCAGCACGTAGGCGTGGGAAGCGAGCTTGAGCGACACCGCCACGTTCTGTTCCACCAGCAGGATGGTCATGCCGCGTTCGTTGAGGCGGCGCAGGGTGCGGAACACTTCCTGCACCACGGCGGGCGCGAGGCCGAGCGAGGGTTCGTCGAACATGATGAGCTCGGGCTGCCCCATGAGGCAGCGCCCGATGGCCAGCATCTGCTGCTCGCCGCCGGACAGCGTGCCGGCCGCCTGCCCGCGGCGCTCGGCCAGGCGCGGGAACAGTTCATACACCTCGGCCAGGGTGCGGGCGGCCTGCGCACGGGCGCGCGGCAGCATGCCGCCCACTTCGAGGTTTTCTTCCACCGACAGGGTAGGAAAAATCTGCCGGCCCTCGGCCACCTGCCCGATGCCAAGATTGCAGATGGCGAAACTCTCCAGCCCGGTGATGTCCTGTCCGCGGAAACGGATGTGCCCGGCGCGCGGCTTCTCGATGCCGGCGATGGCGCGGATCAGGCTGGTCTTGCCGGCGCCGTTGGCCCCCACGATGGCCACGATGCGGCCCTGCTCCACCTGGATGGAGACGCCGTCCAGCGCCTGCGCGTCGCCGTAGAATAGGTCGAGGCCGCTGACACTGAGCATGACGTCCTTGGCGGTCGTCACGGTCACAGCGCTTCCTCGCCCAAGTAGCACTCCAGCACCGCCGGGTTGCGCACCACGTCGTCGGGCGCGCCGCCCGCAATCAGTTCGCCGTGGTGCAGCACCTTGATCTCGCGCGACAGCGCCATGACGGCGCGCATGACGTGCTCCACCAGCAGGATGGTGAGGCCGGTCTCGGCGTTCAGTTCGCGAAACAGCGCCACCATGCGGTCGGTCTCGGTGGGGCGCAGGCCCGCCATCACCTCGTCCAGCAGCAACAGGCCGGGCTCGGTGGCCAGGGCCCGCGCGACCTCCAGGCATTTGCGGTCGGGCAGCGTGAGCGAGGCGGCCGGGCTGTCTTCCTTGGGCGCGAGTCCAAGGCGCGACAGGATGGCGCGCGCGCGTGCGCGGGCATCGCTCACGCGCGGATGGCGGCGCAGCGCGCCCACGATGACGTTGTCCAGCACCGAAATGCCGGCAAAGGGTTTGACGAGCTGAAAGGTGCGCCCGATGCCGGCCGCGCACACCTGGTCGGGCCGCAGCCCGCCGATGCGCCGGCCGCGGTAGCGGATCTCGCCCGTGTCCGGGCGGTACACGCCGGCGATGAGGTTGAACAGCGTGGTCTTGCCCGCGCCGTTGGGTCCGATCAAGGCCACGATGTGGCCGGCCTCGACGTTGAACGACACGTCAGCCACGGCGCGCAGGCCGCGGAACTGCTTGGACACGCCGGAAATCTGGAGCACTGCGTCGAGCAGTGCGCCTGAAGCGGCGTGGCCAGCGGGCGCGCTCACGGAGCACCCTCCCCGCGCTGCCTGTCCAGCCCCAGTCTCTTCGCCAGCGCCGGCCACACGCCGTGGGGAATGTACATGGTGACCAGCAACAGGCACACGCCGTAGAACACCTGCTTCAGCCCCACCAGCTCCACGCCAAAGGCCGACAGCGCCTCTGTGATGCCCTCACCCAGCACAGCCAGCAGCGCGGCGCCCAGCACCGGACCGAACAGCGTGCCCACGCCGCCGATGATGGGCCCGAGGATGAGTTCGATGGAGCGGCCCATGTTGAAGATCTGCTCGGGAAAAAGGTTGTTGTAGTAGAAGGCGAAGAACACGCCGGCAACGGCCGTCATGCCCGAGGACACCAGCATGGCCAGCATCTTGTAGCGGAAGGTGTTGATGCCCAGGGCCTGCGCCGCCTCCGCGTTCTCGCGGATGGCCAGCCAGTAGTAGCCCACGCGGGTGCGCGTGAGCCAGGTGCAGAAGACCAGCGCCGCCGCGGCCAGCGCCAGCATGAGGTAGTAGAACATCACGGGCGACCCGCGCCAGTGGACAAGGTCGTTGACCGTGCGCTGGGACACGGGCAGGAAGAAGCCGCCCGTCGCGCCCAGCCACTCCCAATGATCGAACCCCAGGCGCGTGAACTCGGCGAAGGCGATGGTCAGCAGCGCGAAATACACGCCGCCGATGCCGAAGCGAAAGGCCAGCACGCCTATTATGGCGCCGGCCAGCATGCACACCAGCACCGCCGCAACCAGCCCCGGCCACGGCCCGATGCCGCCGTGCACGAACAGCGCCGCCGCCGTGTACGCCCCCAGGCCCACGTACAGGGAGTGCCCCAACGACAACTGGCCGCAAAAGCCCATCAATACGTTCCAGGCCTGTCCCGTGTAGGCGAAATACAGGATGAGGATGGCCACCGACAGCACGTAGGGACTGGCGAACAGCGGCAGCACGGCCAGCAGCAAGGCCAGCGCCGCCAGCAGCACGGCCACCCGCGTGCCCGCGGCCCTCATGCCTGCTGCTTGCCCAGCAGTCCCTGCGGCCGCGCCAGCAGCACCAGGATGAGCAGCGCGAAGCTGAACATGCTCTTGGCCGAGGGCGTGATGACGAGGCCGGCCACCGCCTCCGACACCCCGATCAGCACCCCGCCCAGCATGGCGCCGGTCATGGAGCCCATGCCGCCGACGATGACGATGATGAAGGCGAGGAGCGTGTAGGCCGGGCCGAGCAGCGGCGTGACATCCACCAGAAGCACCATCATGCAGCCCGCGGCGCCCACGCAGGCCGCGCCCAGGCCGAACGACAGCGCGTACAGGTGGCGCACGTTCAACCCCACCACCCGCGCGCCGAGGTGGTTGTCGGCGCAGGCGCGAATGGCCTTGCCGGTGAGCGTGAAGCGGAAGAAGGCGAACACCGCCAGCGCGCAGGCCAGCGCCGCCAGCGCCGCATACAGCCGCGCCGCGTCCACCAGCAGCGTCCCGACCTGGAAGGATTCCAGCTGGTAGTCGGTCTGCACGTTGCGCGCGTCGGGGCCGAAGCCCATGAGCAGGCCGTTCACCAGGATGATGGCCACGGCGATGAGCAGCATGAACTGCGAGTGCTGCGGCCTAGTGATAAAGGGATTGACGATCCCGCTTTGCAACGCGTAGCCCAGGCCAAAGAACACCGCGGCGACGGGCAGCATGGACAGGAACGGGTCAAGGCCGAAGTACTGAAACAGCAGGACCGCGGCAAACATGGCTGCCACCATCATTTCGCCGTG
>Ga0134124_10002863_pt1 | contig 13922 bp, 10 predicted proteins | sample KB304_FD_96880 | JGI IMG/M metagenome (GOLD analysis project Ga0134124, IMG submission 96880) | Terrestrial soil microbial communities without Nitrogen fertilizer from Kellogg Biological Station, Michigan, USA - KB3-0-4 | ecosystem: Environmental > Terrestrial > Soil > Unclassified ... | reverse complement strand
ACGAAAAAAGAGAACAATACCGAAAATGAGAAATGACACAAAAGTAAAAAGAGAGATAAGTAAATAGAAATAAAAATTCCTTTGCTCTGTCATTTCGATAATTAATTCATAGTTCTTTTTATTACCTATGTCATTCGGAGTGATATACCATGCATTTGCGTAACCGTTTACCGTAACGTGTCTTAATCCTGCTACCTGTTTTAATCCCACTGTTTCAAAAGGACTATTAAAAAAATCTTCATGATGTCCACCTTCTTGTATTTCTTTATTAAAATATGATGTATCGATGCGAAATTGATGATTGTTATTTTTTGCAAGATACATCTTCCAATTCGGATGATACGCATTAAGAAAAGTGAGCAGATACGGTCCGTCTGCATTTTCGACATGAACGATATACTTCGCAGGATTAATCTTTTCAAAAGATATATCCGGTATGTGTGAAGTTTTTTGACAGATATTGTTTTGAGTAAATTTTTTGCAATCTTGTTCTGAGATATATGCGGTTCTTATCTCATCATTATTTTTATTAAGAAAAGATGATTCGTCAGCTACTGAATTAGTAATAACCGGCCGGTATCCGTCTATTTGTTTTGCAACATAAAAAAGCGGCAAATATTCTTCTTCTTTCAAAGAAAATAGTTGATACGGACCTTTTTCAAAGATTTTATTTCCTGCAATATGCTGTACGAATTCTTTATATTCTTTTTGTGTCTTCGGAAGAGATTCCCGTGTATATGTATAAGGCGAAGAAGGAAATGCCGAATCATAAATTCTTGTATCGGAATTATAAAAAATATATTGTATATTAAGGTACGCGAGAAGTCTTCTTATCCCCTGATAATCTTTTGCTCGCGCTAACGCAAAAAATCTCTCACTAAAAGGTGCTGTCATATTTTGATAACCGGTGAATGATTTTTTACCCGTTAAAAAAGAAATTGTCGTCGGACCGACGTATGCTCCTCCGTCTTTCCCTGCAAGTACCTGATAAAAAGCGTCTGTGTAAGGTAGGAGTAATATTTTGTTATCATCCGGGAACTCTTTAATGCGTTGCAAAACAGCCTCATATGCAGGATCCATCCGTATCGGGATACGGACATTATTTGAGACATAGCCTTTTGTTACCGATTCTCCTGAAATAAAACCCCACGAGGAAAAAATAAAGAGAATACCCGTGCCTAGGACAATAAAACGATAATTAATTTTTTTAAATCTGTTGAAAAATATTTTCATTGCCTGTCCGAAGAACAGCGCATAGAAAAAAATATAAATCATCGTCCACTGCCCGATAAAATTCCTGAACATTGAAAACCCGGGGAGATAAAACAATTTTTTGTAGAAATCAACACCAATATGTGTAATATTTGCCGATAACAAAAAAAGAGTTACAAGAAAAAAACACCCGGTTAATAAAAATACACTTTGCTTCTTCTTTTTAATTATTAATGCAATAACAATGGCAAAAGGGACAATCGCATAGAATAAGTGAAATAATGACTTCGTGAAAGGCAAGAGTAAATAATTACTCACTTTTGCGAGCGGAAGGATCGCGATAAAATACTGCACTCCTTCATTCATAATTACCTTATGATCAAAAACCCGTGTGTTTGAAAAACTTCCCGGCTCAAGCAAACTTATTGCCTGCGGAACTAATTGAAATGTGTGAAGTCCTAAAAAAAGAATGATGAAAGCAGATGCTTTTTTCCACGAAGGAAGCCTTATTTTTTGCAGATATAAAAATATAAAAAGAAAGAAGAATGCTAACGGATAAAATGCAAAAATTGGCGGTGCTGAGGTAAATCCAAAATTTGGCGCAAAAAGAATACTGACAAAAAGCGCAACCCAAGCATATCGAAAATTTTTGGAAACAAAAAAACGCAGTATGAGAAAGAACATAAGCGGATTAAGAAAAATTTGCTGGTGCGACGTCAAAGCTTTATCCCAATTCCCTGTCGCTATCGGCGAAAGGATATAAAATAATCCTCCCAATAATGCAGCATATCTGCTGATCTTTTTTTCTTTATCATTTTCTTCTTTTGAAGAAATTTTTAAAATTTCAAAAACCACAAAGTACATTGCAAGGAAGCCGCCCAAAAGTTTGAATACATCAAAGAGTGAAATTAAAATAGATGAAGAGTGAACAACTGACTTTATCGCAATCAATAAAAGAAGATACGGCAAAAAATAATATGTTGGGTCAATTGGACCTAATCCGGACGGATCAACAATGAAGCTGCTTGCATGATGTATATAGCTGAGTGGATCATAAAAATAGAGACGGTTACTGTCTCCACCCAGATCCATTTCGCCGGGACGAAGCCAAAAAAAGGGAATTACCGCAAAAAAAACAGAAAAAATGAGCAGAAGCAGCTGAGGAGATTTAATAAATTTGTTCATTCATTTTATTGAGTGCGGTATTGTTTGAGAAATCCGGTCATGACCTCTTCCAAGCGGTCGAGATGCTTGCTTGTCATCCCATGATGACAACCAATGAGAAATCCGCGTTCCATTATCGCATCTGTTGCCGGATATGATTTTTGTCCCTTATGAATAATGTGCTTAAAAGCGGGTTGTTTGAGAATATTGCCGCTAAAAATCGGACGGGTTTGTATATTACTTTCTTCAAGATGGGTCATAACTTCCAACCGCTTGAAAGGCGCATTTTCTTTAATTGTCAGAGGGAAAGCGAGCCACTGAGTTCTTACTCTTTTATCCTGACTGGGTAGAATAAAAAACTCTTCATATTTTGTGAAGAATTTAAAAAGTCGGGCAAAATTCGCTTCCCGAACTTTTCGGAATTTGGGTAATTTCTTAATTTGCTCATTACCGAATGCCGCTCCAATCTCTATTGGCAAAAAATTATAGCCAATTTCGTCAAAGATAAATTTTCCGTCGTAATCAATGCCTTCTATCTTCCTGCCGAAACGGACTTTTATATCTTCCGACTCACTAAAAAAAGAAGAACTTCTTCCCCATCCTCGAAGAACTTTTGCATGATCACGCCACTTTTCTGTCTGTATTAAAATCATTCCTCCCGTTCCCCCTGCAGTAATGATATGTGATCCGTAAAAACTGGTGGTAGAAATATCTGAATAGGTACCGCTTGGCTTACCGTTAAACGTAGCACCCAATGTATCACATGAATCTTCAACGAAAATTAATTTATGTTTTTTAGCAATGGCACGAAGTTTTGCTAAATCGGGAACATTACCAAGAAGTAACGGAATAAAAAGTGCTTTGGTTTTTTTTGTTATTAATTTTTCAATGTGATCAACATTTATTTGATATGTGCCGGGTGTAACATCGACAAACACCGGCACCAAACCTTTTTGTACAAGTGGCGCTACTGTTGTTGAAAAAGTAAGAAGTGGAGTGATGACTTCCGATCCTTCAGGAAGTTGCATGAGTTCAACTGCAAGAAGATTTGCAGAAGAGCCCGAGTTAACCATAATCCCGTATTTCTTTCCGAAATATTTTGCAACGCTTGCTTCAAATTCTTTTGTCTCCCGACCGATAATTGTCCTATGTTCATTCATGACTTTAACAACCCGTGCAGTTTCTTTTTCATCATGAACTGCCATAGCATAGGAAACTCGAAGAGGTTGTTTTTTCTTTTGAGGCATATTTGGCTTAACTATATAAGAAAATCGCTTAATTTACAAGAGTTTAAATCTTTTTTTTAATTGCCCATTGTATTTCTGACAGACCATATCCGAGCACCATTAAAAAACACATGATCGGATGAAGAAACCACGCTGCCTCTCGTATTTTTATGTAGCCGCGTAACGACTCGTACAACGGAACGACAAACGTCAAAGAATAAAAAATATTTTGCGCCAAATGAAACCTGTCGTATGGAGATTTCCAATCCATAACTAAATACGATCGCTTCCCTCTTCTTCCATCAAAAAATTTTCTTTTCATTCCTACCCGTTGTTTAATCAATTTCAAGGGCGTTGCTTCGGTAACATGAATAATTTTATTTTTTACAACACCAAATGTGTCATAACCTTTATCAAGTAATTCTTTAAATGCATCAACGTGGACGAATTTTTCAGGATCTTTATTGACTTTATTCATTGCGCTTCTTAAAAACATGTGACCGTTGTCACCAAGTGTGGGTAAATTCTTTTTTGTAAAGGTAACAGTCCAATAATTTTTATTGTTTTTTATGATATGACCTTTGTCGTACTGCGTTTGGTCCATTCTTATTTTCTCAGACTTTTTTAAATAATACAGGGTTGGCTCCGGAGAACCGAAGAGTGCTGCATATTTTGCGGTAGCAGACATATTTTTTTCATACGAATTATAAGCGCTAAATGTACAAACAATTTTTTTATCTTCCGCAAAAGGTTGCACCATTTTTTTAAACCAGTCGCGACCGACAATAATATTATCCGATTCAAGAATTACGATAAGCTCACCACGTGCCTTTTTAATTCCAAGACTTGTCCGTACTTGTCCTTGATTCATAAGTTTTTTATCGGAAAAAACAGTGCAATGATATTTTTTAGCCAACTCAATTGTTCCGTTTGTCGATCCACCATCCATGACAATATGGTCTATTTTGTCTTTTGGATAATCCTGCAATGCGATAGCTCTCAGCGCCTTGCTGAAAAGAGAAATATTGGCATTATAAGAACACGTAACAATTGAAATTGAAGGAAAATTCTTCATAGATATAAAAGCAACCTATCTTGCGATGAGTTTTTTAATAGATGATGCTACTTTGTCGGAAGATAACCCGTTATAGTCAAGTAAAAACGGTACTGTTCCGGTAACACCGGTAAACTTATCCGGAAGACCGAAGCGATGAAAGATAACAGATAGGTTCTCTTCTGCAATTACTTCCGCAACAGCACTGCCCAAACCCCCGATAATACTGTGTTCTTCCAAGGTAAAAATTTTTCCTGTCTTCTTTGCTTCGCGAATAATTACTCCCCTATCTAACGGTTTGACCGTGGGCACAGAAAAAAGCGTTAGAGCAATATTTTTCTTTTTTAGTTGATTCTTTATTTCCTCTGCCATAGGCAACAGGCTTCCGCTGACAAATAACGTCGCGTCATTTCCGTCAGCGAGCTGTACCATTTGACCAATCCGTAGCGTCAATGGCCCCTTATGAACTACCGGGCTACCTGCTTTTGTCAGTCGAATATAGCAGGGAGTAGTCATTTTATACGCAGTTCTTGTTGCCCAATCAGCCTCGTACGGATCTCCGGGTGTAAAAACAGTCATACCGGGGAGAACACGCATAAGCGCTACATCTTCAACTGCAAAATGGCTTATTCCTAATTGATTTGAATAAAATCCCGCTGCTGTTCCGACAATCTTTACGTCGACATTATTGTACGCGACATCCAGTCGCACCTGCTCAAAGCATCGCATCGTGGCAAAAGGAGCTTGGGCATAAAAAAAGACTTTAAATCCGGATAATGCGAGCCCTGTAGCCACACTAATGCTTGCCTGCTCGGTTACCCCTGTGTTGATAAAGCGTGTGGGGAATTCGTCCTGTATATCCTCAAATACTTCAAAACCCATATCCGCAGTAATACACATAAGTTTTTGGTCTTTTCGCATTAACTGCGCAACTGCTTTTATAAACGCTGTTCTCATAGAAGCTCCTTCTTGGCAATGACAATCTCACCCTGCGTTGGAGTTCGATAATGCCATTCATTTCTGTTCTCCAAAACAGAGACTCCCTTTCCTTTTATCGTATGCGCTATGATGACACTCGGTTTATTTTTTTCAAAGGGGATTTTTGAAAAAACTTTTTCAAGATCTGAAAAACTATGCCCGTCTATTTCCGTGACACTCCACTTAAATGCTTCCCATTTTTTACCGAAGGGCTCAAGATCAAGAATGTTCGAAACCTTTCCAAAGCTTTGCCATTTGTTGTAGTCGAGAATTACTACCAAATTATCTAATTTATGGTGACCTGCCTGAAGGATCGCTTCCCACGTTGACCCCTCATCGCATTCTCCATCGCTGACGACAACAAAAACCCGATAGTTTCTTTTTTGAATTTTTCCTGCGAGCGCCATTCCCACACCTATCGGTAATCCGTGTCCCATCGATCCGGTCGTTGCCTCAATTCCGGGTATTCCGTTTCTGGTCGATATCCCAATCATCCTCGTTCCGTCCTGACAATATTCATCAAGTAATTTTTTACTGAAAAATTTCTTTTCTGCCAAAATTGCATAAAGAGCCGATATCCCCCAACCTTTACTTAAAATAAAACGATCCCGATTTGATGCTGTCGGTTTGGAAGGATCAATCCGTAATACTTTTTCATAAAGATAAACCAAAATTTCGATAATCGAATACGATGAAGCGATATGCGACGCGTGTGCTTTTATAATCATTGAAAGGACAACTCGCCTCAGATGTCTTGCTTCCAGTTCGAGTTTCTTAAAATTACTTTTTTTATTCATTTTTCCTCTGCTTAATTTCATTTCTAAATAAAACCTATCCGGCCTCTCTCTTGCCGTTGTAATCTCAACAAATTTTGTAATGCCGGGTTCAATAACCTTCTTCAAGGGCAGTAACCTAACATCTTTAAATCCGCATCGTCTATAAAGACTGATAGCTTTCTCATTATCTGCAAGCACGTGCAGATATAATGTTTTAACACACAGTGTTTCAAATGTCCAATTAATCAATGCCTGTAGCGCATCTGTCATACTGCCGGGAAGCAAATTTTCTCCCCTTACGATATTGTCAATTTCACATGATTGATCACGATAATTAAAACGATTTAACCCCATATGCGCAAAAGGCTTACCTTCCGGAGTTTCCAAAAAGAATAGAATTCTGTCAGGCACATGAAGAAGTTGCGATTGTCCCCACTTCCTTGTTCCTTCCTCGGTTATCGCAAACTGTGTGGGAAAAGCATCCTGATTTTCTGATCGCCACTTTGCAATACGGGCAATAACGTTATCTTCCGCAAGCATACTTCCCGTAATTACGCGAAGTCTTGCAATTTCTTTCTGCTCGTGGAAAACGGGAATTATCGATGATATTGATGTGTTGATTTCATTTTTAAGGTTGAAGAGTGTGCTCTCTGCGGATGTCTTAAAATTCATTAAACTTTTAGTATTGCTTTTACTTTTTGAGCAATATAATTTACCTGTTCTTCCGTAATATTGACTCCGCTTGGTAAATTAATTCCGTTCAGTCCGACATGGTGAGCATTGGGAGTTTTCTGCTCTTTCCACATAGGAAACATGCTTAACGGGTAAAAGAATGGCCTTGTATCAATCAGTTCTTTCTTGAGCCTTATTATCAATTCATCGCGTATCAAACCAAAATTACGATCAAGCACAATTGAAGACATCCAGTAAATACTTTTTGTGCCTGTTTTTTCGACATTCATAGACAAACCCTCAATGCCTTTCAGTCTTTTCTGATACCACGAAAATATTTTTCTTTTCTTGTCGACAAAACTCTCATTTCTTTCAAGCTGTCCGAGACCCAGTGCTGCCAAAAGATTTGACATTCGGTACATGTACGCGATATCGGTATTCCAAAATGCTTTATTTTTGTCTTTCGCATTATCTCCCCAATAGACTGCTTTTTCGTATAAATCATCATTATCGGTTACCAGCATTCCTCCCTCGCCTGTTACCATAGATTTTGCACCCTGAAAACTGAAGGCAGCAATATCGGAAAGATTTCCGGTTTTTTTACCTTTATATTCTGCACCAACAGCAGGACAGGCATCTTCCAAAATTTTTAATCCGTACTTCTTCGCAATTTTTTTAATAGGATCCATATCTGCGACGTTTCCATAGATATGAACCGGCATAATTGCTTTGGTTTTTTTTGTTATTGCCTTTTCGATTGCTTTCGGATCGATAGTCCAAGTATCGCGCTCAACATCAACAAAGACCGGTTTTGCACCTGCGAACTCGACCACATTTGCCGACGCAACAAAGGTAATTTCGGGAATAATAACTTCATCACCTTTTTTAATACCGAGCGCCAGCACAGCTGCATGCAATGCTCCCGTACCGCTTGATGCCGCCCATGCGTGCTTCACCCCGATATATTCAGCGAATGCTTTTTCAAATTTATTGAGATAATCCCGATAGTGAAAATTCCATCCGTTTGTCACTGCATCGGTAACATATTTGATTTCTTTTTGAGAAATTGAGGGGCCTGCGGTAAGAATTATCTTATTTGGTTTATACATAACTAGAACTCATTTTTACACTATTGGCAAAATTATTGCAAGACATAATCATTACAAAATCCGGTCATACCAATGGACAATACCGGCTAATGTGGTTTTCAAATTATTCACGCGGCGCCAACCCAGCTTTCTTACTTTTGCATCATTGAGGTGCTGGTAGGGAATTTCATTTTTTGCGTTATTAATAATTTTATATTTTATCGGTTTTTTAAGAATTTTTTCCGATAGTTTAATAAGCTCCACAACTGAGAGCGTATCATTGGAGGAAAAATTAAAAGCTTCTCCTTTAATGTGGCTTATTTTCTTAAGAAGGGTTAAATAGCCGGCAACGACATCTTTTACATAAATATAATCCCTCACATACTTTCCGTTACTTCGCAGATGTATCGTTTTATTTTTCACAACCGCTTCACATATCTCCGGAATTATTCTGTTCATGTTCAAATCTCCCTCTCCGTATACATTACCGAACCTTGTAACGACAACAGGAAGCTTGTAAGTTTTGTAATATGTTTGCGCAATTAAATCTGTGCATGATTTTGATACATCATACGGATGATCGCCATGAAGCGGAGATTCTTCCGTATAGGCCTTGGTTGTTTTTCCGTATGCTTTGTCTGATGATGCAACGATGACTCCTTTGATACTTTTTGTCGCTTTTGCAGCTTCCAGAATCGAAACCGTCCCCATAATATTTGTTTGAAACGTTTTAAATGGATCATTGTAAGAATTATTCACAATTGCTTCTGCGGCTAAATGAAAGACATATTCCGGCTTAAAACTTTGAAAGAGTTTGTTTATTTTTTCTTTTTGAGAAATATCAACAAGTTTGAGTGTAACTTTTTTTTGTAATTTTTGTCGGACAAAATACGAAGATTTCTTGCAAACGATATCAACTACCACTACTTTTGCACCTTGTAAGACTAATGCTTCAACCAAATGACTTCCGATAAATCCGGTCCCTCCCGTCACCAATATTTTAGTTTTTTTAATAGTCATATTTTACTCCTACCACACTTTCCATTTTGGATTTTCGAGCCAAAATTTATTGAGGTTTTCAACATCGGGATAGGTATCCATTGCATGCCAAAATCCATCGTGAATATATAATGAAAGCTCCTGATCTTTTATCAGACGCTTAATTGCCTCATGCTCCATTTCCCCGGAACGCAGGTACTTAAAAAAATCTTTTCTGAATACCATAAAGCCTCCGTTGACTCTTTCTTTAAGAACGGGCTTCTCAACAAATTCTTTCACAATTCCCGTTTTCTCTTCCCATTTTAACAGACCGTATTTACTGCGAGGATGAACCCCTGTTACCGTTCCTATTTTTTTATGTTTTTTATGAAATTTCACCAATTCTTTAATATTGATATCGGATACTCCGTCTCCATACGTAACCATAAAGTTTTCATCTTCTTTTGGAATAAATTCTTTTAACCGTAAAATTCTTTCACCCGGTAGTGTCTCAAGTCCGGTATCAACAAAAGTAATTTTAAAATCATCAATCGGATTTCTTGAAGATTTTTTATGCAACAGTGTCGCACCGCTTTTTGTATGAATAGTGAAATCATGTGCCAGGTGCTTTTGATTGATAAAATAATCCTTAATATAGTCTCCTTTGTAGCCGAGCGCGATAATAAAGTCGTTAAAACCGTAATGGGCATATATTTTCATAATGTGCCATAAAATAGGCTTATTGCCTATGTTAACCATAGGCTTTGGTTTAAATTCGGTTTCTTCTTTGAGACGGTATCCCAATCCGCCGGATAAAATAATTGTTTTCATATTATTCTTTTCTTATAAATAAAAGTCCGTCAAGCATCCAAAAAGTTTCGTAATAAATGAGAAAAATATTAAGAAACGGAAGCAGCACTATTCTTGGATCTTGCAATGTTAACGATGATGTAAACATTTTTTTTGTATACCAAAAGGCGTAGACAAATAAAAGGGCAATGCCGATTATATGGAGCTTCGGAAGAAATGGCAAGAGAGCAAGCGTAGGCTTTATTACAAATACCAAAGCGCCCAAGGGTAATTTTTTTGCTTGAACCCGAATAATTCTTCCATATGTTTTGGACAATAATTTTCTATTCTTTATCCAGTCGGAGATTTTATAATTTTTTCCCAGATAATGCAGATGGATCACTTTCGCTTGACTCAAAACAACTTCTCCGATTTCCAATAAGCGATAATGAAGATCTCCGTCTTCTCCGCCGATATCAATGTCTTCTCCGAAGTTTACATCATCAAATCCGCCAATTTTAAGAAAAACATCACGTCTCAAACAATCAAATTTACTATTGAGTCCAGGACCCTGTTTGCCGACAGCTCGGGCAAAAAGACATTTCTGCCAAAAATTGTACGTTTCCCATATGCTTTGGGGATTAATAATTGTTGAATATGCTGCGACGACATTTTTATTCGATAGCAATGGTTTTATTAATTTTTCCAGTTCGTTACTGTTTTTTAATGAACTGTCCGAGTGCATGAAAACGATAAACTCAGATTTTGCTTTTTTTGCTCCCAAGTTATAACTTGCTCCGACACCTTTATTTTTATTCCGCTTAATGAGTGTCATTGGAATTTTTGATTTTTTACTATACTTTTGAACAAGCGCAATTGAATTATCTGTTGACACGTTATCAATAATAATCACTTCCCGAATCGGATACTTTTGTTTTTTTATACTTTCAAGTGTGACAAGAATTGTTGTTTCGGAATTCTTCATAGGGATTATGACACTCACCGGAGGAAATTGTACTGATTTATTATTTTTCATATTCTATATGTATCAAATTTACTTCTTTTCTACAATGACTTATTTAAGTTTTTCTAAAAATTTTAACTTTTTTTCATAATAATTTTCATAATAAAAATAATCAGTCATCGCTTTTACTCCTTTTTCATAGAGGTGATAATTTTTTTTAATTTTTGCGATTGCCTTTTTTACCGCTTGTGTATCTTGTGCTATAACTTCTCCTGAATGGTATTTTTTTATGTATTCGCTTACCGCAGAGACGTCTGACATAATTACCGGAAGCCCCATTTCGACATATGCTTTCACCTTGCCCGGATCGGTATAGTACGTTGGATTATTCGGATCGGTATCATAGATTGCGATTCCAACGTGGCTCTTTTGCGATAGTTTATTTAGTTCATTGTCGGAAAAAAATTTATTCGGAAAAAATATCTGTTTTTCAATTTTATATTCTTTAATTATTTTTTTATATTTTTTATATAACGCTGCATCGCATATACCGATAATATTCAAAAAACAATCATTATTTTCTTTAAGGAATGAAAAAATATGTTCAATCCCCTGAGATTCTTTAACAACCCCCACAAAAAGAATTACAAAATTATTTTTTGAAAGTTTTCGTTTCAGATGCTTCGGTTTAACACCCCACATAACTGTCTTTCTTTTATTTGTATCCACAATACGTCCGTTCATTTTTTTATTAATCCCGTCGCCTAAATAACATGTATAGTCAATTCTATCGTGATAAAACTGTTTTACTCTCTGATATATTGTAAGACTGAGATTTGTCGGCGGAAAATAGTCCCCAATCCAAAAGACGAAAGTAATATGTCTAAACATTTTTTGCAGCGATATACCAAAAAGAGAGATCGGATGGAATGAAAGAGAAATTATTTTTTCATTGAAAGAAAAGTATGAAAAAATAATTCGCCAATAATTGAGAAGCCAAAGAAAATAGTACAAAAAGATATTGTCCGATAATTGAACTTTCTCTTCTTTAATAAGCTTTCCTTCTTTATACAAACGCACGAGGTTGTCTTTATTTTTTAATCGGGGCATGATCAGAAATACGACAAGTTTTTTCGCGTGCTTCGCAAAGTATTCCTCAAGATTACCGGAAAATTGCAAACTTGAATACGTAAAAATATTACCATATCGAAATTTCTTCTCACTCATTTTTCAAAAATAACAGCAATATTGTTTGCGCCGTACAATATTCGCTCCTGTTGTCTGTCTTTTTTTTCAAAATAATCATTAAAGGTATATTGTTTTGAAATTTTAGAAAGAAGAATCGGATAAATTTTAACAAGGTGGCCGGTATAAAAATATTTTTTAATTCGCAATTTAAATCTTTTTTTTAATGTTGGTAAATCATACCTTCGCAAATGTCCTATTTGTTTGTCATGAAAAAAATTCGGCAACCAAAGGAATGGCCAAATATAACGAAATTTCAAAGGAACAACAACAAACATCCTTCCCTTTTTCTTTAATACTCTTTTCCATTCGGAAATTGCGATCTGTTCTTCCGGAATGTGTTCAAGAATCGCATTTGCCGTGATGTAGTCAAAGCTTACATCTTTAAACGGCAATTCCTCAGCTTTACACTCAACAAGCGTAAGATTGGTTAATTTAAATTTTGTTTTATATTTTTGAAGGTTCTTAAGGGCTTGTTTACTTAAATCACAGGCAACAACCTTCATCCCCAATCGTGCCATCTCCACAGCTATATACCCTGTTCCGGTAGCAATATCGAGAAGCGTCTTTTTTTTATATTTTTTGTCCAGCATGTGAAGTTTTATTCTATCAATATAACTTTGTTGCCATGCTTCAAGTTCATAATTTTTAACAGCGGAGAATTCTCTATTAAAATATTTTTTTTGTTTTTTGTAATGACTCTTTTTATCCATATTACATCCTTACTTTTTTGAAGATTTCACTCCAGTCGAATTCTTTTGCGTATGCTTGGGCATTATTCCTGTAGTCCGTGAGTGTTTTTTTATTTGTTAACAACCTTATAACCGCTTTTGCAATATCTTTCTCGTCGTATTGTACCAGAATTCCGCATTTTTTTGTTGCGATTTCAGACGCATTGTAAGAGACATTTGTTAAAACAATTGGTAACCCTGCGCCTAAGTAATCTTTTAGTTTTGTCGGATCAGCATAGTAAGTAAAATTATAAAGTTGTCTTTTTTCGGGTTTGTATGTCGCAACGGCAATCGCGCTTTCACTCATGATTCCATCTATTTTTTCCCTATCATTTACCCATCCAGTAAAGATCACATATTGTTCAAGCGATAATTCTCTAACTTTATTTTCTAAAACGATTTTATATTCTCCTCCGCCAACAATAAGTAATTTAAAATTCGGAATTTTTTTTACGATACGCGGCAGCGCTTCAATAACTTTTTGCACCCCCTGTTTCTCGAGTAAATGCCCCATAAACAACACCTGATGCTGATTTATCTTATCGATCGATCTCTTCTTAATGTTCGAATTCCAAATGCCGATCGGCACAACCTGCTGTACATATTTCTTTGTAGAAAGATGAAGAAACTTTTCTCTTCCCACAGCAATTCTTGGCGAGACATTCCAAATTTGATCCGCATTCTTTACGCAATATATTTCTATTTCATGATAAATCCGGTTAAGAAACGCATTATGAAAACGGATCGGAACGAAATCGATTGAATAAAAAACGACACTATCTACTCTTCCTATCTTCTTTAGAAATAATCCGGAAAGACAATTGAGAGCATCAAATCCGATATACGTATCAAATTTTTCCTTGGATGCTACAAATACGAGTGTTTGAAAAATATCAATGAGGTAATCGATTGGACCTAAATTTATCCGTCGACTAATCGTATTTTTCTCTTTTAATTTTAATTCACCTTTACGATTTTTTTTGTATTCGGATAAATAGACATTTCTTTGCGAAGACAGCGGAAGAAGGATTCGGGACAAACCTTT
>Ga0134124_10002862_pt1 | contig 13930 bp, 10 predicted proteins | sample KB304_FD_96880 | JGI IMG/M metagenome (GOLD analysis project Ga0134124, IMG submission 96880) | Terrestrial soil microbial communities without Nitrogen fertilizer from Kellogg Biological Station, Michigan, USA - KB3-0-4 | ecosystem: Environmental > Terrestrial > Soil > Unclassified ... | reverse complement strand
TTCAACGCCTCATTCAAATATCCAACGGCCTTCGAACCCTTCTTCAGCGCAAGATAAGTCTCACCTAAAAAATAGTTGGCGGTAGCAGACTTCGGATCTGCTTTCAACGCGGCTTCCAACGGCTCGACCGCACCCTCGTTGTTCTTCCGTGCGAGTCGCACGCGGCCAAGATTTACCAGCGCCGCAACGTGATCGGGCTTGGCCTGAATAGCGCTCGTATAACTGGTCTCCGCTTGTTCGAGATCTTTTTCTATGAAATAGACCATGCCGAGATTGGTCCACGCGGGATAGTCTTTCGGATCAGCCTCCACTACAGAACGCAGCGTCGCGATCGCCTGGGTAAAGTTCTTGCTGTCGATTTCGTGAGACGCGCGCTGGTAGAGCGCACTTGTTTTACTCGAGCGCTTGTAATCATCAGCTACAGAGACAACTCCCGCTGCCGCACGTGGCGGTGCTTTCCATCTAAATTCCAGGTCCTGCCTGACCTGCTCTACTGCGTTTTCCGAGATCAATAGCGGCATGCGCGCTATCTCGACATTGTCGAGTTCGACAGCGAGATAGTAATCACCATTGAAGACATTGATAAAACGATAGCGCCCGTTATTTCCGACTCGCTGTCGCTGAAAAACTACGTTTCCTCGCGTGTAGAGAATGACGTCGAATATCACGTTCGTGTTCGTGTCGCCTGCCTCCGACTCGTCAACTTTCAGATCGCCAAACACTGTGAACGCGCGTTTGGTAGCGGGCCCGCCCATTGATGAGTTCTGCGCCTGCGCAAATGTCACACCTTCGAGCACCAGCATGATTCCAAGGGCCAATAACAATGATGCGATGTGTTTTCGGCGTGTCATAACAAACCCTTTCTTCTCTGTGCAACCTCTGTGTTCTCTGTGTCTCGGTGGTAAATCTTAACCCCAGAAATCTATCAAAAAGAAGCGCGGGCTGCGACCGAAGTCTCAGCCCGCGCGTCTGATTAAACCACGATTCAGTTCCTAGAAATCGTAACGCAGTGCAACCTGCATGATTCTCGGATTTCCCTGAATTGAGGTGAAGTTATAGAACGTCGGGCCTGGACTGCCAAATTGCGGGTCGAGTCCATTCGTGACGTCCGCATTGCCCTGTAGGTATTGCGTATTGGTCACGTTGAAGACTTCCCACTTGAAGGTGAGCTTGTGTTTCTCACTCCAAGGCATTTGGAAACTCTTGGCAAGTCCAGCATCGAGCGCGAAGAACGGCATGCCGCGCAGGATGTTTCTCGCACCCGTCTCACCCGGCGCGGGACTGCGGAAGCTCCTATAAGCAGCCTCTGGATCGCCGAACAAGTTCGCCGGACGTCCATTGCCACCACGAGTCGGGTTTGACTGGATTCGTCCAATCGGAGTTGACCAGCTTCTGACGTTCCAGTTCGTGGGCCAGCCACCAACGTCAACCGGAGAACTTACCGGAAGCCCGCTGGTGTAACGCGCGATCGTGCTCAGCGTCCAACCACCAAGGATCCCGTTGACCCACTTATTGGAGTCACTCAGGAAATGACGGCCGCGGCCAAGCGGAATGTCCCATATCGAATTGAAGTTGATATTGTGGGTTATGTCGAAGTCTGAAACCGCGCGGTTATCACGCTGGAGCAGTGCGTTGGTGATAAAGGCCGCACCGAAGACGCCACTGGATTGAAGTCCGGAAGCATCGTCGATCGACTTCGAGAACGTGTAGTTGAAGTCCCAGCTCAAGCCGCGCGTACGCTGGCGGACGCTCACCGTCGCTCCGTGGTAGTCGGAGCTCGCGATGGTGCCGAAAGCCGAAAGCGCGCCGTACTGGCTCTGGAAGAAGAGTTGACGGCTCGTAAATCCATCCAGAGTGTCCTGTAGGAAGGTCCAGTCGTCGCCAAACTCGAAGCAACCGATCGCATCGCAGTCCGGGGTTCGACCACCGTCGGCTAGTCCCACCGCCATGATGGCGTAGGCTGCCTGGGTGTTCGTGAGACCTTGACCAAAGAATATGTCGTCGATCTCGCCGTGCGGATACAGGTTTTCAAAGAACGGCAGGCTTGGAATGTTAGCTACCGGAGTGCCGTTCACGCGATGTTGCTCGAGAATCCTGGCCGCGGTGTACCAGTCCTGCCCCGATTTCGGGTCTTTAATATTGTTGAGCTGCATCACGTCACGAGTGGCCAGCAGATCGCGCGCCAGCCTGCCGATGTATGACGTCTCAACGTAAATTCCCTTGCCAAACTGGCGACCGTAGGTGAAGTTCCAACTGTAGTTGATCGGCGAAACGAGGTTGGTGTCGAGCGAACCTTCGATTCGTCGCGCTCCATCCTGCGGTTGAGTTTGCGGGAAGGTCACATTTGCCGGAACAGTAACGCCCGGCAGTCCGCGTATCGGCATTCCCAGGCCCGTGATTTGTGGACCAGGACGGTTGGTGACGTTGAACGTATTCGCCGACGGCGTGAAGCTCGGGTTGAAGCCCAGCGTGTTGTTACCGTCGAAGTTTACGGCCAGCGCCTGACCAAAGTAGTCGTTCGTGATAGCGAAGCCACCGCGGAATGTCGACTCTTTCTCCCTGCCAAAGAGCTTTGCGAGGAAACCGGTTTTGTATGCCGGCGACCACGCAACAGCAACACGCGGTTGGAAGTTGTTTTTGTCGAGTGGATAGAAGCCTGGCTTATCGTGCTTGGGACCAGCCAGGTTAACGGTTATAGGCTCGTCAAAATTCTGGCCTCGTTCCGCCGCCTCAAAGCGTTTTTGGAGATACTCTTCGAGACCGATATTCGGTGTCGTCTGGAAGCCGTTCCGTTCATAAACAGGGCGGCTAAGTCCATAACGAAGGCCGGCAGTCAGGGTGAAATTGTCTCTTAGCTTCCACACGTCCTGAGCGTAAAGATCGAGCTCTTCAGTGGCGAAACTACGAACTACCGGCTGATTGATTGCCAGCGGGGTACCATCCACGTTGAAGTTGAAATTCGCGGTGTACTGGGAAAGCCGGCCAATCAACGCCGCAAATGCGTGTCTAGTGGAGGTCACGAAAGAGGAATCAATGGCGGTGCCAACGGGAAGGCCCGTCAAACGCGGCAACCAGGCATTAATCGGATTGCTGAGTACGTTACCAGAACCCGAGTAGAACGACTGATTTGTGATTCCGTTGTCGAATGAGTTCGCGAAGTTCTCACGATTGTTGCGGACGGTGCGAAGGTTCGTGCCGAAACCGAGGGTGTGGTTACCCTTAATCCATGAGAAATCGTCAGTGATGTTCGTGGTTGGAGTGGTGCGGCTGAAACCTCTCGCAAACAGATCCGACGAGAACACACTCCGGAACGTGATGGCGTTCACGTTTGAGTCGCCCTGGTTGGTAAACGCCTCACGCGTTAGGCCGTAGCGGAAATTATTCACCTTGTTGTTCGAGATGGTCCAGGTATAACCGCCGACAAAGCCGTAAGGATGGCTCCACGAATTGGTAGGCAGAGTATCTGGAAACTGAGGCGCGCCGCCGGTCACGTCCTGCTGGTAATTGCCGCGAAAATACGCGATGTGTTTCCCGTCGCTCGTGATGTTGAAGTCCAACCGGAGAACGTGTGCTTGCAGATCGACCGGTACGGAAGCATTAAACTGGAACCCGCCTGTATTCAAGCCGTCACCAAGCCGGAAATTGTTGGCCGGATATTTGGCTGCGGCCTGGGCCAGGATGTTTCGCGTGACCGGATTGATATCAACCAGCGCAAGGCCGGTCGGCGTTTGGGTGTTGTTGTTAAAGCCAGTCGTCAAGCCGTTGAGATCAGCCGTTGTCAAGGTGACCAGGGCAGTAGTGCCGTTAGGTCTGCGCGCAACGAACTTCAACAGGCCTTGTCCCAGACTCGCCAGCGGCACGGTCCTGTTAACCGTAACCTGGCGGGCGTCACGACGGCCCTCATAGTTGTAGAAGAAGAAAACGCGGTCCTTCTTAATCGGGCCACCCAGCGAGCCGCCGAAGTTGTTTCGGAGCAGAACCGGGCGTGGCAACGACTTCCCATCAATAATAGTGCTGTTGTTGAAGAAATCGTTGGCGGTGAAAACCGTGTTGCGATGATACTCAAACAGGTTTCCATGCCAATCATTGTCACCATGCTTCGTAATCAACTCGACCTGCGCACCTGAAGAACGACCCTGCGAAGCGTTGGGATTGGTCGTCGTGACGCGAAACTCTTCCACCGTGTCAGGGCTTACACGCAGCACCGGGCTGAAGGCGTCGCCCGTTTGTTGCTCGTTTACGTCAACGCCGTCGAGCGTGATATTCGCCTGGTCGCTGCGACCGCCGGCGACGTATCCGGACGGGGTGACCGCCGGTTGCAGGCTCAGCAGGGTGGCGACGTTCCGAGCGTTCAGCGGAAGTTGTGTGATTTGCTGCGAAACGAAGTTGTTACCGAGGCTCCCGTCTTGAGTATTAATTAGAGCCTCACCGGCCCCGACGGTGACTGAAACTGTCTGCGAAATGTCGCCGATCTCCATGTTCACTGAGAGGTCGGTCGGCTTCGAAACCAAGGCAGCGACCTGCGTCAGAACAGCCTTTTTGAATCCTTTGGCTTCTACTTCTACGGTGTAGACGCCTGGCTGGAGACCTTCAAACGCAAACTGACCACTGTCGTTGGAGGTTGTTGTTCGAGTGAAATTGGTTTCCGGGTTCGTCAGAGTCACGGACGCGCCGGCGACCACAGCACTCTGCTGATCCTTGATTGAACCTCTGATTGCGGTGCTGCCCTGGCCCTGGCCGAAGGCGGTTCCGCATAAAAAGAGTAGAACCAGAAACGTACCAAGCGAAAGCATAGACCTATAACTGGTAAAGCTCTTACTTTTCATAGATTTCCTCCGCTGGAAGTTTTAAACGGATTTTGGAGGTAAACTCCGGTATTGCTTTGAACTATGTAACCGCTGGATCACCGCCTCAAAGACGGAGTAAAGCTTTAACTAAAGTAAATCTTGGAAAGGCTTAAGAGGCGGAATAACACTTTTCGCGTTCGCGGTTCAGTCTTGCAGCTATTATTCCGCAGTCGGGAGTAACGCTTTTTGCCCACATATCGAACTTTCGAACGGAGAGTATATCCAAATTTCTAGCCGGGTATATAGAATTTCGTATCGAATTCACCAAAGGGGTGTAAAACAAAAGGCACAGAGAATATAACTCTCGTGCCTTTTGTGCCGGAGGCGTTGAAGCCGGTAATGGCTTGAAGCGGGTTGGACTACCGATGGTAACTAATCTTATATACAACCTTGTAGACAGATGCTTCGCTCTTCAAAACAACAATCCTCCACATTACCACCTGGTGCTGCAATACAGGACTGGTATGTGCCTGAATTTGCGCCTCCATTTTCAAAACAGGTCCAATAGACTTCATCGCAACCTCTAACGCAGGAATTTCTTTGGGTCGGATCGCCTCCGCCGCCGTGACCGGGGTCGTACTCACTGCCACAACCTGAAAGACAGCTAACGTAAGTACTGCTCGCAGTATCCCAGCATGACTGATACTGCGAAGCACAGTAGGCGTCAGAGAACCATAGGAGACACGTATCATAGTTAGCTCTGCATGATGCGATTGCACCGTTATAGGTGGTATCACAAGTTGTACAATTATCTGCACTCATGCCTTCCGGCCAAGCGAGCAAAATTGAACACCCTAACAGGATGCCTACTGCTAACAATTTTCTCGTGAGTTTTTGAACTTTGAAATGAAACATGGTCTTCGCCTTTCTAGAGCTTGAAGGGTTAAAGCTGAAAATAAGAGATTTTAAAGCAGCCGCATAAAAAGATCGTCAAGATCAGAGTTGACTAATAACTTCTGATTGAGCGCTCACGGGCAGCTTCCCTACCCAGACCCTTTTTACTGTTCCTTCCTTGTCAACCAGGATTAGTGTGGGCGTGCCAGCAACACCTACAGCATTAAGTGGAACCTGCCTAACGTCTTCAATGGTTATACCAAGCTCGGACAGGTACTTTCGCCCTGCTTCAGTTGTTTGTGGAAGCACGCTTAAAAGATGTGTATTCGGATGCTTCGAGACCTCTGCAGTTAACTGCTGGTAGAACGGCGCACTTTCCGTGCAGTAATGGCAGTTAACTGAAAGCGCCATCACAAGAGTTCGCTCACTGCGCGTCCAGTCAAATCCAGGCAGCGTCACTTTATCACCGGCCTTTAAATGGGCAGCGACTTGGTCCAGTGGCGCGCGCTTTGGGCTGAGAAAAAATTTATTTATCGCCAACGCCACGAGCAACACCGCAGCAATGATGATCGCAATGTTCGCGAGGAGCTCGATCTTTTTGTGCATAATTCACCACTAAGAGTCGACTCTCAATTTTTTATTCGAACCTTCGGACAACTTCCTGCAGAATCTATTCCAAGAGATCCGAGGAAAAGGACGACGTAGATACTGTGCTAATTATTCGAGAATTCGATTACAGAGCAACATGACTCGATAGGCAGATCCGAATTCTTCAAGGTTGGACTAGATTTTTGGATCGACTTACTTTTTGCTGAGTCCCGTTACTAATACTTCAGACAGTCGGGACATCAGAAGGTAGGCAGGGTTATCGACTGACCACATCGTTTCGGGCATGTCGTCGCACGAGATCGCCATCGCGATCTTTCCGTGCTTCGTGTAGAGAATTCCGATCGCGCTGCGCAGCCGATCGAGCGCGCCGTACTTGCTCGCCATCGGCACGTTCCAAAGCGATCGCCCGATCGCGTTACGGTCTTGCTCGCGTTTCATCAAGTCGATCATTTCTTTCGATGCAGCGGGACTGAGCACTTCACCGCGCTCGAGTTTCTCCATCACGAGCACCATCTCGCGTGGCGTCGCCATGCCGAGTCCGTATTTCTTGTTCTCCGGATCTTTGCCGGCAATGCTCTCGCCGCCGCTGCCGACCTTCCGCATGATTTTGATCTGCTTGAAACCGAGCGACTCCATGCGCGCATTCACGGCGTCGGTCGTCAACACCTCGAGCACGAGGTTTGTCGCGGTGTTGTCGCTAATCATCATCATCAGGTTGACGGCGTCGCGAAGCGTGAGTTTCAGTCCGTCTGAGAGTTCATTGAGAATACCGGAACCGGAGACTTTCTTTTCCTTTGTGAGGACGACTTCGTCAGTCCACTTCACTTTTCCTTCCGCCACGCGCGCGAATGCCTCGATCATCACGGCGATCTTGATCGTGCTGGCAGTGCGCACACGCTCGTCGGGATTCAACCCGTACGTCTCGCCCGTGTCGAGGTTCTTGGCGAAGAGACTCACCTTGCCTTTGAACGACGCGACAATCGGCTTCACTTGATCGTCGAGAGTTGTTTGCGACTGTGCTGAGAAACTACATAGGAGTACGAAGGCTAACGCTGTCAGAAGCTTAATCTTGTTCATCATGAAAAATCTTGTTCATCCTGTCTACAACTGTCCTAACGCAATCAACAACTCCGCGTTGAGTATCGCCGCACCCGCTGCACCGCGAATCGTATTGTGACTCAACACTACAAACCGGTAATCGAGCACCGTATCTTCTCTCAATCTTCCAACAGTGATCGTCATCCCATTGCCGGCATCCCGATCAAGCCTGGGCTGCGGGCGATCCAATTCATCACGCACAACGATGGGATTTGCCGGCGCTGAATGGAGCCCAAGCTCCTGCGGCAACGATCGATACGCACGCAATGCTTCGCGCAGCTCGGACAGCCCGGGTTTGCGTGTGAAGTTCACGCGCACCGCCGCCATGTGACCATCAGCAACATTCACGCGATGACACTGCGCGCTGACAGCCATCGGCGCGGGTTCGATTGCGTCGTTCACAAAACGTCCGAGAATCTTCGTCGTTTCGGTTTCGATCTTCTCTTCCTCGCCGCCGATGTGCGGGAGGACGTTATCGATTATGTCGAGGGAAGCGACGCCCGGGTATCCCGCGCCCGAGAGCGCTTGCATTGTCGTCGCCACCGTTGAGGTGATGCCAAACGTCGCATGGAGTGGAGCGAGCGCGAGTGCAATCATGATCGTCGAACAATTCGGGTTGGTGACGATGAAGCCGCCTGATCTGCCTGAGGTATTAGCCCGTCGCTGGCGTGCGAGCAAGCCGAGGTGCTGGTGATTTACTTCAGGAATCAGGAGCGGCACATCTTCATCCATGCGGAACGCGGATGAGTTACTGATGACGGGATAGCCTGCGTTTGCAAAGCTGCCTTCTGTCTCGCGTGCGATATCGCCGGGCAGACTCGAGAATACGAGATCGCAGTCGAGTGGCGGTTGAGGTGGTTGCACTGGCAATGAGCGCACGGCGTTTGGCATTTCACCGTTGAGTCGCCACGTACACGCCTCGCGGTAAGTCTTGCCTTGTGAACGATCGGAGGCGGCAACGGCGGTGATTTCAAACTGCGGATGATTCTCCAGCAGTTGAATAAACCGCTGGCCCACCATCCCCGTCGCGCCCAGAATTCCAACACGATACTTTTTCATAAGTCAGTCTTAGACAGGATTTACAAGATTTTCAGGATTTGCTAGATGAATCCTGTTCATCCTGGAAAATCTTGTATCCTGTCTAAACCTTTCCTGATTCGCTTAACGCCTTCCGCTAACATCTCGCGTTCGGCACAGAACGACACACGCAAAAACCCTTCGCCTTCACTTCCGAACGCCGCACCAGGCACGGTGATTACCTTTTCTTCCAGCAACGCTTCAGCAACCTTCATCGACGATCCATACTCACTCACGTCGAGCATCGTATAAAACGCACCGTCCGGCGTCACGGCTCTCAATCCCAACTCACTATCGATCAACCCGAGCAAATAATCCCGCCGCGCCCGAAACGTCTCTCGAAAACCGGCACGCGCTTCTTCCGCCTCATCACTCCATGCTGCCAGCGATGCCTTCTGCGACACCGTTGACGCACACGTCGTCACGTACCCGTGCAGCACAAGCATCGCCTTGATCAACTCTTCATCACCACATACCCAACCGAGTCGCCAGCCCGTCATGCTCATCGACTTCGACAGTCCACTGATCACGATCGTGCGATCGTAAACGGAAGACAGCGACCCGGGCCGCTCGGTCGTGTAGTAAAGATCGCGGTAGATCTCGTCGCTGATCAGGTAGGCGCCATGATCGCGCAGCGTATTGGCAATAGCATGCAAATCTTCGTTTGTTAAGATCCGGCCAGTCGGGTTTGAAGGACTGATACAAACAACTACCTTCGTGCGCGGCGTCAGCGCACGTCGAAACTCATCGATATCAAACGCGAACCCACGTTCGCGCGGCAAACGATAAAAGCGCGACGTTCCTCCAGCCATGCGCACGATCGTCGGGTAGGCAACGAACCCGGGATTCGGCAGCAACACCTCATCGCCTTCATCGACGAGCGTCAGCAGCGCGAGATACAAAGCTTCCTGCGAACCCGCAGTGATCACGACGCGCTCAGGTTTCTCTTCTAGATACGGATACTCACTCGCGACTTTTTCACGCAGCGCCGGCAGACCAGCGTGCGACGTGTAACCGTTCTGCTCGTCGACAATCGCCCGAACTGCCGCTTTACGAATCACGTCCGGCGTCGGCAGATCGGGTTCGCCCAACCCGAGATTGAGACTCCCGGGCTGCGCGCGATCGAAGACCTGGCGAATAACGCTCTTCTCAATTCCCTGCAAGCGCTTCGGTGGTGCAAATTTATTCAACGCAGGTAATCCTCTAATCGCACCGCCGTGTCAGTCTTCTCATCGCGATACTTAACAATCACTGCCGCATAGAGCGAGAGTCCCCACTCGCGCCCGCGCTCGGTCGTCACAGCGCGCGCGCCGGGAACAACCACCGCGCCTGCGGGAATCTCCAGTGGTCCATCGGAAGCGCGCTGGTAGATCTCGCCGCGAACGAGATCGTAAACCGGAGTCGAGCCGGTCAGGATCGTGCCCGACGCCAGCACCGCACGCTCACGCACGATCGTTCCTTCATAAACTCCGCAATTGCCACCAACCAGCACATCGTCCTCGACGATCACCGGCACGGCGCCAACCGGCTCGAGCACGCCGCCAATCTGCGCCGCCGCAGAGATGTGTACGCGCTTGCCGATCTGCGCGCACGATCCAACGAGCGCGTGGCTGTCTATCATCGTGCCTTCGTCCACGTATGCCCCGACGTTCACAAACATCGGCGGCATACACACAACACCGGGCGCGATGTAAACGCCGTCTCTAATCGTCGAGCCGCCGGGAACGATGCGAACGTTGTCTTCAATCACTGTTGGCCGACCGGGATAAGTGTCTTTGTCAAAAAACTTGAAGCTCTCGCCAACGGACATATCGGTGATCACGCCCATGCGAAAGCCGGCAAGTATTCCCTGCTTTACCCAGGAGTTTACGATCCACTTACCGTCGCTGCTTCTTTCAGCAGCGCGCACTTCGCCGTAGCTGAGTGCGCGCTTCAGCTCGTCGAATACGGCCCTGTCTTTGCGATAAAACTGATTGTCTGCGCGCGCCGCCAGGGCCTCGATCTCTTCACGCAACAGCATGCGAAGGTTCCTTCAGTAGCCCGACTTCGGTCAAAATCTCGCGCATGCGATTGCGCGTCTTTTCCTGCACTGGCACGAGCGGCAGACGCAGATTCTCTTCGATCATTCCCATCAGCGCGAGGCCTGCCTTAACTGGACCAGGGCTCGACTCGATGAAGTTGCCTTCCATCAACGGCAGCAGGCGATAGTGCAGCGCGCGCGCTTCGTCCCACTGGCCTGCGAGTGCGAGCTCATTGAGTCGCGACATCATTTCCGGAGCTTCATTCGAAGCAACTGAGATCAGACCTTCGCCGCCGAGCGCGATCAAGGCGAGCGTGAGTGAATCGTCGCCGGAGATAACTCGAAAGCCTTCGGGCCGGTCGCGTAAGATCTCCATAATCTGCGAGAGATTGCCTGAAGCTTCTTTCACGGCGACGATGTTTTCAACGTCGCGTGCGAGGCGCAGGGTGGTGCCGGCGGAGATGTTCGACGACGTGCGTCCCGGAACGTTGTAGATCACAACCGGCAAACCGCTGATTGCTTCCGCGATGGCGCGGAAGTGCGCGTACAGTCCGTCCTGTGTTGGCTTGTTGTAATAAGGCGCGACTGTCAGCACGCCGTCGACGCCGAGCTCGCGCGCATTTTGCGAGCGTTGAATCGTGACGGCGGTTGAGTTACTGCCGGTGCCGGCAATCACTTTCGCGCGACCGCGAGCGAGCTCGACGGCGGTGCTGATAACGAGACGGTTTTCTTCGTCAGTCATCGTCACGCTTTCGCCGGTCGTGCCGCACGGGACGAGAATGCGAACGCCGTTTGTAACTTGATATTCGATCAGGTCGCGCAAACGTGGCTCATCAACCGCGCCGCTGGCCGTGAAGGGTGTAACGAGAGCCGTCGCGCAGCCGCGCAGCCAGTCGAGTTGTGTTGTCATAGCAAACCTCCTGGATTGATCGTGTTACTCCTGAAAATCCTGTCAATCCTGTCTAAAACTGGTGATAACTGAATCGATCACTTCAGAGAATTCAAATACGCCGGTTCGTCCGACGATCCAGTGCGCTGCCAGCAGCGCGCCGTTTGCGAAACCCTGGCGCGAGCGCGCTGTGTGCGTTAACAAGATCTGATCGGCCTCGGAATCGAAACCGATCCGATGCGTGCCGGGGATGTAACCTGCCCGTGTCGATGAAGTCGGGATGTCAGGCCCGAGATGTTCCGACATTATGTCGCGCAGTTTCAAGGCCGTGCCTGACGGTGCGTCACGCTTACGGTTGTGATGAGCTTCTTCGATGAACGGTGCGTAACCGTCGACTGCGGAAAACAACGCAGCCGCTTGTTTCGCGATGCGATAAAAAAGATTGACGCCGATCGAGAAGTTCGCGCCGTAGACCATCGCGCCGGAGTGTTCGATCATGAGCTGTTTCGCGGTGGATTCGTGTTGTTTCCAGCCCGTAGCGCCTTCGACGAGGGGCACGTGTGCGAGCGCGCACCCCTCGACGTTTTTGATTACCGCATCACCGATTGAGAAATCGATTGCGACGTCGTGACCGCTCACCTTTGCTGCAAGCTGATCTGCGGGCAGCTTGCTTTCCTTGCTCGTTAAGACCACACCGATCTCATCACCGCCGTTGCGCGCGCCGGCGGCGACCAACTGGCCCATCGCACCATGTCCAAATAAAGCAATCTTCATGGAACCTTTTGCAGGGGTGGCCCTCCGTGGCCATCCGTCAGGTAAATTCGCGAACGGGTGGCCACAGAGGGCCACCCCTACAGTTGTTTGCTCAACTTAAAATATATATCGACGGCTTGTTCAAGTTCACGTTTTGAGATCCGCTCGTGAGCGGTGTGCGCGTCGAAAATCGATCCCGGTCCGAGCAACAACGGCTTGCCCCACTCAGACAAATACGGCACGTCTGTCGTAAAGCGCACCACGCACTCTTCAAACCCCGGAACCGAAAACAGTTTCACTGGATTGTGCGCCGAACTATACTCCAACCGCCCGCGCGTTCCGACCGCAGCTTCCAATACACTCTTGATGTGCTCTATATCGATCCCGAGCCGAATTTGCAATTCCGCACGTGCTTTATCTGCAATCACGTTCGGCCGCGTGCCGCCGTTGAGCACACCGATGTTGCACGTCGTCGTACCAAAGAAACTATCTTCCGGCCACTGACAGGCACGAATGTCATCGAGAATGTCGAGCAGCTTCTCGATCGCCGACTCGCCCGCTTCCGGGTACGCCGAATGCGCAGCCTTGCCCTCAGTCGTAATGATCACACGCACAGAACCCTTCGTGCCGATTGCTAAACGATTGTCAGTCGGCTCGCCATTGATGAGGAACTGACATGACGCGGCGAGCGGATGCTTGTTCGCCACCTGCGCACCCAGACTGGCCGTCTCTTCATCAACCGTGAACAGCAGTCCCACATCGTTCACACCCTCATCACGCAGACGCTGCGCCGCAAAGATCTGCGCGGCAATAATTCCTTTGGCGTCGCACGATCCGCGACCATAAATAAACTCCTCATCTTCACCCGACTCGATGAACGGCGGCACCGTATCCATGTGTGTCGAGAACACAATACGCGGCGGCGCTACCCTCGTCGCAATTATATTGAAACGATTAGCCTCGACCTCCTGTCTCTCAACACGATACCCAAGCTGCTGAAGATAATTTGAGACAAACCGGCCCACCGCCAGCTCTTCGCCGGTCACAGAAGGAATATCAATCAACTGCCGCGTTAGCTCATAAACATTCATCTATTGATCTTCTTTTTGTGCCTTTTCGTGGCTAAAAAACTCTTCGTGCAATCTCGTGACTGCTTCCTTAACACGCTCTTCCTCAATCACGAATGTGAAATTGATACTCGACGCGCCCTGCGAGATCAACGACACATTGATATCACTGATCGTGCTGAACACTCGCGCCTCAATACCCGCTGTCCCTCGCAAGCCTTCACCAACAACGCAAATGATCGCTCTTCCCTTCTCGATTCCGACCGTGCCGAGTTGTTGCAGCTCCTCGACTATCGACGGCAGCGCGCTAGCGTCATCCAACGAAAGCGACACACTCACTTCCGACGTCGTAACAACATCAATCACCACGCGGTGCCGGTCAAACACTTCAAACAGCGCGCGCAAAAAGCCGTACGCGCCGAGCATGCGCAGCGAGGTAATCTGCACGACCGTGACACCTGTCTTATGCGCGATCGCTTTGATTGTTCGCGGTGAAGTCTCACTCTGTGGCCCAACGAGCGTGCCTCGCTCCTCCGGCATACGCGAATTGCAAATACGCACCGGAATGGAATTCTCAATCGCAGGCTGAATTGTTTTCGGATGCAGGACTTTCGCGCCGAAGTAAGCCAGCTCGGCGGCTTCGATGTAAGACAAACGATCGATTGTCTGCGCCTGGGGAACCACCCGTGCATCGGCGGTCAACACGCCGGTAACGTCGGTCCAGATCTGTATCTCA
>Ga0134124_10002861_pt1 | contig 13930 bp, 10 predicted proteins | sample KB304_FD_96880 | JGI IMG/M metagenome (GOLD analysis project Ga0134124, IMG submission 96880) | Terrestrial soil microbial communities without Nitrogen fertilizer from Kellogg Biological Station, Michigan, USA - KB3-0-4 | ecosystem: Environmental > Terrestrial > Soil > Unclassified ... | reverse complement strand
GTCGGCGACCGCCTGACGGGTCTGCGAACTGACGAACCCGCCCGAATAGATCGGCACGTTCAGCTGCAATCCGATGGCCTTGTTGTCAAAACGTGAATTGGTCTGCGTCACGGTATCGTTCTGGCTGACCGACCACTGGGCGATGGCGTCCAGCGTCGGCAGGTGGCCGGAGCGGGCCTTGTCGACTTCAAGCCGTGACGCTTCGACCTGAGCCCGCAAGGAGCGCAGTTCGGGGCTGGCCAGCTCGGCCCGGTCGGTCCAGTCCTGCAGGCGCGGCGGATTGGGATCGACCAACTCGAGCTTGCGCTCGTCAAGCGGCGCGAGCTGCGTGACGGGCATATTCACCAGCACCTGCAATTGCCGGCGGGTGAAATCGATGTGCTGTCTTGCTTCCAGCTCCTGGGCCAAAGTCAGGTCCAGCCTGGCCTGGGCATCATCGATGTCGGTGCGTACCCCGGCTCCGCCGGCCAAGCGCCTTCGCGCGGAGTCGAGCTGCGTTGTGTAAGCCTGCTTCTGCACCAGGATCAGCGCGAGCTGGTCCTCCGCCAGCAGGGCCTCCAGGTACGCGCCGGCGACGCGCACGGCAACGTTTTGGACTTCCTTCTCCAGGGTAGCTTCGGCGTCGGCCACCTGAGCCTCGGCCTGGCGGTAGTCCGCGAATTGGAACGGCCGGTAGATCGGCTGGCGGATGGTCAATACGCGGTTGCTGCTCCAGTAATCCTGGTCGCTCGTTACCGGTCCGAAGAACCCGGGCTGGGTGGAGTTGAGTCTGTTCTTGTTGCGCGACAGGCTGGCGGAGACGTTGGGCAGCAGTTGGGCCCGCGCTTGCGGGAGCCGCTCTCGCCGCGTGGCGGCAGTGGCCCGGGCCCCCCGAATCACGGCATCCTGCACCAGCGCGGCCTGATAGGCTTGCGACAGCGTCAGCGGCGCGGCGGTCGCAGCGGCGGAGGAAGCTGGGACCGACACCGAAGGGGCCTGGGACCAGGCCGCGAGCGGGCCGCATGCCAGCACGCATGCCAGCGCCACCCCTCTGAGAGGCCGAGGGCCTGCGCGTAAACCGGACGAGATCGATCGCATTAGAGTTATTCCTCTTTCATGGCTGCCGCCAGCCGCTTGCTCAAGGGATGCAGCAGATAGACCAGCAGCGAGCGCTCGCCGGTCTTGAAAACGACTTCGACCGGCATTCCCGGCTGCAACACCCGCTTGCCAAGCCTCTTGTAGCCCTCCGGGGTGACGCTGACCCGGGACAGGTAGTACGTTGCGCCATTCTGTTCGGTCAGCAAATCGCCTGAAACGGAAACAACCTTGCCATCCACCACCAGCTGCGGGGAATTGGCGAAAGACGTGAAACGGATATCCACCGGCAACCCGGCATGAACCTTGTCGATGAGGTTCGGGGCAACCTTTGTCTCGACCAACAGCAGCTCGTTTTCCGGAACGATGTCCATCAGCTTTTGCGCCGGCTGGATGACGGCGCCCACAGTCTGCACCGCCAGGCCCACGACTTGGCCGGATGCGGGCGACTTGATTTCAATCCGGTTCATTTCGTCCGCCAGTGCGCGGAACTTACCCTCATCCGACTGAACTTCGCGCGTCATATCACCGAGTTGGGTCTCGACTTCCTTGCGGTATTCCTGCTGCCGTGAGATCACCCGTTGGCGCAGTTCACCGATGGCGCTCTGCCCTCGCGAGATATTGCCCAGCAGTTCGGTGATGGACGCATTCGTATCCGCGACCATGCGTTCGAGTTCGAGCTGTCGATTGCGCGGCGCGTACCCTTCCTTGACCAACTCACGGGTCTGAGTCAGCTCCTCGTTCACCAGGCTGATCTGGCTACGGCGGTTGGTTAGCATGCCCGCATAGGCCTGCAACTGCGCCTGCTGGCCCTGGATGCTTTGTTCCATTGCCTGCACGTCCGCGCGAAGGGCCGATCTGCGAGCCTGGAACAACTGCTCCTGCGTCAGGACCTGACTGCGAATCTGCGGGTCATCGCTGGCCTTTAGCAAGTCGGGGTGGAAGGCAATGGTGCTCAAGCCGGCCTGCTCCGCGAGCAGCCGGCCCTGCATGGCTCTCAGGCTCATGTAGTGTTGGCGAATGGCCTCGTAATTGGCCCGGGTTGCCGCTTCGTCAAGTTTGAGCAGCAATTGCCCTTCCTTGACACGTTCGCCCTCGTGCACGAGAACTTCCTTGACGATGCCGCCAACGGGGTGCTGGACAGCTCTTCGCTTGGTGTCGATCGCCACCTGGCCCTGGCTCGGGACACCTTCATCCAGCGGCGCAAATGCTGCCCACAGCAGGAATCCGCCCAGTCCGAGCACGAGCGCCCACAGGCCAACGCGGGCCGCGTGCGATGAATCCGCGCTGAGGGTGGCGGGCTCGCGCGTCACTTCAACAGAAGGCAACTGCGAGTGCCTGGAGGCGAGACGGTGCATCAATTCGGGGTTGGCCATGGTGGACTCGATCGAAACGGTAGACGGGCGGAATATTGAAATGGGTCAGGCCGGCTGGGCCAAACCTACAGCAGGTGTCGGGGGCTCATGAGGGGCGGCCGGCTGCGGACGCAGGCTGGCCAGGACGGCGTCACGCGGACCGTCGACCATGATCCGCCCATCCTGCAGGATCATGATCCGATCGACGACCGCGATTGCGCTGGGACGGTGCGTAATCAGGAAAATGGTCTTGTTCTTCGCCTTGAGCTGCAGCACGGTCTTGGTCAATGCGGTTTCACCGGCGTCGTCGAGATTGGAGTTGGGTTCGTCCAGCACCAGCACCGACGGATCGCCGTACACCGCGCGTGCCAGACCAATGCGCTGGCGCTGCCCGCCGGAAAGCAGGTTGCCCGCTTCGCCGATCGGAGTGTCGTAGCCCTTCGGAAAACGCAGGATCATTTCATGTAGTCCCGCGCAGCGGGCCGCCTCGATCACCTTCCCGGAATCCAGCTCCCCGAAACGGGCAATGTTATCGCCGATCGAGCCTTCGAACAGTTCGATGTCTTGCGGGAGGTAGCCCAGGTGCGGACCCAGCTGATCGCGGTTCCAGCCTTGAATCGGCAAGCCGTCCAGCAGCACCTCACCCGAAACATCGGGCCAGATGCCCATCATGACGCGCGCCAAGGTCGTCTTGCCCGACCCGGATGGTCCGACGATGGCCGTGACCGTCCCTGCGGGGACCGAAAAGCTCACGTCCTTGAGAATGGGTGTGGCACGGCCGGGGGCATCGGCCACCACTTGCTGCAATGTGATGTCGCCCTGCGGCGCGACGCGGCTCAAGTTGGGATCGCGCTCGGGATAGTCGGCCAGCAGCTGCTCGAGGCGCCTGAAAGAGCCCTTTGCTGCGATGAAGCTGCGCCATACGCCCACCAGCTGGTCGATCGGTGCGAGCGCGCGGGACATCAGCACGTTGGCCGCGATCATGCCGCCCGGCGACATCTCGCCCTGAATGACCAGCAGCGCCCCGGCTGCCAGCGACAGCGACTGCTGCGTATAGCGGATGAACTTGCTCCATGCCATCACGCGGTTGTTGACGTCGTGCGCGTTGGCGCTGTGCAACAGGTACTCGCCCTGCCAGAACCGCCAGCGTTGACGCAGGCTGTCGAGCATCCCCATGGACTCGATCACCTCGGCATTGCGCAGCTTGCTTTGCAGGTACACGCCAACATCGTTGCCCGCCTTGGATGCGACTTCCGAAGGCACGACGGTCTTGCGATGGCCGAACCACGCCAGCAGGGCCTGGATCACGGCGAATACCAGCGCCAGGTAGCCAAGCACCGGATGCAGAAGGAAGGTTACAGCGATATAGATCGGCGCCCACGGCGCGTCGAACAGGGCGAAGATGCCGGAACCGGTGATGAATTGCCGCAGCGTGATGAGGTCGAAGAAGGCACTGGTCGGGCTCGCGGCCGACTGGCTGAGCGAGGACTCGAAGCTCGCATTGAACACACGGGTGCCGAGCTGATCGTCGAACCGCAGGCCGGCGCGAACGAGGATTCTCGACCGTGTCCACTCCGACATCGCCATCACGCCGAACAGGAACAGCGTGATCAGTGACACGGCCAGCAGGGTCAGTTCGCTGCGGCTTGTCAGCACGCGATCGAACAGCTGGAGCATGTAGATCGTGGGCACCAGCATCAGCAGATTGACAATCCCGCTGAACAGGCCGACCACCAGAAACTCGCGGCGAAAGGCCCACAAGGCGCCCGTCAGCTCGCTGCGTTGGAAAAAACCGGATTTGCTCATGGGCATCTCGCAATCAGGCGGTGGCCGGCAATTGGGCCTGCGGCGCGCGCGGCTGGCTGGCCTGTTGCGCCTGGGTTGTTGCTTTACTCAGTGCCGCCAGCACCTCCTCGCGGGTTCCGAGAGCCTGCACCTGCCCCTCGCGCAAGACCAGCATCTTGTCGACCACCGGCAGGATGCTGGTGCGATGTGTCATCACGACGAAGGTGGTGCCACGCGCCTTCAGGCCCGAGATGGCGGCAGCCAAAGCCGCATCGCCTGCCTCGTCCAGGCTGGAGTTGGGCTCGTCGAGCACGACGAACACCGGGTCACCGTAGATGGCGCGCGCCAGCCCGATACGCTGGCGCTGACCGCCGGACAGCATGGCACCCTCGCGGCCGACCGGGCTGTCGTAACCCTGCGGCAACGCAAGGATGGCCTCGTGCAAACCGACCGCCTGCGCGGCGGCATGCACCTTGGCGGGTTCGGGGTCGCCGAAGCGCGCGATATTCTCGGCAATGCTGCCGTCGAACAGTTCCACGTCCTGCGGCAAATAGCCAATGGAGGGCCCCAATTCAGCCTTGTCCCAGGCATACACATCGGCGCCGTCGAGTCGCACCTTGCCGCCGGCGGAAGGCCACAAGCCCACCAGGGTGCGCGCCAAAGTCGTCTTGCCCGATGCCGACGGCCCAACGACGGCGAGCACCTCGCCGGGTTTCAACGCAAAGGCCACGCCCTTGAGAATCGGCGCCGAGCTGCCCGGCGCCGCGGTCACCAGTCCTTCGGCGTGCACCAGTCCCTTCGGCTGGGGTAGTGGCATGGCTTTGGCCGCTGCCGGCACAGTGGACAGCAGCTGATTCAGGCGACTCCAGGAATCGCGCACCGACACCACACTGCGCCATTGCGTGACGATCTGGACCAGCGGCGCCAGCATGCGGCCACCCAGGATCGATGCCACGATCATCATGCCGGCACCGCCGCGCAGGTCATTCTGCAGCAGCAACCAGGCGGCCAGCCCCATGATCAACGAGCCCATGGTGGTTTGCAGGAACCTCGTGATCGCCTGGTAGCCGCCCGCCTTGTCCGATGCAAATGCCTGCAGTTCGAGAAACTCGCGCTGCCGGTCGATCCAGCGGCGGTGAATATCCCGCTGCATGCCCATCGCCTCGATCACCTGCGCATTGCGCAAGGCACCGTCCGCGTATAGCTGTGCCGCCATGGCGCCGCGGTTGGCCGCGATCAAGGGCGGCTGGGTGGCTTTTTCATTGAGCCAGCCGACGAGGACCTGCACCAGGGCACCGACCACGGCCACCCAGCCAAGCACTGCGCTGATCGCGAAGATCAGCACCATGAAGACAAGGGCAATGGGGGACTCCATCACTGCCAGCACGACCGGAGAATGCAGGAATTCGCGCAGGGTCCGGAAGTCCGACATGGCCTGGGTGGTGCCGCCGGGCATGCGTCGCAGGTTGGCAGTGAACATCGCCGAGAAGATCCGGTCGCCCAGTTCGCGGTCGAGGGCCAGACCGGCGTCGAACATGATCTGCGCGCGTGCCCACTCGAGCAATTCCATCACCACGTACGCGCCCAGGACCAACACGATCAGCATCAGCAAAGTCGCGTGGCTGCGGCTGTTGACCACGCGGTCGTACACCTCCAGCATGAAGCCGGTCGGGGCAAGCACCAGCAGGCTGGCAACCAGGCCGAACCAGAAAGCGCGTTTGAAATAGGGCCGCAGTAACGCCAGCGCGTTGCCCAGCTCGGAAGACGACTTGTTGGGATTCATGCGGCAGCCTCTACCTTGACGTACTCAGGGATGTGGGTGTGTCGGAGCAAGGCGGCGGCGGCCTTCGGCGGTGCCTCATCGTCTTGCGCATCGGTGAACCAGAACAGCAGTTCGAACGAGCCGTTCGCCTTTCGCGACAGCACGATTTCCCGCAGCTTCTTCTCGTGAAACGTCTTCTGGTCGGCTTCGGACAGCGGCAGCGTGAAACGCATGCGCCCGTCCAGGGTATACATCGAGAGCGTTCCGGCTTTCAGGCTCAGCGTGTGCCGGTCGAAGTAAACCGGACTGGTATCGAGAAAACGCAGCAGGGGAAGCGGTTTGCCCTGCAGGCGGCTGACGTGAAATCGGCTTGCCGGGTGCTGGAACACGAGTCGCGCCGTGAGCGATACCGAGTAGATGGCGTTGCATACCATCTGCGAGCCGATCTGCGGAAACTGCTCACGCAGCGACTTGTAGGCCAGGTGATGCAGCGTCACACGGTTCCAGCAACGGTTTTGCTGGACCAGCGGAGCCAGCGCGTTGCAAACTTGCGCGAATGCAGCTTGCAATGCCGTCAAGGCGCCAAGCTGCTCGGGGGACGCGTTCAAGGCGACGCGCAATGATGAGTTCATATCGGAACGCGAGTGTACTGCGTTCCTATATGAATATTTCAATCCTGACTGGCCCCCTCAAGCTTTTCGTGTGGCGCGCGCAACGCCGATCAGCGCTGGCGCGGCGGAATCGGTGCATCAGCCCGCCCGATCGGACGCATCGATCGCCGGGCCGAATACACGCCTTGCCCAGACCCCGCGCGGGCCTTGCCGTCGCCCGGCCTAGACGGCGACGAAGTCGATGCCGGTTTGCTGCACTCCGACCAGGTGCGCCACGTTGAAGCTCGTGTCCGCAGCCAGCAGGGCCAGCGAGGCCTGGGTCTGTTGGCCCGAGTCGAGCAAGCCGACGAAAAACGAGAGGGCGTCTGGCGTCGCGTCGACGCCCACCACGTTGTGGTAGACGAGTTTGACGAAATCCGTGTTGGAGAACGACCCCGCCAGCGCCTGGTACTGGCCGGTGTGGACGGCCAGGTTGGCCAGATCCAGGTGGCTTGTTCCCTGGTCGAGCAGTCTGATTCCGATCCCGACATATTCCCGGATTCCCAGAGCGCTCGTGCCAAACAGCGCGGCGATGAGCTTCGCCGTGAAAAGCGCATTCGCATCCGTATCCACGAAGGCAACGTTCGAATCCTGGAAGTGCAGCCGCTCGACATTGGTCACGGATGCCGAGAGGTCCGCTTTCGAGACGCTGTAGCCGGCCGCCTGATGGCTGATGGTGTAGGCCGAGCGCAGACCGGTGAAGTTGACCGTGTCGTTGCCGGCTCCGCCGTCGATGAATACGGTGCCCCCGCCGCCGGCGCCTGCTGCCGCGTTCTGCACCACCGCGCCGGAAAAGGTCATGGTACCGCCCCACTTCATGTCTTCGCGGCCGGCAATGACCTTGTCTGCTCCTGTGAAGCCGTCACGGTCATACAGTGCGGACGTCAGCGGCAGCGTCGTGCCGTTCAGCGAAACGCTGGACACGTACAGGTTGCGGTCTTCGGTGAAATCCGTCTGGGGATCGTTGATGTACGCGATGCCAATGCTGGAAACGCCGGCCCCCACCGGCACCGAGACCTGCTGCGTGGCACCCGCGAAATGGTCGGCGGTGGCCGTGATGTTCGCGAGCGCGATACTCCCGTTGATCAACAAATTGAAGACGGGGGAGATTCCCTGCGCGGGGCTGCCGCTCACGGTCAAGACCAGGACTCCCGCTGACCCGCCGCTGGCAGGAGCCTGGAGTACGTCATTGCCGCTGGTGCCATTGATGAATGTATCAGCCATAGTCGCCTTTCCTGGTTTGACCTCGAAGGGGTCGGTGTATCGAGCGACCCACTCTAGCGATGAGGCTGGGGCGGCTCCATAGCGCGTTCGGACTATGCCGTCAAGGTCTGCCGTATGGCCGTGTACAGCTCATGCGTCGCAGAGCATGGTTTGACGCACGCTGAGACAGCTGAATGCGGCGGGTTTCGGTGGAAGTCCGGCGGCGAGGTGGACGGGGAAACTTCTACCCGGACGGCTGCGGCTGAGCAGCCCAGGCGGCCGAGGCACAATCGGCACGATGTGGGGTCGACTGTTGCATCTGAGCCATCCGCTGTTCCTGGCGCGCCACCGCTATCTCGTCGCGCAACTGGTGCGGCGCGACATCCGGGCGCGTTACCAGGGCTCGTTGCTCGGGGTCGGTTGGGGGCTGCTCTCGCCCCTGCTGATTCTGGCGGCCTATACGTTCGTGTTTCGCACGGTGTTCAAGGCGCGCTGGCCGGGAGGCAGCGACTCCACCAGTGAATTCGTGCTGCAGCTTTTTGCCGGCCTGCTCGTTTTCAATCTGTTTTCGGATCTGCTGGCCCGTGCGCCGCGAATCGTTCTCGAGCAGCCGAACCTGGTCAAGCGCGTGGTGTTTCCGCTCGAGGTACTCGCCTGGGTGGCCGTGGGTACGGTGATGGTTCACGGTCTCATCGGGCTGGCCATCCTGCTTCTGGCCGCTGTCGGCTTTGGAACACACTTGACGGCATGGGTGCTCGCCGCGCCCCTGGTGTTGGCGTTCACGGTGCCGATGCTGCTCGGTCTGAGCTGGTTGCTGTCCGCCCTGGGCGTGTTCCTGAGGGACATTGGTCACGTGATCGGACCGGCGGTCAGCATGCTGCTTTTCGTTTCCCCCGTGCTGTACCCGACCCAAGCCCTGCCCGAGACGCTCAAAGCCCTGCTGTGGCTCAACCCGCTGACGCTACCGATCGAAAACATGCGAGGGGTGGTGCTACGGGGCACGCCACCGGATTGGGTGGCGCTGGCCACCTATACGGCGGCCGGCCTGGTCTTCGCATTCTTCTCGCACCGCTTGTTCGAACGCATCCGGCCGGCGTTTGCAGATGAAGTCTGAGAAATTACCGGCCTTCCGGGGCGCCGGCGAGCCACCGGGCCTTGTTGCTGAACTGGCGGCGCGCACGCGAGGGCTGCAACCGGGAGCCACCGTCTCGCTGGCGGACCTGCGTGAGCTCGACCCTTACGGGGACGAGGCGTTCGCGCTGCTGGCGCGCCGATTCGGCTTGGCCGAGCAAGGACCGGGTTGCTGGATCTTCGAACGGAAGCCGCGCTGGGTGCCCGGCTGGATCGATCGCGAGCACGAGGCGCAGTGCTTCGAGCTTTTCGAGGCGGCGTTCGGATACCGCATCGAGCCGCGGCTTTGGCACTGGAAATATCGCGGCGCCGCCCGACCGGGCATGGGCGCATGGCACGACGGGAAATTAGTTGCGTTTTACGGCGGCATGCCTCGCGCCACTCTTTTCTTCGGTGAACCGGTGTCCGCCGTCCAGATTGGAGACGTCATGGTCCACCCGGCCGAAAGGGGCGTCATGACGAGGGCCGGCGCGTTCCAGATCGCCGCTTCCACCTACCTCGATCGCGCCATGGGCTATGGTCGGCCACACCTGCTTGGCTTCGGTTTTCCCACGGCAAAGCATTCGCAGGTCGCGCAGAGGCTGGGCCTCTACGAGAGCGTGGACCAGGTGACCGAGTTGTCGTGGCCGGCCGGGGACAGCTGGCGCGCGCGGCTATTGCGCACCGAGAAACTCATGCCGCAACACCGGCCGGTCCTCGAGCGGGTCTGGCAGGCGATGGCGCAGGATTTTCGCGACAGCGTCATTGGCGTGCGCGACGCCGAATACATCGAGCAGCGCTATGAGCGGCATCCGACCGTGGCCTACGAATGCCTGCTGGTGCGCACACTGCCCAGCGGCGCCGCGCAAGGACTGGTCGTGTTGCGTTCGATCGATCAGGACCAGGCCGAACTGATGGATCTCATCGGTCCGCGCCGCAACTTTCCGGCCTTGGTCGCTGCTGCGCGCCGCTGGGCCCGGCGCATCGGCGCGAACCGGGTCAGGGCCTGGGTGACCGCCAGCCATGCCGATCTGCTGGCGGGCACGTCACCGGCCGCGGCAGCCATGGACCTGGTGGTGCCGGCCAACATCTGGAGCCCGGGGCCGTCGGTCGTCGAGCTGCGGGGCCGCTGGTGGCTGATGGCCGGCGATACGGATTTTCGGTAGCGTCCTGTCCCGCTGACAGGGCGATGGATTGAAAGCGATTATTTGACTATCGACATGCGCGTGCTGATGGTGACCCGCGAAACCGGCGAGGATCGCCGCTACGGACTCGGCAGGAGCCTGACGCCCCTGTTCGAACCGCTCAAGGCCGCGGGTGTCGATGTCCGCTACTTTTGCCAGGAGGATCTCGGTGCCTCCGCGCATGCCCGCCGGAACCGGTGGATGCAAGGGCTGGCGCGCCTTCCCATGATCCGCCGTCGACCCGACCGGCTGAACCTTCTGGACGCGTGGTTACAGCGCCTGCACGTCGGTCTTGCGGCCGCTCGGCTGGCCGCAACCGATGGCTTTACCCATGTCCATGCGCACGATCCGTGGCTGGCCTGCGGCGTCGCAATCGGACTGCGCCGTTATGCCGGCGGCGCGATCCGATGGGGATTCACCCAGCACGGTTTCGGTTCGTACAGCCATGCGACACACGAGGACGGTCTCGAGCAGGGCCCGCGGATGCAGACCTGGATGCGGCGCATCGAGCGGATGATCACGGCACGGGCGCAGTGGGTGATGGCGCCCACCGCGGCTTCGCTGGCGCAGCTTGCCCGCGATCTGGGCTTGCCGCGCAATCCGCCTCATTGGCATTGCGTGCCGCACGCGCGGCCGGCGCTGCTGCCGGCCGACGCGCAGGCCAGGCAAACTGCCCGCGCCACGCTGGGGCTGGACGGGCAGGAAGTCGTGGTCCTGGGCGTCGGAAGGCTGGTGCCGCTCAAGTGCTTCGACCGCATCGTCCGCGCGTGCGCCGGCCAGCGCAATGCCCGCATACGCCTGCTGCTGCTCGGCACCGGGGACGCCGGCGGATTGCATGCCGTGGCACAGGGCGCGGCGTTCGGTGAACAGCTGCGAATAGAGGCGACGCACGATGTTGCGCCCTTCTTTCACGCTGCCGACATTTACCTGAGCGCTTCGAGCACCGAGTCCTTCGGAATGGCGAACCTGGAAGCCCTGTGCGCCGGCGTGCCGGCCATTTGCAGCGCCGTCGGCGGTGTGCCTGAAGTGGTCGGCGATGGTGGATGGCTGATGTCCAACGACGTGGAGGCGCTGACGCGAGGGCTGGGCGCACTGGTGGCGAACGCACAATGGCGCGAGATGTGGGCGCGGCGCGGCCTGGAGCGCGCCGCGCAATGGCCGACGGCGCAGGAGGTCGCTCAAAAGTATGTGGCCATTTATCAAGCGGCGTAGCGCACCCGCCGGCCAGGCCAGCCAGCTGCCCGCCCAGCTGGACTTGTCCGCAGCGCGCCGGGTGCTGGTCATTGCGCCGCACCCCGACGATGAAACCCTGGGCTGCGGCGGAACGCTGGCCCGGCTCGCGCCCGCCTGCGAGATCCATCTGCTGTTGGTGACCAACGGCGACGGCGGCGGCGCCCTGCCGCCCGGCACCAGTCAAACGCGCAAGAAGGAAATGGCTGAAGCGGCACGCACGCTGGGTGTCGCGGCACCCGTGCTGCATCTGGAGGAGCCGGACGGACGGTTCACGGACTCCCCGGCTTATCGCCTGGCACTGTTCGGGATCGTTGACCGGCTGGAGCCGAACTGGGTGTTCCTGCCCTGGCTGAACGACAGTCATGCGGATCACGCGGCGATCGCGCGCGCCAGCTCGCAGGCGCTGCGGCGCAGCCGGGTGGAAACGCTGCTGTACTACGAAACCTGGACGCCGGTACCGGCCACGCACGTGGTGGACATCACGCAAACGCTTGACAGGAAGAAGGCGGCTTTGCGGTGCCACGAGACGGCACTGAAGTACGGCAATTATCTGGACGCGATTGTCGGACTCAATGCTTACCGAGCGCTCTATCTGCCTGGGCCGGGGACTGCACGCTGGGCTGAAGCGTTCGCCGTCACCGGCCCGAGAACCAACTGCTTCCTCTGATCTACCCGGAATGACCGGGCGCGACCGTCCAGCTGTGCGGCAGGTCGACCAGGCCCGGTTCCGGCCGGGTGTCGGCAACCGATAGCAGCGCGATGCGCGGCGCTTCCGTGTACAGGTGCATGGCATTCTCGTTGCCCAGGTACGCACCGATGTAATAGTCGCCCTTGCGCAATGCGGGCCGCTCGAACTCGATCGTTGCCGTTCCCCTGCCCTGCTCGTCGCGCATCAGCGCGACGCCGTCGGTGAGCGAAACCACGGTGCTCAGGATCATGGTGTTGGCCAGCTCGAACGTCATGCCGGCCGTCGGCGCGGGCAGCGCCGGGTCCGATTCGAATTCGATCGTCATGCGCAGCCTGCCTTCCCCGGGCGATATGGTCAGGTGCTTCGAAGGCTTTCCATCGACGGAGGTGACGACGCGCGTGATACGCGCGTGTCCTGGGGTGGAGGCCCGCACGCCATCGCCGGCGGGCGCGGCGGCCGGCGCAGCCAGAGCTGGCGCGGCGGGAGCCGCATCGCCGGCCAGGAACAACGTGTACTCGCGCACGACCGCATGCGGCGCGCCAAGGGCGCGAATGCGGCCCTGGTCCAGCCACATGACCCGGTCGCAAAAGGCCTCGACCTGATACAGCGCATGGGAGCAGAACACAATGGTGGTCCCGCACTGCTTCATGGCCAGAATACGATCGAACGACTTGCGGGCGAAGCCCCCGTCGCCCACCGAGAGGGCCTCGTCGATCACCAGGATGTCCGGATCCACACTGATCGCCAGCGAGAACGCCAGGCGCACGAACATCCCGCTGGAATAGGTCTTGACGGGCTGATCGATGAAGCGACCGATGCCCGAGAACTCGATGATCGAGTCCATCTTTTCGACCAGCTGCTGTCGACCCAGCCCCAGCAGCGGCCCGTTCAACAGCACGTTATCGCGCCCGGAGAAGTCGGCGTTGAATCCCGCGCCCAGTTCGAGCAGGGCGGCAACGCGTCCGGTGACGTTCACCGTGCCCGTAGTCGGCGTGACGGTGCCGCAGACCAGCTGCAGCAGTGTCGATTTGCCCGCCCCGTTACAGCCGATGATCCCCAGCGATTCGCCCTTGGGCACCTGAAGGGAAACATCGCGCAGAGCCCAGAAGCTGTCGCCGGGCACCTCACGGCGCAGCAGGGCGGAGCGCAACCGCGCCGCGGAGTTGGCCTGGGGCTGGTAGGCCTTGCCCAGGCCCGTGGCATCGATCGCGAAGGGCAAGTCGGCTGCCACGGAGGCGGGGGCGTTCATGTGAAAGAAAGAATTCCCTCGTGCAGGTGCCCCGATCGCCGCACGGGTGGACGCAACGCGATCAGAACAGCGGCGAGTCTAGCCTATCGCGAATGCCGCCCGAAGGGCTGCGCCCGCATGGCGTGGCGCGCCCGCTATGATTGTCCCTTTGCATTCCATCGGCCAAGCCAGTCCCGGTTGCGCCCTGTAATCCGTGGAGCCCGATCCCCTTATCGCCGAAACTCGATCTGATACCGACGCTGGGTTGGTTTCCGTGCTGGTTCGAAGCCTGGATCGCGCCCATCTGGAGCAGGCGCTCGACTCCGTTGCAGTGCAGACGTATCCACACATCGAAGTGGTGGTGATCGCGGCAAGGCCGGGACACCGCTTCTTGCCGGCGACGTGCGGTCCGTTCCCTTTGCGCCTGGTCCCCACCGATTCGCCCTTGCCCAGAAGCAAGGCGGCCAATCGTGCCCTGGACGAGGCGCGCGGCCAATGGCTGCTGTTCCTTGACGACGACGACTGGCTGATGCCGGACCACATCAGAAGATTGGCGGAGGTGCTGCGCAAGCAACCGTTGGCCATGGCCGCCTACACCGGCGTGAGTTTCGCGAACGCAAAAGGAGAGCCGCTCGGACAGGCGCTGGATCTGCCGTTC
>Ga0134124_10002857_pt1 | contig 13935 bp, 13 predicted proteins | sample KB304_FD_96880 | JGI IMG/M metagenome (GOLD analysis project Ga0134124, IMG submission 96880) | Terrestrial soil microbial communities without Nitrogen fertilizer from Kellogg Biological Station, Michigan, USA - KB3-0-4 | ecosystem: Environmental > Terrestrial > Soil > Unclassified ... | reverse complement strand
GGTTCTGTCCCTGGTCGGTATTGTCGCGGCTCCCGCCCAGGAGCGGCGCGTGCCGACGCAGCCCGAACTGCGCCTGTCCTATGCGCCGGTGGTGCAGCGGGTCGCGCCGGCGGTGGTCAACGTCTATGCCGCCAAGACCGTGCAGGCGCGCAATCCGCTGTTCGACGACCCTATCTTCCGCCGCTTCTTCGGCGTGCCGGGTGGTGGCGGCAACGGTCCCGTGCAGCGCTCGCTCGGCTCCGGCGTGCTGGTCGACGCCACCGGCCTGATCGTCACCAACAACCACGTCATCGAAGGTGCCGACGAGGTGAAGGTCTCGCTCGCCGACAAGCGCGAGTTCGAGGCGACGCTCGTGCTCAAGGATCAGCGCACCGATCTCGCGGTGCTGCGCATCAAGGACGGGCGCGAGAAGTTTCCCTTCCTCGATTTCGCCAACTCCGACTCGCTGCAGGTCGGCGACGTGGTGCTGGCGATCGGCAATCCGTTCGGCGTGGGCCAGACGGTGACGCACGGCATCGTCTCGGCGCTGGCTCGAACACAGGTCGGCATCACCGATTATCAGTTCTTCATCCAGACCGACGCCGCCATCAATCCGGGCAATTCCGGCGGCGCGCTGGTCGACCTGACCGGGCAGCTCATCGGTATCAACACGGCGATCTTCTCGCGCTCGGGCGGCTCGCAGGGTATCGGCTTCGCCATCCCCGCCAATATGGTGAAGATCGTGGTCGCCTCCGCGCGCGGCGGCGGCAGCGCGGTGAAGAGGCCGTGGCTCGGCGCCAAGCTGCAGCCGGTGACACCGGAGATCGCCGACAGCATGGGCCTTAAGCGTCCGACCGGCGCGCTGGTGACGAGCGTCACGGCGAGTGGACCGGCCGCCCAGGCAGGTCTGCGTGCCGGCGATCTGATCGTCTCAGTCGATAGCCACGCGGTCGACGATCCCAACGCCTTCGACTACCGCTTTGCGACGCAGCCGCTCGGCGGTACGGCGCAACTCGGGGTGCAGCGGGCCGGCCGCGAACTGAAGGTGGCGGTCGCGTTGCAGACTGCGCCGGAAACGCCGCGCGAGGAGATCGTCATCCGCTCGCGCTCGCCATTCTCCGGGGTGAAGGTCGCAAATCTGTCGCCGGCACTCGCCGACGAGCTGCAGTTGCAGAATGCCGATCAGGGCGTCGCCGTCATCGACGTCGACCAGGGTTCCTATGCCAGCAATCTCGGCTTCCAACGCGGCGACGTGATCCTCGCGGTCAACGGCGAGCGGATCGGCAAGACGCGCGACCTGGAGAAAGCGGCGAGCGTGCCGGGCCGTACCTGGCGTATCGAAATCCTGCGCGGTGGGCAGAAGATTCAAGCGGTTTTCGCGGGATGAGCCCGCGCGCCAAAGCGAGCGGCCCCACTCTGTTCGCCGCCGCAGGCCTGGAGAAAGACGCGCCGCGGCCGCTTGCCGACCGCCTGCGGCCGACCAAGCTCGACGAGGTGGTTGGGCAGGACCATCTGCTCGGGCCGGATGGCGCGCTGACGCGCATGCTGGAGACGCGCTCGCTCGGCTCGCTGGTGTTCTGGGGGCCGCCCGGTACCGGCAAGACGACCGTGGCGCGCCTGCTGGCGCAGGCGACCGACCTGCATTTCGATCAGGTGTCTGCGATCTTCACCGGCGTCGCCGACCTCAAGAAAGTCTTCGAAGAGGCGCGTCGCCGCCGCGAGTTGGGGCAGGGCACGCTGCTGTTCGTCGATGAAATCCACCGCTTCAATCGTGCGCAGCAGGACAGCTTCCTGCCGGTGATGGAAGACGGCACTATCGTGCTGGTCGGCGCCACCACCGAAAATCCGTCCTTCGAGCTGAATGCGCCGCTGCTGTCGCGTGCGCGCGTGCTGGTGTTCAAGTCGCTCGACGCTGCGGCGATCGAAAAGCTGTTGGCGCGCGCGGAAGAGATCGAAGGCCGCAAGCTGCCGCTCGACGAGGAAGCGCGCACAGCGCTCGTCCGCATGGCGGATGGTGACGGCCGCGCGTCGTTGACGCTTGTCGAAGAGGTCTGGCGCGCCGCGCGCAAGGACGAGGTGTTCTCGTCGGCCAAGCTGCAGGAGATCGTGCAGCGGCGCGCGCCGATCTACGACAAGGCGCAGGACGGGCATTACAATCTCATCTCCGCGCTGCATAAGTCGGTACGCGGCTCCGACCCGGACGCGGCGCTCTACTATCTCTGCCGCATGCTGGATGCCGGCGAACCGGCCCTCTATATCGCCCGCCGCGTGGTGCGCATGGCGATTGAGGACATCGGACTTGCCGATCCGCAGGCGCTGGTGATCGCCAATGCCGCCAAGGAGGCCTACGATTTTCTGGGATCGCCCGAGGGCGAGCTCGCCATTGCGCAGGCGGTGATTTACGTGGCCACCGCGCCGAAATCGAACGCCGGCTACGCCGCCTATGGCGCCGCCATGCGTACGGCGAAAGAGGCCGGTTCACTGCTGCCGCCCAAGCACATCCTCAACGCGCCGACCAAGCTGATGCAGTCGGAAGGCTACGGCCGCGGCTACGCCTACGACCACGACGCGGACGAAGCTTTCTCGGGACAAAACTATTTTCCCGAAGCATTGCCCCGCCAGCAGTTCTATAACCCGCCCGAACGCGGTTTCGAGCGCGAAATCAGGAAGCGGCTCGAGTATTGGGCCAAACTGCGCAAGGAACGGGGCGGGGAATGAGGTTCGTAGGGGTGCTGACGGTCGGCCTGGTTGTGGGTGCGATGACGGCGAATGCGGCGGAAAGCGTGAACGGGCGCTGGGCGGCCGATCCAGGCGTCTGCGGGCACATGTTCGGTACCGATCAGCCGCTCGTCGTCACCGAGAACAACATCCGCTGGGCGTCCGATGCCTGCCGTATCGAGCGCACGTATAAGACTGGCGATACCGTGCATATCCAGGCGATGTGCTGGGGCGATAGCGGCGAGAAGTCGGTGCCGGTGTCGCTGCGCGCGGCCGGCGGCAAGCTGGTGGTGAGCTGGGACCGCAGCGCGCGCGGCGCTCTCAAGCGTTGTCCCTGACGAGGCGCCGCGTTTTTTTGGACGGCCGTTCGCGGCCGGATTGGACGACTTGATATGAGGATGCGTAAGGGCGGCTACGGCGGTGGCAAGAAGGCCGCGGATAAGCGAGGCCGCGGACATACTGAGGGTCCGCGCGGTCGCGGACAAGGTCGCGGTGTTGGCCGAGATCGCGACGAGCGCAACAGGGAGCGATCCAAGGAGAGGTCCAAAGAGCGCTCAACGCTGCGGCAGGCCGATGTGCGTGTGAAGCATGCGCCGAAGCGCGATGGCGGCCGCGGCCATGCCTTTCCCGCGCACGCGCCGCGCGAGCGGCCCGTCGCGATAACGCCCCCGCAGAAGATTGCCGCGCCGAAGTCTGAGAACTATTCCGCCGGCGTGCGGACCGTTACCGTCACGGCCGACGAGAATAACATGCGCGTCGACCGCTTTTTTGAGGCGCGGTTTCCGGGACTGTCGTTCAGCCACATCCAGCGCATCATCCGCAAGGGCGAGGTGCGGGTGAACGGCAAACGTACGGAGCCGAAGGCGCGGCTCGAGGCCGGGCAGGCGGTGCGCATCCCGCCGCTGCAGCTTGAAGCGCCGAAGGTGCGCGACGACGCGCCGCAAGCGCTGAAGGATCGCGAGTTCATCCGCTCGATTACCTTGGCCGAAGACGATGACGTGCTGGTGCTCAACAAGCCGGCCGGTCTCGCCGTGCAAGGCGGTTCCGGGGTGAAGGAGAACATCGACAACATGCTCGGCGCCTTGCGCGGCATGCATCCGGACGCCCAGCGTCCTCGCCTGGTGCATCGGCTCGACAAGGACACGGCAGGATGCCTGCTGGTGGCAAAGACCCGCTTTGCCGCGGCCGCTTTGGCGAAAACCTTCCGCACCCGCGCCGCGCGCAAGATTTATTGGGCATTGGTCGCGGGCGTGCCCAAGCCAAAGCAGGGCCGTGTGTCGACTTACCTGGCGAAGCAGGAAGAGGAAGAAGATTCCTTCATGCGCATCGCCAAGCATGGCGAGAAGGACGCCGTGCATGCGGTCACCTATTACGCCGTGGTGGAAACGGCCGCGCAGAAGCTCGCCTGGATTTCGCTCAAGCCGGTGACCGGTCGTACGCATCAACTGCGCGCGCACATGGCGCATGTCGGCAATCCGATCATCGGCGACCCGAAATATTTCAATATTGAAAACTATGAATTTCCCGGCGGCATGCAGAACAAGCTGCATCTGCTGGCGCGGCGTATCGCTGTGCCGCATCCGCGCGGCGGCACCATCGACGTCAGTGCGCCGCTGCCGCCGCACATGCAGCAGAGCTGGAGTCTGCTCGGCTTTGACGTCTCGCGCTACGATCCGATCGAAGAGGCGCCGGAGGAGGAGTAGTCGCGCACGGGCTATGTGAGACGCATGGTCTACCGGCTCATGGCAATAGTTGTTCTCGCCGGCCTCGTGGCGGCGCCAGTGCGCGCGCAATCGGACGGCGAGCGCTACACCATCATGCGGCCCGAGCCGTCACTCCTGCCGACGTACAAATCGCCCCGCGGTACGCGTCAGCAGGTGAAGCCGGTGCGACCGCTGCGCGTGCCTGAGGCCGGCGTTGCGCCGGCGCCGCCGCCGATCATCGCGCCGCGAACGGGCGTCGCCTTGCCGAACCTGCCGACCATCTCGCCGTCCGGTCCCGGCGGGCGTGAGACCTATCAGGACCGTGCCGGGCGCTGCGCGCATCAGGCAGGCGTCTACGGCCCGGCGGTCGGCGACCGCAACGCCTATATCGGCACCTGCATCAACCAATAATCCTCTCTTTCACCGCCTCGTGATGTACCGCGCCTTGACAGGCAACCAAAAGGTTGCCTAATATCCCGCAAGGATCGAGACATGGATGAGGTGTTCAAGGCACTGGCCGACGGCAGCCGCAGGGAACTGCTCGACCGCCTGCGATCCGACAATGGGCAGACCCTGAGCCAGCTATGCGAACGGTTGGCCATGACGCGACAGGCGGTGAGCAAGCATCTGGCGATCCTCGAGGACGCCAATCTCGTCGCCACCGTGCGGCGCGGACGGGAGAAGCTGCACTACCTCAATCCGGTACCGATCCACGAGATCGGCGAGCGCTGGATCGGAAAATTCGAAAGAGGGCGGCTACAGGCCCTCAGCGACATGAAGAAAGCGTTGGAACAGGGACAGGAGAGTAGCGATGAGTAAGCCGAAGTTCGTGTACGTCACTTACATTCGCACCACGCCGGAGAAGCTGTGGGCGGCGCTGACCGATCCGCAGACGATCAAGAAATTCTGGTTCGGCATGACCGCCGAATTCGAGGCGAAAGCGGGCTCGCCCTGGCGTCTGAAATTCGAAGACGGCCGCACCGCCGACAGCGGCGAAATTTTGGAAGCCGCGCCGGGCAAGCGCCTCGTCATTCGCTGGCGTAACGAGTTTAAGCCGGAGCTGACAGCCGAAGGCTGGTCGCGCTGCGCGATGGAGATCGAGACGGCTGATTATTACCCGGACTTCGGCGGCAAGGCGGTGAAACTCACCATCACGCACGAACTGGAAGGCGAGGGCACCAAGTTCATCGACGCCGTGTCCGGCGGCTGGCCAAAGGTTCTTTCCAACCTCAAGTCGCTGCTGGAGACTGGCGACGTCGCGTTCCAGAAGTAGGACACGCCGATGGTCGATATCGCCAAGTTCAAGCCGGGAACTGTCTACGTCACCTACATAGCCACCACGCCTGAACAGGTGTGGCAGGCGCTGACCGACGGCGCTTTCAGCCAGCAATACTTCTTCGGCTTCCGCGTCGAGGTCGAGCCGAGGCAGGGCGGTGCGTTCCGTCTGCTCTATCCGGACGGCCGTGTGCACGCCCACGGCGAGGTCGCGGTCTGGGATCCGCCGCGCCGCTTCGCGTCCACCTGGACCATCGAGGGCATGGGCGAGTTCGGCGAACTGCCGGAGTGCCTCGTCACTTACGATATCGACCCATCGGGCGAGAGCGTGAAGGTGACGATGACCGAAGGCCACTCCTGGGACATTCCCGACGCCATCCTCGCGGGTGGCCGCTCCGGCTGGCCGGCCGTCATGTCGAGCCTCAAGAGCGTGCTGGAAACCGGCAAACCGTTGTCGATCGCTAACGAGGGACCGCCGCCGGGCATGGTCGAGGCGGTCAAGCGCGCGGTCGCGGAGAAGCCCTGGCTGAAAAGCGCTACCGCAGGCTCGCGTTGAACGCGTCGAGGGCGGCCTGGCCGGGGCAGAGTTCGGGCTCGTTGAGCGTGTTGAGCGGTTGCGCGACCGTGCGCAGATGGGCGTGCAGGTCCTGCGCCTCTTTTTCGACGAACAGCAGCCCGGTCACGATCTGCCCCTTGGCGGCGTGCTGCTGCAGGAAGCCGAGCGCGGCGGTACGGTCGGTGATTTCATAGTCGGCGGCGAGCTTGCGCAGCGCTAGCTTCGAACCGTCGTGCTGCTCGACCACCTCGACGGTACCCGGCTCGTACTCGACCTCGATCGGCATGCGGCTCGACATGAAATCGAGCCGGTTCACCGCCTCGTTGTGCTCGCGCACGAAATCGAAGCTCTTGGTCGAGCCGGCGTGATTGTTGAAGGCGACACAAGGGCTGATCACGTCGATGAAGGCCGCGCCTTTGTGCGCGATCGCCGCCTTGATGATCGGCACGAGCTGCTGCTTGTCGCCGGAGAAGGAGCGGGCGACGAAGGAGGCGCCGAGTTGCAGCGCCATGGCCACCATGTCGATGGAGTTGTCGGTGTTCATCATGCCGCGCTTGGACTTGGAGCCGCGGTCGGCGGTGGCCGAGAACTGGCCCTTGGTCAGCCCGTACACGCCGTTGTTCTCGACGATGTAGACCATGTTGACGCCGCGGCGCAGGCAATGCGCGAACTGGCCGAGGCCGATCGAGGCGCTATCGCCGTCGCCGGAGACGCCGAGATAGATCAGGTCGCGGTTGGCGAGGTTTGCGCCGGTCAATACCGACGGCATGCGCCCGTGCACCGAATTGAAGCCGTGCGAATTGCCGAGGAAGTAGGTCGGCGTCTTCGACGAGCAGCCGATGCCGGATATCTTCGCCACCCGGTGCGGCTCGATCGACAGTTCGAAGCAGGCCTGGATGATCGAGGCGGTGATCGAGTCGTGGCCGCAGCCGGCACACAACGTCGATACCGTGCCTTCGTAGTCGCGGTGCGTGTAGCCGAGCTCGTTCTTCGGCAGAGCTGGGTGGTGGAACTTGGGCTTGGCGAGATAGGTCATGACGTCACCTTCATCGGCGTCACCTTCAATGCGTCGAGGTGATCGCCGATCGATTTGGCGATGAAGCGGGCGGTGATGGGGGTGCCGTCGAAGTGCAGGATCGGCACCAGCCGCACCGGATCGATGCCGCATTCGTTGACGATGAGCGAGCGAAGCTGCGCGTCGCGGTTCTGCTCGACCACGTAGACGAAGTCGTGGTCGGCGACGAACGAGTTCACGCTCGAATGGAACGGGAAGGCGCGGATACGCATGCGGTCGACCGAGTGGCCGCGCGCCTCGATCATGTGGATCGCCTCGTCCATCGAGGGCGAGGTCGAGCCGAAATAGATCACGCCGTATTTGGTCGGCTTGGTGGCGGTCGCGATCAGCGGGCGCGGCACCAAGTCCTTGGCGGTGTCGAACTTGCGGATCAGCCGCTGCATGTTGTCGACGTAAGGCGCGCCTTCCTCGGTGTAGCGCGCGTAGCGGTCGCGCGAGGTGCCGCGGGTGAAGAACGAGCCCTTGGTCGGGTGCGTGCCGGGATAGGTGCGATAGGGGATGCCGTCGCCGTCGACGTCGAGATAGCGGCCGAATTCTTTGCCGGCCTCAAGCTCTTCGGCGGTCATCACCTTGCCGCGGTCGTATTTGCGGCTGTCGTCCCAGGCGAGCGGCCGGCACAGGTGGCTGTTCATGCCGATGTCGAGATCGAGCATGACGAAGATCGGCGTCTGCAGCCGGTCGGCGAGATCGAACGCTGCTGCGGAGAACTCGAAGCTCTCCGCCGGGTCTTCCGGGAACAGCAACACGTGCTTGGTGTCGCCGTGCGAGGCATAGGCGCAGGAAATGAGGTCGCACTGCTGCGTGCGGGTGGGCATGCCGGTCGACGGTCCGGCCCGCTGCACATCGATCAGCACGGCCGGGATTTCCGCGAAATAGGCCAGTCCAATGAACTCCTGCATCAGCGAGATGCCGGGGCCGGAGGTGGCGGTGAACGAGCGCGCGCCGTTCCAGCCTGCGCCGATCACCATGCCAATGGAGGCGAGTTCGTCCTCGGCCTGGATGATGGCATATTTCGCCTGACCCGTCTTCGGATCGATGCGCAGCTTGGCGCAATGGCGGGTGAAGGCATCGGCCACCGATGAGGACGGCGTGATCGGATACCAGGCGCAGACGGTGGCGCCGCCGTAGACAGCGCCGAGCGCGGCGGCCGAGTTGCCCTCGATGAAGATGCGGTCACCGACCTTGTCGCTCTTCTTGAGGCGCAGGCCGATCGGGCATTCGAGGTTGAGCGTCGCGTAGTCGCGGCCGATATGCAGCGCCTTGATGTTGGGCGCGATCAGCTTGTCCTTGCCTTTGTACTGCTCGCCGATGAGCTGCTCGACGACCTTGACGTCCATGTCGATGAGGGCGGTGAGCACGCCGATGTAGATGATGTTCTTGAAGAGCTGGCGCTGGCGCGGGTCGGTGTATTCGCGATTGCAGATCGCGGTCAGCGGCACGCCGATGACGGTGATGTCATCGCGGAATTTCGACTTCGGCAGCGGCTTGGTCGAGTCGTAGAACAGATAGCCGCCCGGCTCGATCGAGGCGATGTCCCGGTCGAAGGTCTGCGGGTTCATCGCGACCATCAGATCGGTGCCGCCGCGGGCCCCCATGTGGCCGGCTTCCGAGACCCGCACTTCGTACCAGGTCGGCAGCCCCTGGATGTTGGACGGGAAGATGTTGCGCGGCGCGGCAGGTACGCCCATGCGCAGCACCCCGCGCGCAAACATCTCGTTGGCGCTGGCGGAGCCCGAGCCGTTGACGTTAGCGAAGCGGACGACGAAGTCGTTTACGCGGCTGATCGGGCTGGCGGTCGACATGAAGTTCCTGCGTGAGTCATTTCGAGCATATATTTCTGCATGTCCCAGGCGCCGGTCGGGCAACGTTCGGCGCAGAGACCGCAGTGGAGGCAGACGTCCTCGTCCTTGACCATGACGCGGCCGGTCTTCAGCCCGTCCTGGACGTAGAGCGCCTGGCTCAGGTTGAGCGCGGGAGCGTTGAGCCGCTGACGCAACTTCTCTTCCTCGCCATTGTTGGTGAAGGTGATGCAATCCATCGGGCAGATGTCGACGCAGGCGTCGCATTCAATGCAGAGCGGGGCCGCGAACACGGTCTGCACGTCACAGTTCAGGCAGCGGCCTGCTTCCTTGAGCGCGAGCTGATCGTCGAAGCCGAGCTCGACTTCCGCCTTGATGTCTTTCAGCGCCACGACTTTGTCGCGCAGCGGCACCTTGTAGCGCTGGTCAAGCACCACCTCGTTCTTATAGCTCCACTCGTGGATGCCCATCTTCTGGCTCATCGCCTCGACCGCCGGGAGCGGGCGGTCGGCGAGGTCCTCGCCATTGAGCATCTTGTCGATCGACACCGCGGCCTCGTGACCGTGCGCGACCGCCCAGATGATGTTCTTCGGGCCGAAGGCGCTATCGCCGCCGAAGAACACCTTGGGATGACTCGACTGGAACGTCTTCTCGTCGAGCTTGGGCAGGCCCCAGTCGTTGAACTCGATGCCGGAGTCGCGCTCGATCCAGGGGAAGGCGTTTTCCTGGCCGACCGCGACGAGCACGTCGTCGCAGGGGAAGTGCTGATCCGGCTCGCCGGCATGCACCAGCTTGCGGCGGCCCTTGGCGTCATACTCGGCCTTCACCTTCTCGAAGGTGATGCCGGTGAGCTTGCCGTTGGTGTGGGTGAATTCCTTCGGTACGAGGTAATTGTGGATCGGGATGCCCTCGTGCTGGGCGTCTTCTTTTTCCCAGGGCGACGCCTTCATCTCCTCGAAGCCCGAGCGCACCACCACGTCGACCTGATCGCCGCCGAGACGGCGGGCCGAGCGGCAGCAGTCCATCGCGGTGTTGCCGCCGCCGAGTACGACGACGCGCTTGCCGATCTTGCTGATATGGCCGAACGAGACCGAGGACAGCCAGTCGATACCGATATGGATATTGGCGGCGGCTTCCTTGCGGCCGGGAATGTCGAGGTCGCGGCCGCGCGGCGCGCCGGAGCCGACGAAGATCGCGTCGAAGTCTTCGGCTAGCAGCGTCTTCATGCTGTCGATGCGTTGGCCGGCGCGGAAGTCGACGCCGAGATCGATGATGTAACCGGTCTCTTCGTCAATCACCGAATCCGGCAGGCGGAATTTCGGGATCTGCGTGCGGATCATGCCGCCGGCTTTCTTGTCGCCGTCGAACACGGTCACTTGGTAGCCGAGCGGCGCCAGGTCGCGCGCGACGGTAAGGGAAGCGGGGCCGGCGCCGACGCAGGCGACCCGCTTACCGTTCTTGCGGGCGGCGGGCTTCGGCAGGCGATCCTTGATGTCGTCCTTGAAGTCGGCGGCGACGCGCTTGAGGCGGCAGATCGCCACCGGCTCGTCTTCGACCCGCACGCGGCGGCAGGCCGGTTCGCACGGACGGTCGCAGGTGCGCCCGAGAATTCCGGGAAACACATTCGACTTCCAATTGATCATGTAGGCGTCGGAGTAGCGCCCCGCCGCGATCAACCGGATGTATTCGGGGACGGGCGTATGAGCCGGACAGGCCCATTGGCAATCGACGACTTTGTGGAAGTAGTCCGGCGCAGCGATGTCGGTATTCTTCATTGACTCCTCAACACGCGCCTCAGTTGCGTTCAGTCTTCTCGAGGTCGCGTCGTAGCCCGTTCGGCGGATTTCCCCTCGGGGCCGGTCCTTTTAATGTTATCGGCCCGAATCCGGAAGCGGATAATATGGGGAATAACCCCATAAGACTACTCGGCCTTCCGCCGTCGCCGCTCAAGCTCATGTGAAAGGCGCTGGGAAAAGGGCGGCAGCGTGGCGCTGCGTGGTGCACCGCAATGCGGGAGCGTAAGTTCCTTTTGCGGCGCAATATCCATGACAAGGGCGCCGTCCGCAGACGGCGCCCGCAAGGCCTGCGTGAAAGCCTGGCGACGACTTCCTAGTAGTCGCAGATGCGGCGGCGCACCCAGTGGCCCTTCACCTTGACGCGCTTGATACGGCAGCTTTCGTCCGAATAGACGACCGCTGGCGCATAGGTGTCGTCGTAATCGTCGTAGGCATAGGTGTCGTAAGGGTAGCCCCAGCCGTAGACGCCGCCGAAGGCGATGCCGCCACGGTGGTGGCGATGGTGGTGGCGCCCGGTTCCGCTCCAGGTCCCGCTGTTCTGGCTGAAGGTCCTGCCGTCTGGGGCGGCCGAACCACCTGAAATCCTACCGCTGCGGATGCCGGTATCGGCCGACGGACCGCTCATGCGGCCGCCGCCCATGCTGGGCGCTGCGCTAGGAGCCGCGCTGGGGGCGGCGCGGGGCGCCGACGCCGCGCCGCCGCCGGTCGGGCGGTCCTGCGCGAGGACGGGTACTGCCAAGACGGTTGCTCCCAACAGCACCGCCGCGATTGCAAACTTGCCGGTTTTAGCCATTCGATAGGTCCTCCAATTCGGGAACTTTGGCCGAAAGGTCTTGCCTTCCGAACCTCATGCATTGGAAAAGCGGGGCGGCTCCCCATCGTTCCGTGAACTTCCGGTCATGCGCGACATCTTCGAGGACATCTTCATCCACCAGCCGCTCGACCCGATGGAGTCGGCGCGCAAGGGTGCGCGGCCGCGGCAAAGCAAGCGCTTCTACAAAAACGCCGAGGCCGGCGAGGGCGGCGACGACGGCTTCCCCGTGCGGCTCGACGGCAAGCCGGTGCGCACGCCGGCACGGCGGCCGCTGGCGGCGCCGACACGCGCGCTCGCCGCAAAAATCGCGGAGGAATGGCAGGCGCAGGGCGACATGGTCGATCCGATGACCATGCCGCTGACGCGGCTCGCCAATGCCATCATCGACGGCGTCGGCGAGCGGCGCGCCGCGATCGCCGCCGAGGTCGAGCAATATCTCGGCTCCGATCTTTTATGTTATCGCGCCGACGCCCCCGAAGGCCTGGTCGCGCGCCAGTCGGAAGCATGGGACCCGCCGCTCGCCTGGGCACGCGACGCGCTCGGCGCGCGCTTTATTCTGACGGAAGGCGTGGTGCACGTCGCACAGCCGCGCGAGGCGATCGAGGCCGCGCGCCGCGCGATTCCCGCCGAAACGTGGCGGCTCGGCGCGGTGTCGTCCCTCGTGACGCTGACCGGCTCGGCGCTGCTGGCGCTGGCGCTCGCGCAAGGCGCTATCGAACCCGAAGCCGCCTGGGCAGCGGCGCATGTCGACGAGGACTGGCAGATGTCGCAATGGGGCCGCGATGACCTCGCGCTCGCCCGCCGCGCCTATCGCCGCGGCGAGTTCGACGCGGCAGTGACGGTGCTGCAGCTTGCCGATTAGGTCGCGGCCGGCGGCCTAGCGGCTTCGAGCGCTTCCGCTTTTGCCTGTGCCGTTTTCGCATCCTCGTCACGGCCCATCGCCTGCAGGATGTCGGCGCGGCGCTTGTGCGCATCGACATAATCGGCGGTGAGTGTAATGGCGCGGTCGCACGCGGCCAGCGCGTCATCGAGACGTCCGAGATTCTGCAAAGCCGCGGCGCGGCCGACATGCGCCGGCGTCGCATCCGGCACCAGGCTGATCGCGCGCTCGAAGCCCTCGAGCGCTTCCGGCCAGCGGCCGATTTCGGCCATCACGCCGGCGCGGTTGAGGTGCACGATAGCGAACTCCGAATCGATGGCGATGGCGCGGTCGTAGCTCGCGATCGCATCGTCGATGCGGCCGAGGCTGTGCAGCGTCGCGCCGCGATTGACCCAGTCGATGGCCGAGTTCGGATTGATCGCAAGCGCGCGATCGAAGCTCGACAGCGCTTCCGCCTGGCGGCCGAGCTCGCTCAGCATGTTGGCGCGGTTGCCATAGGCGTCGGCGAAGTTCGGATCGGCCTCGAGCGCGGTGTCGAAGCTGTCCAGTGCGTCCTTGATCTTGCCCATGCGATGCAGGGCCTGGCCGATCAGGTTGTTGGCGCGGGCGCGCGCCCCGCCGTTCGTGATCGAGCGGCGGGCCAAGTCGATCCCTTGCTGAAACTGGCCCTCGTTGCAGCACACCAGCGCGATGTAATAGAGCGCGTCCGGGTTCTGCGGATCGGTGCGCAGCACTTGCGTGTAGCGGTCCATGGCCATCGCCAGGTCGCCCTGGCGGTGATGGAACAGGCCCTGTTCGATGAGCTGGGCTGAGGTCGGTTGCGCGGTCATGGCCGCCTTGTAGGCAGGCTTGACGCCGATGCCAAGCCGCTTTTCCCGCAGCCCGCGCGGGGATGTGAGATTGGCGCGCGGCCGTGGTATGCCATTTGCAGTCAATAAAGCGGGCCGGCAGGGGCGGTATTCAATGAAGGACATCCTCGACAAACTCGAACAGCGCCGGGACGAGGCGCGCCTCGGCGGCGGCCAGACCCGCATCGACGCCCAGCACAAGCGCGGCAAGCTGACCGCCCGCGAGCGCATCGAACTGCTGCTCGACAAGGGCTCGTTCGAGGAGTTCGACATGTTCGTCGAGCACCGCTCCGCCGAGTTCGGCATGGAGAAGCAGAAGGTCCCCGGCGACGGCGTCGTCACCGGCTGGGGCACCGTCAACGGGCGCACCGTCTATCTCTTCTCCAAGGACTTCACCGTGTTCGGCGGCTCGCTGTCCGAGACGCATGCGCAGAAGATCATGAAGGTGCAGGACATGGCGCTGCGCGCGCGCGCGCCGGTGATCGGCCTGTT
>Ga0134124_10002856_pt1 | contig 13935 bp, 9 predicted proteins | sample KB304_FD_96880 | JGI IMG/M metagenome (GOLD analysis project Ga0134124, IMG submission 96880) | Terrestrial soil microbial communities without Nitrogen fertilizer from Kellogg Biological Station, Michigan, USA - KB3-0-4 | ecosystem: Environmental > Terrestrial > Soil > Unclassified ... | reverse complement strand
TGTCGACGTCGTCGCTGTTCCACGCGAACGTGACCTTCTGGCGGTGCGGCTTGTTCGCGATCTTCTCGAGCGCCTCGCGGCCGATGAAGTCGTGATCGAACTTCACGAACGGCCCGTAGCCGATCTCGTACGGCGTGACGTAGTAGTCCTCGATGTTGTTCGAGACGAAGCTGCCGGCAAGTCCGCCGGTGGCCTCGTAGCTGTTCGCCGGGAGCCACTTGCGGTACTTCTTCATCCGCTCATCCGTGTACACGGCCGGCAGCGGCGACGGGATCCAGCCCGACTCGAGCGTGTTGGTCGCGTACGCGCGCGAGCCGACCTGCTTCAGCCCGAACTCCTCGCCCGCGGCGACGATCGCGTCGCGGATTTCCTCGCGGTCCTTGTACGGCCCCCATACCTCGAGGCCCGGCGCGCCGGCCATGCCGTGGCGCAGCGCACGCACTTTCTTCTTGCCGATCTTGATCGTGCCCATGAAGAAGAACTTGATCTCGGGCACCGGGCCGCCGTTGAGCTTCTCGATGACCTTCCACGCGTTCGGGCCCTGAATCTGGAACCGATACGAGATACGGTTGACCGCCTTACCCTTCGGATTGCCGGGCGAGCGATCGTCCTTCTTGATCTTGACCTTGTACTTGCCGGTCTCGGCGTGGAACTGGATCCAGTTCGCGGTGGGCGCGCGGCCGACGAACACGAGCTTGTTCTGCTCGAGGTGGAACAGGATGCCGTCGCCGATCACGTGGCCGCTGTAGCTGCACGGCACGAACTGCTTCGCGCGGTTGACGGGAAAGTTGTTGAAGCTGTTGATCGCGAGCTTCGAAAGGAGCTTCAGCGCGTCGGGCCCTTCGATGTAGATGTCCACCATGTGGTGCGACTGATCGAACAGCACGGCGGTATTTCGCCATGCGGCCTGCTCCGAGCGCCAGTTCGAAAACTCGGACGGGACCACCGGATAGACATACGCGCCAATTTGCGAGTTGCGCAGCATGTCGACCGGGTTCTTGGCGCGTTTGAGCACCTCTTCGAAATTCTTGGGGGCAGCCATGGCTTCTTCTTTCCTCCGCGGCGGGCTTCTTGTGAGAGTGGTTATACCGAAAAGCCGCGCAGTCTAACACCACTCGCGAGAATTTCGAACCAGCCGGTTCGGCTAGACGCGTCGCGGTGCTTAGTTCAGACCTCGGCTCGGACTCGCGGGCCCGCCAGGGCCGAGCGCCGGCAGGTCACGCAATTCCGTCGATGATCGCGTTTAGCGTGGCGCTCGGCCGCATCGCGGCCGCGCAGAGCTTCGGGTCGGGATGGTAGTAGCCGCCGATCGCGACCGGCTTGCCCTGGACGGCGGTGAGCTCGGCGACGATCTTCGCCTCGTTCTTCTCGAGCGCGTCGGCGACGGGCGCGAACTTCGCCTTGAGCCATTGGTCCTTCGTCTGGTCCGCGAGCGCGCGCGCCCAGTACATCGCGAGATAGAAATGGCTGCCGCGGTTGTCGATCTCGCCGATCTTCCGCTGCGGCGACCTGTCGTTCTCGAGCACCTTGCCGTTCGCCGTGTCGAGCGCCTCGGCGAGGACGAGCGCCTGAGCGTTGCCCGACTTGCGGCCGAGGTCCTCGATCGAGACCGCGAGCGCCAAGAACTCGCCGAGGGAGTCCCAACGCAAGTAGTTCTCCTGCACGAACTGCTGCACGTGCTTCGGAGCGGAGCCGCCCGCGCCGGTCTCGTAGAGTCCGCCGCCCGCGAGCAACGGCACGATCGAGAGCATCTTCGCGCTCGTGCCGAGCTCGAGAATCGGAAACAAGTCGGTTAGGTAGTCGCGTAGCACGTTGCCCGTTACCGAGATCGTGTCGGCGCCTTCGCGGACGCGCTTCAATGTCGCGCGCATGGCATCGACTGGCGACAGGATCCGGATGTCGAGGCCTTTCGTGTCGTGGTCCTTCAAGTACTGCTTCGTCTTCGCGATCAGGTTGCGGTCGTACGCACGGCCCTCGTCGAGCCAGAAGATCGCCGCGGCGCCCGTCGCGCGCGCGCGTTCCACCGCGAGCTTCACCCAATCGCGGATCGGTAGATCCTTCGTCTGACACATCCGCCAGATGTCGCCTGCCTCGACCGCGTGCTCGGTGAGCACCTGGCCGCCCGGATCGACGACTCGCACGCGACCCTTCGCCGCGATCTCGAACGTCTTGTCGTGTGAGCCGTACTCCTCCGCCTTCTGCGCCATGAGTCCGACGTTCGCGACGTTGCCCATTGTCGGCACGTCGAACGCGCCGTTCTTCTTGCAGTCTTGGATCACCTCTTGATAAATCCCGGAGTAGCAGCGGTCCGGGATCATTGCGGTGGTGTCGTGGAGCTTGCCGTCGGGGCCCCACATGTCGCCCGACGAGCGGATCGCGGCGGGCATCGACGCGTCGACGATCACGTCGCTCGGCACGTGCAGGTTCGTGATGCCCTTGTTCGAGTCGACCATCGCGAGCGACGGCCGCGTCTTGTACACCGCGTCGAGATCCGCCTTGATCGCGGCCTGCTGATCCGCCGGCAACGACGCGATCTTCGTGTACACGTCGCCGATGCCGTTGTTCGGCTCGACGCCGAGCTTCGCGAACGTCGCGGCGTGCTTCGCGAACACGTCGGCGTAGTACTCGGTGACCGCGTGCCCGAACATGATCGGGTCGGACACCTTCATCATCGTGGCCTTCAGGTGCAGCGACAGCAGCACCCCGTTCTTCTTCGCGTCCGCGATCGCGGACTTGTAGAACTCGCGTAGCTCGCGTTTTCGCATCACCGTCGACGAGATCAGCTCGGCGTCGTCGACCGCAACCGAGTCCTTGAGCACCGTCGTCTTGCCGGCGGCGTCGACGTGCTCGATCTTGAGCTTCGCGGCTTTCGCGACTCCTGCGGACTGCTCGTTCGCGTAGAAGTCGCCGGCCGTCATCGACACGACGTGGGTCTTCGAGTCCTTGCTCCACTTGCCCATCGAGTGCGGGTGCTTCTTCGCGTAGCGCTTCACGGACGGCGCGACGCGCCGGTCGGAGTTGCCCTCGCGCAGCACGGGGTTCACCGCGCTGCCGAGCACCTTGCCGTAGCGAGCCTTGATCTTCTTCTCGGCGTCGTTCTTCGGCTCCTCGGGATACGCGGGCACCGAATAGCCTTGCTGGACGAGCTCCGCGATCGTCGCCTGCAGCTGCGGCACCGACGCACTGATATTCGGCAGCTTGATGATGTTCGCCTCGGGCGTCTTCGCGAGCTCGCCGAGCTCCGCGAGGTCATCGGCCTGGCGCTGCGCCGGCTTCAAGTTGTCCGAAAAGCTCGCGAGCAGCCGGCCCGACAGCGAGATGTCGCGCGTCTCGACCGCTAGGCCCGCGGCCTTAGTGAACGCGCGGACTATCGGCAGGAGCGAGTAGGTGGCGAGCGCGGGGGCCTCGTCGGTCTGCGTGTAGATGATCTTCGTGCTCATGAGGTCCTTGGGTAGCGGAGCGGCCCGTTTTGGACGCCGGCATTATATTCGCCGCGCGGCTTCAAGGATGCGCCACGGCCAAGATCCGGTAGCCGATGTCGAGCGTGGGCATCGGCACGCCGACCTCTCGGCTCAGCTCGAGCGCGTGGCCCAAGGTCTCGACGTATTCGAGCCGGCGGCCGCGCAGCACGTCCTGCTGCGACGACATGCGGTGCTCCGGCGACTTGTCGAGGAACGTTTTTCCGATTCCGCGGACGATCTCCATGGCCGCTTCGTCGGTCGCGTGCACGATGCTCGGGACCGGCAGCGGAGACGCGTCGACGATCTCGATTTGCAGCGCCGTGGCGAGCGCGGCGGTCTCGCGTGCCACGCGCACGACGACGACCGCAGTCTGCGGATCCACGAGGAACTTCCACGTGATCTGCCGTGTGAGCGCGGCGACGAGGAATAGCGGAATCCAACCGACGAACTTCGACCACTCACGCGTGCGAATGTCCGGCACCGCTTTGCTGCGAACGCCCGCGGCGTCGACGACGCGCGCGAGCTCCTCGGCGCGCCGGCTCAGCGCGCCGGTCTCGTCGCCGAGATAGAGGCACACGTTGCGTGTGAATTTCACCTCGCCGCTCGAGGTGAGCTCACCGGAAAAATCCGCCATCGCACCGAGGACGCTCGACGGACCGAAAACGCGCGCGAGCAATTCGTCCTTGAGCACGCCGTTTTGCACGGACAACACCGAGTCAAACCGAACGTGACCCACGCTCGCGAGCGTCGCCGGCGTATCGATGGCCTTCGTTGCGACGATCAACGTGTCGGCCTCGAGCAGCCCTTTCGGATCGTCGAGCACGGCCGGCCGCGCCTCGACGTTCGCCAGTCCCGTCACGACGAGACCCTGTCGAGCGATGCTACGCGCTCGCTCGCCGCGCGCGATCATGACGACGTCGTGTCCCGATCGGGACAGGTGCGCGCCCAGGATGGTGCCCAGCGCGCCCGCCCCAAGGATCGCGAATCTCATAAAGTCCGCTCGGCGGCGACGCCGCGCGCCGGCAGCGCTAGGTGATCGAGGCCCGGTAAATGCTGTCGATCGACTTGTCGAGCGCGTCGTTGAACTGCTTGTCGGACTGTTGGGCCGTGAGACCTTCCGCGAGCGCGCGCGAGAAGCTCGCGGTCATCCCGTGGTTGCGCGCGAGACGCTTGTTGGCGTCGTCGCGCGTGTAGCCGCCCGACAGCGCGACGACTCGAAGCACGTTCTTGTTCTTGATCAGGTCCTGATAGAAGTCGTCCTTGTCCGGGATGGTGAGCTTGAGCATCACCTTCTGGTCGGGCTTCAGCCCGGCGAGCTCCTTCGTGATCGCGGCCTTGAGCAGCTCCTCGGCGCCGGCCTTGTTCGGCGTCTTGATGTCGACCTCGGGCTCGATGATCGGCACGAGACCCGCGGCGAGGATCTGCTTGCCGAGCTCGAACTGCTGCTTCACGACCGCGTCGATGCCGGCCTTGTTCGCCTGCTTGATCACCGAGCGCATCTTCGTGCCGAACACGTCCTTCGTCTTCGCGCGCTTGAGCAGCGCGTCGAGCCCGGGGATCGGCTTCATGAGCTGCACGCCGTCTTTCTCGTCGGCGAGGCCCTTGTCCACTTTGAGGAACGGCACGACGCCCTTCACGCTCCAAAGGTAAGTCGGCGTCGGCTTGCCGTCGATGTCGCGATCCATCGTGTTCTCGAACAGGATAGCGCCTATCAGCCGTTTGCCGCTGAACGCGGGGCTCGTGATCATGCGCGTGCGCATTTTGTGCACGACGTCGAACATTTCCTGCTCGTTCTTATAGGTGTCCTCGCCGAGCCCGTAGAGCTTCAGCGCCTTCGGCGTGCTGCCGCCGCTCTGGTCGAGCGCCGCGATGAAACCCTTGTCGTTCTTGATCTTGGCCAGCTGCTTGTCGAAGTTGCTCACGAGACTGCTCCCTTTGGGATCCGATGACTCGACGGCGTAGACGCTTGGGCTCGCGAGACGCACGTGGCGTCGAGCGAGTCGGCGGCTATTCTAGCTCAGCCGTGATCGGGCAGAATTCAGCCATGCGTGTATTTTGTTGGCTGCTGCTCGTGGCGGTCGCGGCCCCCGCGGTCGCGCGCGCGGACCTGCCGCCCGACATCGAGCGCGTTCTGACCGCGCACAAGATCCCGGCGAGCGAGGTCAGCGTGCTCGTCGAGGCGGTCGATGCGGACGCCCCGATCCTGAGCCATCTCGCCACCGAGTCGCGCAGCCCCGCGTCGGTGATGAAGACGATCACGACCTGGAGCGCGCTCGAGCTCCTCGGTCCGACCTTCGTCTGGCAGACGGAGGTCTACATGCTCGGCACGTTCGACGGCCGCAAGCTCGACGGCAGCCTCGCGCTCAAGGGCTACGGCGATCCTTACCTCGTCGAGGAAGAGGTCTGGAAGCTCGTGCATGCGCTGCGTCGCTCGGGGCTCGAGCAGATCGGCGGCGACCTCGTGCTCGACGACAGCTATTTCGACGTGAGCGGTGAGCCCGACCCGGGCGCGTTCGACGGCCAGCCGTACCGCACTTACAACGTCGTGCCGAGCGCCTTGATGATGAACTTCAAGGCCGTCACGTTTCAGTTCCTCGTCGATCCGGAGCACAACCGCGTCCGCGTCGTGACGGATCCGACGCTCGACAACCTCACGGTCCGCAACAAGATCGACCTCGTCGACGGCGCGTGCGGCGGCTACAACAACGGCGTCGAGTTCAGTCACGCGAACCCGGACACGCTCGCCGAGGTCGTCGTCGACGGCAAGTTCTCGCGCCGCTGCGACGGCTACACGATGAGCCGGACCGCGCTGCAGCACGACACCTACGCGTTCGGCCTCTTTCAAACCCTCTGGCACGAAGCCGGCGGGCGCCTCGATGGCAAGTTGCGCAAGGGCACGGTGCCCGACGGCAATTTGCCCGCGGTCGTTTGGCGGTCGCGGCCGCTCGGCGAGGTGATCCGCGCGATCAACAAGAACAGCAACAACGTGATGACGCGCGACCTCGTCTACACGCTCGGCGCGGAGCTCGGCGGCGTGCCCGGCACGCGCGAGAAGGGCGTCGCAGCGATCCGCCTGTTTCTCGCGCAGCGCGGCTTGGACGTGACCTCGCTGCGCATGCAGAACGGCGCGGGGCTCTCGCGCGACGAGCGTGCGTCGGCCGACCTGCTCGCGGGCGTGCTTCGCGCCGCGTACAAGAGCCCGTTTGCGCCCGAGTTCATGGCGTCGCTGTCGCTCGGCGGGCTCGACGGCACGACGCGCGGGCGATTCCATCGCGACAACCAGGTGTTGATGCACGTGAAGACCGGGCGACTGGATCACGTGTCGGCGCTCGCGGGCTACGTGCACGCTGCGAGCGGCAAGACGTATGTGATCGTCGCGATCATGAACTCGGAGGACGCGCACCGCGGGCCGGGACAGGAGCTCGAGGAGGCCGTCGTGCGCTGGGTGCAGGCGCGGCCGTAGGGCACTTCAGCTAGCGACCAAAGAAGATAAAGAGAAGCGAGATCAACGTCTGCTCAGCACGAGCGCAACCCCGGGTTGACCTGCGTCCGGCACCACTGCGCCGCGATACACCATGTCGGTGCGCCCGTCGCCGTTCTCGTCGAAGAACCACGGCAACGTGTACTGGTCCCGCCCGTTGCCGAGTGCGAAGGCGGAGTCGGCGGGCCCTAGGGTGCCGTCCGCCTTGTGCGTCAGGAACAAGATCGAATTCATGATGTTCGAGAGCGCGACGACGTCCGGGCGCCCGTCGTCGTCGATGTCCTGGATGCGCAGCTCGCTGACCTGAAAGGTCGGCGCTCCTTCGGCGTTGCTCGCCCAAAGAGGCTTATCGAACGGCGCAAGTTTCGTAGCCGCCGCGAAGCCGGCGCCGACCTGACGAAACCAGTAGTAGCCGTTCAGGGTGGCGACCACGAGGTCTGTGCGCCCATCACCGTCGTAGTCACCGGTGCCGCCGGCCACGGTCCCTCCGGTCGGCGGCTCCGGAATGTCGTAAGAGATCGCAGCGCCGAACGAGGCTCCCGTCGACGGATACACTTCGACATACGCTGGCGCATTCGTGAAAGGCGAAGTGAAGACGCCGATGAGATCAGCGAGCCCGTCGTTGGTCACATCGGCGGTGAGTAGCGTCCTCGGCTCGCGCGTCGGCGAGATGTCTTGCTCCGTGAACGAACCGTCGCCGTTCTGAGTGAAGACGACGATCGCCGCGGGGCTACAAGAGTAGATGACGGCGAGGTCCGAGCGCCCGTCCCCATTGAAGTCCGCAGTCACTAGCGGGTGCGCGAACGTATCGACGTCCACACCGCATTGAGGCCGTGCGGGCGCGAGCCGTTGCGGAGACGACCAGCTGCCGTCTGCCTGCGCAAATATCAGATCGATGCCGGTGTAGGCGGCTTCCGCGGCGATATCGAGTCGTGTGTCCCCGTTGAAGTCGCCGAGCACGACGGCTCCGCCATTGCCCGCGCCGACGTACTGCGGAGCGGCATAGCGGCCCGGGGATACGTTGCGATACACGCCGACGGTCTTCACATTGCCGCCGGGGACCAGCCGATAACCCGTCGCAACAATGTCGGGACGGCCGTCGCCGGAAAGATCCCCGACTGCAATGCCGCGTCCCACGCCAAGCGCCCGGAAACCGACCGGGCGGTGATAGCGCAGCGGTAGCTCGTGCGCAGCGAAACGACGCGTCCCGCGTCCTTCCAGAGCATTGAAGAGACTTTGCTCGTGGAAGCCCGTGATCGATAGGCCCGTCGTCGGCAGCGTCTGGTCGGGAGAGACTTGAACCTGTTCGACGCGAGTGCCGCGCGGATCGAGCAGCATGTAGTCGTAGCGAACAGCATTTGGCGTCGGCTCGAAGGTGCTGAACGCAGTCGTCGCGGACAGCGAATGCGTAGCGGGCGCTGCGATGTCGGGACCGAGGTAGGGGCCTACGGAGACGAGGCTCGGAGGCGGCACGTGTGTGTCTTCGGCGTATGGCACGCTCAGCGAAACCAAATCGAGGGTGACGTTGCTGCCGTCCGACGATGCGAGCTCGACCGAGTAGGCGCCGGGAGCGTCGGGCACCAGCCCAGGGGTTGGGCTATGCGCGTCGAGCAGCTCGGCATTGCTGCCCGGCGGTGTGACGGCGAGGCGCCACGAAAAATCGAACCAAACGTGGCTGTCGGCGCCGGTGAAGCGTCCATTCAAACGGTACTGCTGGCCCAGCGACAACGTCTGTTCGGGTCCGGCAGCCGCGCCGAATTGCCCCGGCGCCGGGTTGGCGAGCTGCGTTTCGAACGATGCATTGGACACGAGCAGCACACTCTTGCTGGCTGTATCGAGGCCCGCCGTGTCGAGCTCGAGGGCGGTGAGCCGCGGCGTAAGAGGCGAGATCCAAACCGACGAGCTCGCGCCGCGCGCGCGAATCGAACCGCCGCCCGAGCGAAGGTAGGTGTTTTCCTGCGTCACCTGGAATTCGCCGTTCGTGCTGATTTCCGCGTAACCGACGTTCGAGTCGTAGATATGCCCCGAGACTCGCGCAGGCTGCGGCGAGCTTCGAACGGGAAACTCGAGCACGAAGCTCTCGACGCGAGCGCTGCCGCCGCTCGAGTCTTGAAGCGCGAAGTTCGAAGTGAGCTTCAGAGTCGCGGCGTCCTGAATCTGCACCGACCCCGCCATCGTGGTGGACCTGCCCCCGGCCCCTACGAGGGTCAACGCGGGAAACGTGAGAGACGTTTCGAGGCCGCTCGAATTCTTGATGCGCAGGATCGCCTTACCGCTCCATTTGGTGCCATTGCCAGGATCGCAGTCTCGTAGGGTGGCCGCGATCCAGCCGGTCCCGTCCGCTGCAAGGCCGCGACCGATAGGCAAGGCGCAAACGTCTCCGCGGACGGTCCGAGCCAGATAGACACCTAGTGATTGCGTCGCCACGACCGCGTCGACGATGCGATCGGCCATGCGACCAGAGCTTGTCGGCGCCTGGGTGAGCGTGGCCGGCGACGTGTTGCCGGTATAGGTAACGGTTGGCGGATCGTCCCCTGGATCGGCGGGAATCCCGGGAGGCTGCGGCGTGGATGGGCTTGCTCCACCGCCGCCACCGCCTCCACAGCCGGACACCGAGCACCCGATAGCGATGAAGACGAGCGAGACGAGCAGTCTGCCGTTGCAGGTCACGGCATATTCCTGGGGCCGCAGGACCGTTCTTGGCAAGCGGCGCGTCCTTTGCGAAGCTGTGCAGTGCACGGCGGGTACGCGAAGTTCACTTAATCTTCGATTCTGCGGCAGTGCTTTGCGTCGCCCGAGCTGCTCGTCCCACGGTGCGAGGCGTTCGGATCTCTACTGCGCCGTCATGCCGCCGTCGATCATGAGCGTGTGCCCGGTCACGAACGATGCGTCGCTCGAGCATAGCCATAGCACCGCATTCGCGACCTCGTCCGGTGTGCCTACGCGCCCGACCGGGTGAACGCGGCCGAATTCCTGCATGGTGATCTTGAGATCGCTCGCGAAGCCCGCGCCCATGTCGGTGTCGATCACGGCGGGCGCGACGACGTTCACTCGGATTCCGAGCCGCGCATTCTCGAGTGCTGCGGCCTTCGTGAGGCCGACCACCGCATGCTTCGACGCGGCGTAGCTCGCTGCGCCGCGGCCCGTGCCGACGACGCCCACGGCCGACGCGTTGTTCACGATCGCGCCCCGACTCTGCTTCTGCATTTGCTTGAGCTCGTACTTCATCGCGAGCCAAACGCCCTTCGCATTCACAGCCATCACGCGGTCGAAGTCTTCCTCGCTTTCGTCCGGAATCATATTGAGGCGCGACAGCACGCCCGCGTTGTTGAACGCGCAGTCGACCGCGCCGTACTCGCGCACCGCGCGCGCGACGAGCGCCTCGACGTCTTTTGCGACAGTCACGTCGGTGCGCTGGAAGAGGGCGGTGCCGCCGGCTCTCTCGATCAGCGCGACCGTCTCCTCGCCGTTCTCTATGTTGCGGTTACCGATCGCGACCTTGGCTCCCGCGTTAGCGAACGCGAGCGCTGTCGTGCGGCCGATGCCCGCGCCGCCGCCCGTGATCAGCGCGACCTTGCCATTGAAGTCGTACATCGTCACTCCAATCGCCGGCGCTCCGCGATCCGCCACTCGCCGAACACGGCCTTGTCCGACGCGAGCTCGTAGACCGCGTCCTCGCCCGACCGCGCGGCTAGCAGTGCGAGCAACGTAATCGCGCGGCCGTCTCGCAATTCCGAAATGCGTGAGCGAGTGCTCATCGACCGAGCTCCGCGATGATTAAAGTGTCGGTCATCATCCGTCCCTGCGTGCGCCGACTCAACTTAATGCACGTGAAGGGTATGGGCGGAGCCGGACTCTACTGCTATGGTTGCGTTCAGGGTTGGTGGGACACCCGGGGGCTTGATGATCTTTCGCTACGCGCTCGCGGCGCTCGCCGCGAGCTCGCTCGCGCTCGGCGCCGGAGCGCAGAGCATCACGGGCCGCGCGGCGCAGCGCGGCGAGGCCGCGCAGAAGATCGCGGCGAAGACCAACAGCGTCGTTCTCGATCCGACCAAGCCGCCGCCGGGCATTCAGCCGCTGGCCGTCGACCTCTTCACGACGACGAACTTCTACTTCGACGGCGACTCCTGGACCGACAACCGTTACACGCGCTGCAACACGCCGAACGAGCTCTGGAGCATGGCGGCCGAGACCGCGCACCGCGGCGTCGGTACTTGGGGCGATTGCAACCGCGGCCTGTCGGCGAACGAGATCGCGAGCCCGTACCCATACAAGACCGCCGAAGAGCACTACAACGCGCTGCTCGCGCAGGCGCGGGCGCACGGCGGCCCCACGCAGCACACGCGCGCGAGCGCGCCGGACTGGGACGGTTGGTATCGCCGCAACCGGGACAGGCAGTGGATCTACGGCGACGCGCTGCTCGCGGGCACGATGGCGTCGCTGCTGACGCCCGAGTATCGGAAGCGCATGACGCAGCTCGTCTACCACGAGGCCGTCACCAACGCGCCGCAGTGGAACGCGTCGCTCTGCTATCCGGAAGGGTTGATGCGCTGGTGGAGCGCGCCCGCGATCCGCGACATCGAGGTGCTCGTCACGCCGAAGGAAGTTCAGTTCCTGTCCGGCGTCGCGGACAACTTCATCCGCAAGATCCTGGTCGGCCAGAAGCACGTGCAGAAGGTGCCGCAGTGGTACGGCGAGACCGTCGGCTTCTGGGACGGCGACACGCTCGTCGCGTGGACGGCGAACGTGCAGGGCTGGACGCTCTCGCATGCGATGTTCGAGTTCAGCAACGAGATGCAGGTGATCGAGGTCGTGAAGCCCGGGCCCGACGGCAAAGGCCTCGTCGTGGATGCGACGTTCTACGACCCCGAGGCGTTCGTGAGGCCGCTGCACACGGCGGCGACGTGGAACCGCGTCGGCAACCTCGATGACGCGGAGCGGCGCTATACGTTCGTCGAATGCCGCACGCAGAGTCAGACCTCGGTCGGCGCGGACGGCCGCGTGAAGCAGCTCGCGCCTCCGGACGAGGGCTTCGTCGACTATCTCGGTCGTCCGTGGGCGGACAGTTGGGAGAAGCACTTCGAGCAAGGATGGGAGCATCCGAGCTCGAAGTGATGCTTCTCAAGGGTGAGCCGCGCCTTGCCGGAGGCGACGGGATATTGCGCTGCGCAAACGCGGAGGGTCAAGGCTCGCCGCTTGACCTCGGCGGAGCGTTCAGCTGCGACACGCGGCTGCCGCCGTTCACCGATTCGAAGGGCGGGGCGGCATAGACGACTTTGCCGCCGACCATCGTGATCAGCGACTGGATGTTGCCGATCTCCTGAGTCGGCACCATCAGGTAGTCGGCCGAGAGGACCGCAAGGTCGGCGAGCTTGCCGGTTTCGAGCGAGCCGCGCTTGTCATCGTCGTGCGCGAACCAAGCGCTCCCGATCGTGTAGAAGCGCAGCGCGTCCTCACGGCTCGGCGTCTCTTCGGACCCGCGAATCGCAACGCCGCCGACGGTCTTGCCGTCGGCGAACCACTGGAGCGCGGTGAACGGATTGTACGACGCGACGCGATGCGCATCGGTGCCGGCGCCGATCGCGACTCCGAGCCGCTTGCCGGTCACGACGGGCGGGATCCGCCTGCCCGCGTCGGGTCCCTGCGCGCGCACGAGCGCGTCACCGCCAAAGTACATCGCGTCTTGCACCGTCCAACCGACGCCGAGGGCGGCCATCCGCTTGAGACTCTGCTCGGACGCGTCGTTGAGATGCGCGATCGACCAACGCAGCCGTTTGATCGGTACGTCGCGATTCACGCGCTCGAAGATGCCGAGCAGGTGATCGACCGTTGCATCGGGCCCCCAGTGCATCGTGAGGCCGAGCCCGCGCTCGGCTGCCCACTTCGCGATTTGGTAGTAGCTTTCCTTGTCCGCTTCGCTTGGGCTCGGGTTGTTGTTCATCGCGAGCGTGATTCGCTCGCCGATGCCGTTGAACTTCAGGTACTCGTCGCCGAAGCCCATCGGCAACAGCTCCGTGAGCTGTGCGAGCTCCTCCCTCTCGTGCCCAGCGGTCTGGCCGTTCAAGCTGTATGCGACGCGCACGGTCATCTCATGACGCCGCCAGACATCGAAGAGCGCCTGATAGTCGCTCGGGAACAAGTTGTTGCCGCCGGGATCGACGACGCCCGTGAGCGCGAGTCGGTTGAGCTCGCGGAAGAACGCCTTCGTGCCCTCGACCTGCTGGGCGTACGTCGGCCGCGGCAGGCGGTCGAACAGCGCGACGATCGCGTTGTTGCCGCCCGTGATCGCGCCGGTCGGCTTACCCGAAGCGTCGCGCTCGAGCTTGCCGCCGGCCGGGACATCGGCGTCGCTTTTGATTCCGAGCTTCGCGAGCCCCGCGTCCGTCAATAGCGCCCAACCGTAGCCGAGCTGCACGTAGACCGGGCTGCCCGGTGCCGCGGCCTCGAGCTCGGCTTGCGTCGGCCGCCGCCGCTCCGCGAACTGCAGCTCGTTCCAGCCGCCGGCGACGATCAGCCACGCGCCTGGTTCGCGCGCGCGCGCCGCGGCGCCGACCCGTGCGAGCGCTTCGGACAGCGAGCGCGCGCCGATCCAGTTCACCTCGCTCGTGAACGAGAGCGCGGCGCGGACCGCGTGCAGGTGCGAGTCGATGAGGCCCGGGATTACCGTGCGGCCGCCGAGGTCGACGATGCGAGTCGCCGGTCCCGCGAGCTTGCGAACGTCGACGCTGCGGCCAAGCGCTGCGATCTTGCCTTCGCGGATCGCGAGGGCTTCTTGCACGCTCGAGCGTGCGTCGAGCGTGACGATCTTGCCGTTCACGAGCACAGTCTCGGGCGCCTGCGCCGCGGCGCTCAGCACGCTTGCGATCGAGAGCACCAGCACAACGATCGCGACTCGCGTCATGACTTCCCCCGTGCACGCGCTTGGGTCGCGTACGCGCACGACACTAGCGCACGCGCGCCGCCGCGGCCAGCACGTGCGCGTGGACAGTTGGC
>Ga0134124_10002855_pt1 | contig 13936 bp, 11 predicted proteins | sample KB304_FD_96880 | JGI IMG/M metagenome (GOLD analysis project Ga0134124, IMG submission 96880) | Terrestrial soil microbial communities without Nitrogen fertilizer from Kellogg Biological Station, Michigan, USA - KB3-0-4 | ecosystem: Environmental > Terrestrial > Soil > Unclassified ... | reverse complement strand
TGCGCGAGTCGAAGCGCGAATCAGGCCCAACATTTTTGCCACTCTCGTCCGACGGCGCGCGCGCTCTTTTCCGCCCGACGCTTTGGCTAGACAAACAGCGCAGAATTAAGGTAAGTCGCCGATCCTTGCGTGTTGCCTCGAGCGCGCAACGGCCGGACAGAATGCGAATTTTATACCTGTCTGCGCTGTTTCCACCGGATGTACTCGGCGGAGCCGAGATGTCCGCACACAGCCAGGCGCTGTGGCTGCGTGACCAAGGCCACGAGGTCGCCGTATTGACTACGGCGCAGCGCCCGGCCGATGAAATGCACGGCGCGCTCGTAGACGGTTTGCGCATGTACCGCTTCCATCTACCGAGGCTCTATCCGGTGTACCGGTTTGCGGCGGCAAAGGCATGGCAAAAGCCGCTTTGGCATTTGCAGGACCATTTGGATCCGAGCAATCGCCGCATCGCTTCGCGCGTGCTCGACGAGTTTCGCCCCGACGTAGCGACCCTTCATGTCGTTCAGGGCCTGGGATACAACGTCCTCACCGAGCTTGCCGCGCGCGACGTTCCGGTCGTTTATTTCTTGCACGACCTCGGTTTGGCGTGCGTCAAGATGTCCATGTTTCGCAACGGCCAGGAATGCGAAAAACAGTGCTCCGTTTGTTCACTGTCGTCTTGGTACAAAGAATCGCTGATTCGCAAGCTGCCCAGGGTCGGGTTCTGTTCGCCCTCTCGCGCCAACCTCTCGCGCGTCGCAGAATTTCTGCCCATTCAACGCTATCCGCACACCGCGATTTTGAATCCGAATCGCTATCCGGCGGCGACCGTCCCGCGTACGGACTCTGCCACGCTGAGAGTGCTTTATGCGGGCCGCATCCACCAGACCAAAGGGGTCGATGTCCTGCTGCAGAGCGCACGACGCTTGCAGCAGGCAGGGAGCTCCACGCGTCCGTTCCACGTCACGGTCGTTGGAACCGGACCTCAAGAAGCGGCGCTTCGCGCCGAGTTTGGTGCGGAGCCGTGGTGCACGTTCACCGGATTCGTGAACCAGGCTGACCTCAGCAACATCATGCTCAACAGTGACGTGCTGTGCGTGCCCTCCATTTGGTTCGAAAACTCGCCCGGCGTGTTGATCCAGGCACTCGGCCTCGGGCTTCCCGTTTTGGGCAGCAACATCGGCGGCATCCCCGAGCTAGTCGAGCATGGGCACAATGGGCTCGTGCTACCGCCGGGGGATGTAGAAGCCTGGCGCAGCGCGCTCGAGGACGTTCTCCAAGCCCCGGAAAGATTGAGTGACTGGCGCAGCTACGCGCTGGCCAATTCGAGTCGCTTCGATCAAGATTACCTCGGCAGGCTCACACTCGAGTTCATCGAAACCGTGATCGGGACTCGTCGCGTAGGTAAGGCGTAAATGCCGCACATTTTGCATGTCGTTGCCGATGGCGCTCCGGGCGGCGGGACCACCGCGGTGCTCGGGCTGTGCTCCGATTTGCAGAGCCAGGGGTTTCGCACCTCGTTGATCACCCAACGTGATTCGTACGGCTTCCAAACGGGGCAAGCCATGAAGCTCGAGGCCCGCGGCCTCGACTTCTTCCGTTCACGCTTCGACCGCAACGTCCCGAAGCGCCTGCAAACGCTGATCGCCGAGCTTTCACCGGATCTCGTGCACGTGCACGGGGCCAGGGCCGGCCACGCCTTTTGCTCGCGGCCGCTTCGCGACCTGCCGAGCAAGCTGGTGTACACGGTTCACGGCTATCATTTTCTCAAGCGACCGCTGGCCTGGCGAGCGCTGGGCTGGGTGGCAGAAAAGCGCATTGCCAAGCGCGCGGATCAGGTGGTGTTCGTGTCGAAGAACGACCGAAACATTGCCGATCGCTTTCGGATACTCAGCACCGATCCCCAATCCGAGCGCAAATGCTCGACCATTTACAATGGCATCGATCCGCACGATCTCGATGCCACTCGGGCAGCACGCCCTTCGTATGATTTGGTGTTCGCCGGTCGCATGCACCTCCAAAAAAATCCATCATTCCTGGTGGATATCATGGCGGAACTGGCGGCAGACAATGTGACGCTGCTGATGGTCGGAGGAGGCGAACTCGAAGCGGAGGTTCGTGCCTACGCCGAGCGGAGGGGCGTCGCGTCGCGAATTACCTTCAAAGGCGCGCTGACGCGCGCGGAGGCACTCGCGGCTCTGGCCTCCGGAAAGATCTACGTCTTTCCGTCACTCTGGGAGGGGCTCCCCATCGGCCCGATCGAGGCCATGTACTACGGTCTCCCGGTGGTCGCCTCGGCGATCGGCGGAACGGACGAGGTCGTCGAGCACGAGGTGAACGGTTTCCTGCTGAGCACGTTCGATGCACGCAGCTACGCCAGCGCCATCCGCCGCTTGCTGCGCGATCCCCAGCTGTACGCTGGCTACTCGGCTGCCGGCCGCCGCCGCGTCGATAGCCTATTTTTGCGAAAGAGCTGCACGGCCAACTACCGCTCCGTGTACGACCGACTGCTCTGAAGCGAACTGGAAACGAGCCATGCAACCCACTCACGCACAGCTCGTCAGCAATGGACCTCGCGCGAACGCGAATGTCTCCCCGCGTCATTCGCTCGAGGCCGTGGTTCGCCGCGCGGTTCCGATTGCCGTGCTGGGCCTGGTTTACAATGACATCTTCGGCGCGGTCATTCGCTTCGTCGCGGTCGGCGCGGGCGCGCCCTGGTTGTCCTTCGCGCCCATGCTCTTCGCGGTCGCGGTGGTGATCGGCTCACTGTGTGTCACTCGCCTGCCGCGCGGCGTTTGGCTGACGCTCGGACTCTTCGCGAGCTACGCCTACTACACGTGCCTGATCGGCGGGGCACGCGGCTCACTCTTGACTCAGCTCTCGAGCGTGGGCTTCTCACTCTACACCTGGACGCCCTTTTTCCTCGGGCTGGTCCTGGTCTCGCTGCGCTCGGAGGGCCTTTTCGCGCGCGGCGCGCTGCTCTGGTGGAGTCTCGCCGTTGCCGGCGTGCTGCTGAATACGTTCGTGAAATTCCCGTGGATGGGCGCAACCTTCGAGGTCTTGGGCCAGGAAGCGCAGGTCGCGCGCGATTGGACGACCAACGGCATCGAACGGCTCGCCGGCTTTTCGCGCGCCAGTTTCACGGCCGCCAACGAGATCGCCCTGTTTTCGATGGTGCTCGCCGCACGAGCCCGACTGCACGGAGCGCTCAAAGTGCTGATCTGGGCCGTCTCCGTGCTGGCGATCGCGCTGACGACCAGCAAGACCCCCCTGAGCATTTTGGTCGTGGTTCCCCTCGCCTTGCTCAGCCTGCGCGGAGCCAAAGCCTTTGCTAGCCGTCCCGCCCTACCGTTCTACGTGGCGATGCTGGTGCTCCTCGCGCTGGGAGCGATGATGGTGGCGTTGCCGTGTGCCTCGAGCACCCAAGACTTACTCTCGAGCACGTCCGGCGACGACCTTGGCTTCTTGACGTTGTCCTCGATGCTCGACCGCGCCGGCATGATGTGGCCCGCGGCCTTCGACCTGATCGCATCCGACAACAACCCGCTGGAGTGGATTCTAGGTCGAGGCTTGGGAGGAATCGGAGCTGCCCAGGCCATCTTCGAGCCGCTGAAGGTCAATTCGGCGGACAACCTATTCGTCTTTCTGTACGTCACGTTTGGCTTGGGCGCGGCTCTGTTTGGCGCCGCCATCGTGGCCGGATTCAAGAAATACTATGTGAATGAGCCAGAGACTTTCATCACCCTGTTCGCGCTGGCGGCAAGTGTGCTCACCTTGGGTATTGCGACGAACGTCATCGAGTCCGTCATTCCGGCCTTGGTGACCGGGATGCTCGTTGCCAAGTCCTTCGATTAGATTCTAGAAGAAGTCGCAATGAACAGCGGTCCCGAGGAAACATTCCGCGAGAAAGTCCTAGCCGACGCGGCCGTTTGGGCACGAGGCTGGGGTCTCGGCCTGACTCTGCGCGGCTTTCTGCGGCTGCTCTTGCTCGAGCCGGGCTTTCAGCTGACATTCTGCGTGAGGTTGACCGAACTCGTCGCTCACGTTCCTGGCTTCGGCCGCATCTTGCGCCGGTTGGTCTGGTACCCAACGACCATGCTCTTTGGTTGTGACTTCGGCGTGGGCGTGCGCATCGGCGGCGGCTTGTATTTGCCTCATCCGTTTGGAATCGTCGTCAATGCCGATTGCAAGCTCGGGCAGAACGTCACGCTGCTGCAAGGGGTCACGCTCGGAATCATCGATCCATCTCAGCCAGCTTGTCCCGTCCTCGAAGATGGTGCCCGCGTGAACGCAGGCGCCAAGCTCCTGGGAGGCATCACCGTGGGTCGGGCCGCGGTGATCGGCGCGAACGCGGTGGTGCTTCATGATGTTCCCGCGGGGCGGGTCGCGGTCGGCGTGCCTGCACGCATTTTGCCTGCAAAATCGGCGCCGATCACCGTCCCCGCGGAGGTCCCTTAGACCGGCCGCTGGCGCTCATTGCTGCACGTAGCTGCGCACCAAGATGACGGAGCGGAGCAACAGTTGCGACAGCGCGTGCAGGATCATGCCGACGCCGGCGCCGATCAAGCCAAAGCGCGCGATCAGCACGTAACTGAGAGCCAACGAAGTGACGATGCCCAGGATGTTCATCGCCGCGAACTCCGTGTCTAGGTTGCGACTGTACAAACCGTAACTGGCCATGTCCGAGAGCAATCGCACGGCGACGCCGACCAACATCAGACAGAAGAGAGTGGGTGCAGTAGCAAATTGCTCGATGCCCAGACGCGGCAGCACTTTCAACACGACCACAGCGCATGCGAGACACAGCGGGATGGTGATGGCAAGCAGCCGGCCAGTCGTGTGCAGAAACGTCTGTCGCCAAGCGGCTTTGTTTTGCCCGTGAGCCTCCACCAAATCCGGGAGCGCAACCTGAACCACACCGACGGTCACCAGGACATGGACTGCGTTCGCCATCGTCCAGTACAGCGTGTACACGCCGGTGAGGTTCAAGCCCAAAAGATCGTTGACGATGTAGCGCTCGAGATAAAGCTGACCCCCAATCCCGAGATCGCTCAGATAGATCAGCCAGCCGCGCCGAACGGTTCGCTCGATCCAAGCGAAGTCGATTCGGGTCCGTGAAATGGCCGCAAAGGGCCAATGGCGGAGCAGCATGAACAAGAAGACGAAGCCCGCGCCCAGTCCGCCCGCCCAGCACCAAAACACGAAGCCGAGGCTGCGCAGCTGTGGCCAAATCATGCCCAGCACGAGCACGGGGAAGATCCAGCTCGCCGAGCGCACGAACAGCAAGAAGTTCGCTGCCACCGGCATGCGCAGGCCGATCAAGCTCATGTGGATGTCGAAGGCGATGCATTCGGTCGCCAAGATGAACGCCAAGAGCCCGAGCCTGGCCGGCGCCTGCACTAGACCGGCTGCGTGCGCAGCCGCGAACGTCACGGCCACGAGCAGCAGCATGGCGAGCGTGAGCACCAAGCGATCACGGAGCAACGTTCCCGCTCGCAGCGGATCCGCCCCGACAATCTCGCGATTGAGGAAGTAATTGACGCCGCAGCCGATCAACGAAGGCAAAAGGCCGGCCATGCCGGCGATCAGCCCGAAGGTGCCAATCTCGGAGAGCTGAAAGTGCTTGGCGAAATACAAGGTCAGCGCGAAGCGACCGACCAAGCCGGCCCCTCGCATCGCGATATTGGCCAGCGGCAACGCGAGATTGGCCAAGTGACGTGAGCGCACAGCGATAGCGGAAAACCCGGTCATCTGTTTGGCTCCTGCGCGCATCCGCTGACCTTCCTTGTACCTTCCGGGCGCCCGAGCGTCACTGCTTTCGAGCAGGGCCTTGCTGCAATTGCCCGCAAACCGCGCGCGCTTCCTGGCCTTCGGTTTCGACGTAGAGCATGTTCGCGGTTTCCGCGTTCGACCCGCCGTCTTCGTGCTGGATGACGACGGGACTACCGTACATGTCCGTAGCGCGCGCCACCCGCAGCGTGGGCGGAAGCTCGAGCCTCGGCGAGCCGCGCGTTTCACGCCAACTGACCAGCTTGGCCCCGGCATTGACTCGGCCGAACACCAAGCTCAACTGTCCGTCCTCCTCTCGGTTCGAACACTCGAGTTCGAAGCCGGACAACTCACTCAGCAGCGTCTTCAGTGCGCGATACGCCGGCTTCGGCGAGCCATCACGCCGAACCAAGCCAAAGCGGTTTTCTGGCTCCGAGGCGTCGTCGCCATCGTCGCGCCAGTCATACCAAATGCTGATCGGCACGCCGCTCTCGAAGTCGAGGAGCATCATGCGCACCACATAGAGCGCTTGCGCGGTCTCGTCGGGAGGACGATGCAAGAGCGTACCGCCGCCGGTGGTCAGGCCCGTTTCACTGTTGATGGGGACTGGAAGCGGCGGACCGCTGGCCGTCCCTGCGCTGCTCGGGTCGAAGGGTGTGCGCGAACGCGTCGCTTGCGCCTGCCGCGCCGCCGACTGCGCGATCAAACTGCGCAGAAGGGCCCAATTGCGCGCGGTGTAGCGTAAGTCCGGGATGTGCGAATACGGATGAACACTGACTCCGTCGAAACAGCCCAAGATCCCGCTGGCCAGCACCGCGCTCAGAAAGGGCGAGCTCGGCCGAGATAGCGTCGGCGGCTTTGCCGCAGCGGGACCGATGATCGTGGCCTTTGGAACCACTTCTCGAATCGCGCGACACGCGGCGCTGGCGAGAGCCACGTACTGCTGAACGTTGGACTGCGGCGGCCAAAAGTGATCCAGATCGGGTTCGTTCCACAGCTCGAATACCGGGTCGTATGCGTGAAAGTGGTTGACGGCCTGCGCGGCCCAACGGGCAAACGCGGCGACGGCTTTGGGCAGAACTGGGGCCGACGGCTTGATGATCGCCGGCACCTTTTGCCGAATCGCCACTTGCTTCGTGTACAGCGGATTCGAATAGTTGAGAATGAATAGCGGCCTCAGGCCCCGCGCTTGCAATTGCCGCGCGATCACGTCGTAGAGCGCAAAGTCGTAGACCCCGGCACTTCTTTCGGTCACCTCCCAGGTCAGGTCGATTCGCACGAACTTCAGCCCCGTCGCCGCGATCAGGTCCAAATCAGCGACGGTCGCGCCGTGGACATTCACACCAAAATTGTTACCAACGACGAGCGACGGGAACTTGGGGTGCTGGGCCTCGGGCAGCGGCTGCAGTGCCGCGGTGAGAGGCGCTCGGGTCCTGAATTCCGACCTCGGTCCCGCAAACGAGGAAGAAGAGCCAACCGTGACCGGAAGTACCAGCGCGCTCAACGCGATCAGACGCCGCGCGATCAGTCGAACCGGGCTTGCCACCTTCTGGCCCTACGCCAGCATCCGCCGTTCGAGCGCATGCTGGATCACGGCCTGCATTCCCGCGAGGAATCGCTCGCGCGAGAAGCGCTCGAGCCGTGCGGGTACGGGACGCGGAGTACATGAATCGAAGCGACGAACGGCATCCGTCAGGCTCTCCACCGTTGGTTGATCGAAGAAGACGCTATCTTCTTCAGTCAGAGTCTCGAGCACGCCGCCTCCGCGAAACGCGATCACCGGCGTGCCCGCGGCTAGTGCTTCGAGCGGTGTGATTCCGAAGTCTTCCACCCCGGGGAAGACGAGCGCCCGACTACGGGCCAGCACGTCGATGACCTCTGCGCGAGTCAGACTGCCCAGAAAGCGGATGGTGCTGCCAGCCATGGCGCGCAGCTCCCGGTCGAGCTGCCCACGGCCGATAATCACCAGCGGTAACTTCAAGCGATTGAATACTTCAATCGCGAGATCGACGCGCTTGTTGGGCGCAAACGCGGTCACCATCACGAAATGGTCCGCCTTGGGTGGCGGCTCTTTCTGGACCGCCGCGAAATCTGAAAGCTCGACGAACGGATGCACCACGTGCGCGTCTCTCCTGTAGTAGCGCCGGATCCGCTCGCGCACGAAAGCCGAGTTTGCAACCATGACGTCGACATTGCGGTTGCTCGCGATGTCCCACTTCGTCAGATAATCGCGAAATACCCGGCCGCCGCAACGCACCGCGAGCGAGGTGTCCGGCCCGAAGTAGTTGTCGTACTGGTCGTACATGTAGCGCATGGGCGAATGAATATACGAGACGTGTACGGAACCTTTCGGCTTGCGAACGCCCTTGATGACGCAATGATGGCTGCTCAAGACCAAGCTCGCCGGGTCGCTGATCTTCAACTGCTGCGCGGCGCCGGGCATCAGCGGGAGCAGCTTTCTGTAGTGGCGGCTGGCCCCCGGGATTCGGTTCAGGACGCTGGTGAGAATCCGTTTGCTCTCGAGCGTCGTCGAGGTCGAGCCCGCGTCATGAACGAGCGTATAGATGGGCGCTTCGGGGAATAGCTCGCAAAAGGCCTCGAGCACCCGTTCGCCTCCGCGAAACCCGGTCAACCAATCATGAAGGAGCACGACCTGACCTGGGAGCTCGCTCCCCGGTGCCACAGGGCGGATGGGCAGATTCACGAGACGAAACCCTGGCGAGAAAACCAGAGAGCGCCGGCAAGCGCGATCGCCAGTGCGGCTGCAAGCCAGATCGCACGCCGTCCTCGCCGAGGCTCGGACGAACCATGCAGACCGTCAGGGCCCGGGTCGCGGCGCTGGGAGGGATAAACCAGCTTGGACACGGCAGCTTTCCCGGCGTTGTTCACGATCACCGCGAAGGACGACGCCGAGGCTGCGAGCTGGCCGACATGCTCAATCGCCGCTTTGCGACGGGTCGTCTGAAGGCGAAGCACGCTGAGCACGGTGTCCGCAGACGCAGCGAGCACGAGCGCGTCGGAGTACATTGGATAGCTCGGGGCGTCGATCAGGATGAAGTCGAACCGCGATCGCGCTTCGGTCAGTAGGTCGAGCATGCGCTGACTCGAAAGCAGCTCCGGCGGTGCGCTGCCGCCGGAGGGCATTCGGCAGAAGCCGTCTGCAGGCTCCGAAACACGGAGCACCACCTCATGCCAGATGTACTCGCCCGTCAAGACCGCGCGTAAGCCCGGTTCTGCGACGACGTTCTCGTCCGGTTGTGCCTCCGGCGTACGGAGATCGGCGTCAATCAGCAGCACTCGGCGTCCATCGGCAGCGAGCGCTGCCGCAAGCCAGTTTGCACACGTGGTCTTGCCGTCCCCCGGGTTGGGAGAACTGAAGAGCACGACCCTGCCGCTGCCGGATGCACTTCCCCAGCGGTAAAGGTTGGTCCGCAGCGCCCGAAATGCCTCCAAAAACCGCGAGCCGGCGTGTGTCGCCGGCAGGTCGAAAGCGCCAAACCAGTCAGGCGCGACGCCAAAACGCTTCGACCCGCGCTGGCGCGGGACGCTGCCGAGGATCGCGTGAGAGCCGAGCGTGCGCTGTGCGTCAGCCTCACTCTGAAGGGTTGCCCCGAATAGACTGCGCACGACGACCAATGCCACACCGACCAACAACCCGGCCAAGCCAAGCAGCAGTCGGAGCAAGAGCTTGGGCGAATGCTCGCGGGTGGGTACCTGAGGCAAGTCCAGAACCCGGTTCTTGGAGAGTTGCGACGCCTTGGTGATCGCCGCCTGTTGTTGGCGTTCGAGCAAGTAGGAATAGGTCTTGCTGTAGACTTCGGACTCACGCGAGAGCTGAGCCAACCCGAGTTCGGCACCCGGAACCGTCTTTAGCTTCTCCTCGAACTGCGCGATGATCGAGTTCAGCGCGCCCAGGCTCTCCTGAGCGCGCGTCAAGCGACTGCTGACGTAGCTGCGGATCGCCGCCAGCTGCGCGTCGACTTGCGCCTGTTGCTCGCGCATGTCCGGCGCCGCCCCGTTGAAGCGCGAGTCCAGATCGGTCAGTTTTTGCCGGGCGGCAGACAGGGAGTTCGACATCCCCTCCAGGACCGGATCATTCGCTTCTCCGAGCAGAAACGCGCCCATTGGCGGGTTGGGGCTCTTCAACGAGCGCTGGATGTCGGCCATGGCCGCGACCTGCATGCGCGCAGTGACGCGCTGCTCTTCGTACTTCGCGATCCGCTCGATCATGGCTTTCGCTTCGTTGTCCAGCACGACGACCCGGTTGTTCTGCCGGTAGTCGGCGAGCTTCTGTTGGACTCCGTCGAGCGATGCTCGGATGGACGCGAGCTGGTTTCCGACGAACGCCTCGGCCGCGCTGGCGTCTTCCGTCTTCCAGTTTTGGCGCTCCTTGAGGTACGCGAGCATCAGTTGCTCGAGAAACGCCGCCGCCATGCGCGGTGAAGTTCCGGTAAATTGCAGAGTGACCACGTTCACCGTAGTCGCGGCCTTGGGCGTCGAGACCTGCAGCTGTTCCAGGGCACGCTCCGTGACACGGTCCAGCGGGTCGATCTTCAGCTCGTACTGCGAACCGACTTTTGGCTGCCCATTCTGCCCTTTCAGCAAGGTGATCTTCAAATCAGGAGTATTGAAGGGCAGAGGGATTTTGCCGCGACCGAGCGAACCAGTCTCCGAGTAAATCTCGTACTCGTCATTCGTGACGAAATGGACGCTGAAGCGCTGCTCTTCGCGAAACCGATCCGAGAGGGTGGCATCAGTGGCGCGCAGCTCCCGTGCCGCCCTGTCGAGCGTGGAAGGGTCGCGGCGCGAAAGCAGCCAGCGCCAATACCGCGAGGGGGTCTCACCCGCGGGAGCGATAGCTACGTTGAGCCCGGCAGCCTGGATCGCTTGAACGACGAGCGTGCGGCTTCTCAGAATTTCGATTTCACTGCCGAGTTCACCGTGGGCTCCCCCAGAAATGTCGAACTCACCGGAACTTGCTCCCGTAGCACCCGATCTGCCATCCAGTTCACCCAGATACAGCCGTCCGGTGGCTTGGAATTGAGTTTTGGAAACCAGTGTCAGCAGCATCACTAGCAAGAACACGACCGCGGCGACCGCTAGGACGAGCGGGTAACTCTCGCGGATTTTCAGCCACACCTGGCCCAGGTCGAGGTCGTCATTCGGGCGCGGAGGGATCACGATCCGACTGCTGTTCGGGGTGAATGGAGGCGGCCGCCGGAGCGCTCGAACGTCGCTCAGCGTGGAGTTCTCACCTTCGGTGATTCTGCTGTCGTCATCCTCGTACGCATCGGGAAATTTCAACATGGGGGGAGCTCACTGCGAGAGGTATTTGATTTGAACGAAGGGCGTGAGCAGACCGGAGATGGTTTGGAGCGTCGGCAGCAGCTGCTGCAGGCCTTCATTCCAGGTCGTGAGGGCCGTGGGAGGCACGAAAACGACGTCGCCCGGTGCAAGTTCGAACGGTCCTGCTTCACCCGCGAGAATCTTTGCCGCGTCCACGATGAAGAGTTCGCCGTGGTCGCCCACGCTACGAATGATGCGTGTCGATGAGAGCCGGCCCTGCGCGTCGTCACGATAGCCAAAGCCCATCGACGCGAGGGCTTGCAGAAGAGTCAAACGTCCGTTCACGAACGGAACCACGCCACCGTGTGATTGGCCGGTCGCCGCAGCACCGAACACGAACGCCTGCTCGCTCGTCTTGTCCGGAACCAAAATGATGTCCCCCGTTCGCAGCTTGATGTTCTGCGTGAGGTCCCCCTCCAAAATCAATCGTCTGAAATCGATCGGTAGCCGGCGTCCGCCCCGAGCCACATACGCCATCCGCAAGCTACCGCGCTCGAGCAGGATGCTGCCGCCGAGGGAAAGCGCCTCCAGCAAGCGCAGCGGACGATCACTGTATTTGAGCCCGGGTTGATTGAACTGCCCGAGCAGGTAGTAGCGGATGCTGCCGCTGAAGATGACTTGCACGGTCACCTTCGGCTCTTTGACATAAGGGACGAGCTCGCCCTGCAGATACAGGCGAAGCTCATCCATGGTCTTGTTCGCCACGTTGACCGAGCCGATCAGCGGAAACTGAATGGTTCCGTCGTTGTCCACGAGCAACCCGGCGATCCGCCCATTTTGTGAATCGAGCGCAGTGCCGGAGTAGGGCGCGATCGAAAGCTCGGGGTGACCGTAAACGGCGACCAGCACGGTATCACCTGGACCGACTCGGTAGGCTTCCCCATCACGCCCGCCAATTGCTGCGTCGAGCAGAGCCGGATCTAGCGCCTCCGGTCGCCGAGACACGACCGCGGAGGGCAGTGACCGGGCGACGACGGCGGGCGACGAACCGCAACTCGTCGAACACAAGGAGCTGATCAGCAACAGCGCAGACATCAACCACCTCACGCGCCAGCGCAATGAAGTCCGCATCGCGACAAAGAGCGACTCCTTAGCCAGAGACTGCTGCCCGTGCCGATACGCTGAAAGTACGCCCATTTGACGATGCTGTTTTAACGATTGAACTCAATACGCGTTCTTATCGATGAAACCCCTCCAGAGTGTCATGGTCAAAATCTTGAGATCCAAAGTGTATGACCAGTTGCGGATGTAAAAGAGATCGCACTGGATGCGAGCGTCGAGAGAGGTGTTTCCTCGCCAACCATTCACTTGCGCCCAACCGGTAATTCCGGACCGCACCTTGTGGCGCAACATGTAGTGCGGAATCTCTGCGCGGAACTTCTTCACGAACACCGGTCGCTCGGGTCGGGGTCCAACGAGCGACATGTCACCGCGGAGTACGTTCCAAAGCTGCGGTAGCTCATCGAGGCTGGTCTTGCGCAAAAATGTCCCAACAGCGGTGCGGCGATCGTCATCGGCGCGTGCCCAAACTGCGCCGCTCTGTTTCTCGGCGTCGACCCGCATGGAGCGGAACTTGAGCATCGAAAAGCTCCGGCCATCCAAGCCCATTCTCTCCTGAGCGTAGAGTACAGGTCCTCGAGAGTTCAGTTTGACGAGACAGGCGACGAACAGCAAAAGCGGTGACAGGACGATCAACGCTACCGCTGAAAGCACGGCATCAGTCGCTCGCTTTGCCATTGCGCCCCAACCCATGACCGGGGAATCATTGATGCGCACGACCGGTAAGCCGTCGAAGTCTTCGACTTCACAGCCGAGCGTTACGTACTGCTGCACGTCCGGAACGATGCCGACATCGAGCGTCTCGTCTTTGAGCAGGTCCAGCACTCGATCGAGCCGTTGGCCCTGCGACGGGGGAAGTGCAATCAGCACCTCGTCGACGTTGTTCGCACGAATGACTTCCAAAATATCCTCGAACCCACCGAGTACCTTTTTGCCTCGGATCACGCTGCTTCCGGCGGGCTCGCTGGTGACGACGCCTCGAACGCGGAACCCAAGCTCGGGGTAGTTGTCCAAGCGGTCGATCAGCCGATCCATCACGATGCCTTCGCCGATGACGAGCACGTGACGTAAGTTGAAACCGTGCGTACGCAAGCTGCGGAGGGCGGCACGCAAGGCGATGCGAAGCGCCGCCATCGCGATACCCGACATGACGGCGAAGTAGATGATGACCAGCCGCGAGTAGTGGTACTCCTCGAAAAGGTAGGTAATGGCCATGAAAGCGAGCAGCGCGACGAGATGGGCTTTGAGGAGCACCTGAATCTCGCGGAAACGCCCCATCAGCCGCGTCGACTCGTAGACGCGCATCCACGTGCCAACACCCATCCACAGAACCGCCAGCAGGGGCGCGAGGGCCGCGTACTTCGCAAAGGGAGGAAGGCCCTTGGTTACGGCCAGCGACGGAGCGATGGGCGCGACATAAAAGCGCACTGCATAGGATGCGAGCCAGGACACGACGATGACGACTCCGTCCATCGCGCGAAACAAGTGCTCGATTATGTGCCGATGGCGCTTCAGCATGTATTCCTCCGACTAAGACGGCTCAAGCAACGTTTGCTGTGAGCAAAGACGCCACACGCGAAGAGACCTTAGCCGCTGCTGCTCGAGCAGCGGATTAACAGCGAAGGTCATCGCTGCGCGCGTTTTGCGTTCGATCGGCGGCTTTGCGGGTATAGGCACAAAGTCTACCGCCTCGTACATAGTATTACTTCGTCGCATACCCACTATCATTGAGTCAAGTCTCAAATAGGAAAGGATCGAAATCATTGACTCGCTTTCCTCG
>Ga0134124_10002854_pt1 | contig 13937 bp, 6 predicted proteins | sample KB304_FD_96880 | JGI IMG/M metagenome (GOLD analysis project Ga0134124, IMG submission 96880) | Terrestrial soil microbial communities without Nitrogen fertilizer from Kellogg Biological Station, Michigan, USA - KB3-0-4 | ecosystem: Environmental > Terrestrial > Soil > Unclassified ... | reverse complement strand
TTGCCTATTAAATTATGTTCATTGTTTATATGTAAATTTGATTAAATAAATCCGTTTTCTTTTCTTCTATTTATTTTTAATATATTGTTAAACAGGAAAATTATTGTTAATAGGCAAGCCTATTGTATTTAATATGCTAGATTTATTTCATAATATCTACAATATTAAGAGCTCTAACTACTCTTTTAAGTATTATTTAAGGACAACATAACCAAAATAATAATAATAATAAGTTGAAAATTGATTATTTAATTAAAATAATCCGGTTATGACAATCCCATATAATATACCATTCACTGGAGATGGAGAATAATGAAGATCACTTCATAAAAAAGGGTTAAAAAGAAGGAAACAATGGCTTGTCTTAGAGTTAAGAAGGAATTGAACCTTATATTGTAGACTTTGCAGGTCTATTACAGTACCGTCTGTATACTTAACTCTTTCTTTTAAAGAGAAAGAGTCAGATAAAGCACTTTCATTTAGATATAGGTTAAGTTTCATAAAATAAATTCTTATAAAAAGGGGTTTTATAAAATAAATATATAAAAAAATCCTTATTCAGGATTCAATAAAGTATTGGATTAATATAAATCTTCTCCCTACACCTTAAAGGGGGAGATTATTTTCCACTTAATTTAGTAATATACATTCTAACTACTTGTTGGTATGTAAATAAAGGTAAAATGTATTTAGAGAATAAGTATATTAAAGCTAATAAAGTTAAAAATGAAAATGATAATTGATTTACAAAATAAAAAGGTATTAATTGTGGCATTTCTTTTTGAATAAATATAAAACTCTTCTTAATGACTTAAATAAGCCCTCCCTTTAAAGGAGTGTGTAAGAGTTATCTCTTATTTTGCAATATTTTACAAAATAAAGTATTCACAAAAATATTCATTTATTTTTATCTAAAAACCGCTCATAATTAAATAAAACTAATATATTTATTTTTGTGAACATACTACCCGCTTCAATAAATTGAATATTATTAAAGGGAATTGAGATATATCAAGTGATGTGTAGAATTAGTTTTAAGCTAATGAGTATCGTTTTAATAATTGTTGAAATATTAGTATCTCAACACTATTCTTTTTATGAATAGTTCTTATATTAGAATAAAGTTAAAGTTGTTTAATAAAATATTTTATAATTATTCACCTCTTCCTACGGGCCCTACGGATCGATGCAAACAAATGAATACTATTTAATAAATGATTTATCTCTTTAGCCTTTTGAAGGGGGTTAAATAAAGAAAATATTTGTATTTAAGGGAGAAGAATACTTTGTATTCTATTATGCTGTGTTTATATCTTCCTTCAGATCCTTTACCTTAAGACTTAAGGTGGAAAAGTGGGAGAGCAATAATGGAATCAATTAAAGAGAATCTAAGAAAGTTAAATAATCTTGAACAGATACAGCTTCAATAGCAGTAGGCATAAATCCATGGTATACTCCACAAATTTCACTACATTGACCATAGAATACTCCAGTTCTTTCACTTAGAAGTGAAGCCTGATTTAATCGACCAGGGCAAGCATCAATTTTAATACCTAGAGAAGGAACTGCATAATCATGGATTACATCTGCTCCAGTCACAATTAGTCTAACATGAGTATCAACAGGTATCACTACTCTATTATCTACATCTAATAGTCTAAATTGACCTAATTCTAAATCTGATTCAGGAATCATATAAGAATCAAATTCTATAGGGTCACCACTATCGCTCACATAATCACTATATTCAAAGCTCCAGTACCATTGGTGTCCTGTCACTTTTATAGTAATTGTTGGAGAGATTACTTCATCTAATAAGTATAATAATCTGAAAGATGGGAAAGCAATAGCTATTAAAATTAGAGCTGGTGTAATAGTCCATATTAATTCTATTAATGTTCCGTGGTTAAGATATTTATGGATAATAGGATTTTTATTATTACTATAATAATACATTATACTTCCTAATAACCAAAATACTGATACACTGATTATTACTAAATAGAAGAAGATAGTGTTGTGAAGTTCTACAATCCCTGTAAAACCAGGTGCTGCACTGTCTTGGAAACCTAATTGCCAAGGTTGAGGAGCATCATTAAAAACAGTTTTTAATAAAGATATTTGTTGTAACATTGTCTAAACATTTAAATTATAGTCTCTCTTTAGTTTACCTTTTCTTTAAATAAAATGATTGATTTTATCTTAAGATTGGTTATATTAAATGTTATAATTTTAATAACTTAAAGATTAAGCTTGAACAATTCTCTGATTGATAAAAATCATTCTATAATCAGATCAAAAGAGTAGAGGAATCGAACCTCTCTTTATATTCCTTGACTCCTTGCCGATGGTTTCCTTATTTAAAAGCTTCTTTATTTTTTTTTATTAAGCTTAATCTAGATTCATTACGAAAGCGAAGTCGCTAAACCTTAATATATTATTCAAAAGGGGTTAATACATTAAAAATATTTTACTTGAAGAATATTGATTTATTAAAATTTTCTATTAAATATTTTATTATTATGAGTATAATAATAAGAAACCGATCATTAATGAGAATAATCCTGTAGCTTCTGCTAAAGCGAATCCAAGGATAGCGTAACTAAATAATTGTCCTCTGATTTGAGGGTTTCTAGCTGTTGAAGCTATTAATGAAGAGAAGATTAAACCAATTCCGGCTCCGGCACCGATTAAACCTGAGCAAGCTAATCCTGCTCCTATGTATTTTGCTGCTGCTAACATAATGTTTAAAATAAATAAATAATAGTGTCTAACATAATTTTAAAGTCTAAATTAAAACTTCTTTTATATTAGTTTTTTTTCTATTGAATTTAATTTAATGACGCACATTTAATTTATCGCTTTTAAATATTTTAAACAACTTTGACTATTTAATTTGAATAAATCAGAAGCTTTTTTAGTAGTATTGAAACCTTGCTCAACTTTTTTAAATTCTTCTTAAAAACTTTTTAAATTTAATGTATCTAATCTAGCTTATATTATATAATTTATTTTTCTTACTTAATAATTCTACGGCCTCAACACAATCTTAACTTGATTTTATTATTTTTAAATCTAAAGTTTGCATAATTGTGTTTTGTTAGCGAAGCAGACCAGTTATGTAAACCAAGACTGGTAGAAGTAGCTCTAATAATTAATGCTAATAGATCTTTTATTTATAAATTTAAAGTAAATTGTTATAATTTTACTATATAAATTTGAGTTATTTAAATAGTGTTATTTAAATAGTGTTAATGTGAATATCTTAACATTTAGTCTTGTGATCAATTAGTAATGTTAAACTGAATACTTTTCAGCACTTTCATTTACATCCTATTTAAGAAATGTTCTATTTCTTATCTTACAAATAATTGGAAATAAGTCTAATAATAAATTATTAAAATTTCAATTATTGTTAGTATCTAGAGGGTAGATTCTTGCTTTATATACTTTCAGCATTTATCTACTATGTTTGTGGCTACCCAACTGTGCCAAATAATTTATAAAATTAAAATAATTTTTTTAAAGGTGATTCTATTTCAAAATGTTCAAAACAACTTTATTATGATTATACTTATGAAAGTTTTCACCACAATAAAGCATCACCACACAAAATGAATAAGACTTGATAGATAATATTCATTTTATTTCAACAATTGGTACACTATGGAAACACAGCCTATTGATCCTTTCATACTAGAAGGTCTTCCTCTTTTTACTAATTATTCCCTCAGAAGATAGGGACCATACTGACTCACGTCGTATTAAACCCAATTCACGTACCCTTTTAATGGGCGAACAGCCCAACCCTTCCAAGCTTCTTCCCCCGGAGGATAGGATGAATCGACATCGAGGTGCCAAACAGCCGGGACAATGTGTACTCTCGCCGGCTATCAGCCTGTTATCCCTAGCGTAACTTTTATCAAATGATCCCCGTCTATTCCATTTTATAGCGAGGGGTCACTATGCCCTACTTACGTATCTGGGCGACTTTTGAGTCTTTCAGTTAGGCATGCTTTCCGCCATTACGCTCTCCGCAATCTTTACACTGATTGATTGATCTCCATTCAATTTCTAGCTATACCTTAAATGATTTGATTACTGTGTGTTTATATTATTATAAATAATTAGAATAATAATATACATTTAATAAACATTCATTTATTAAATCTAAATATATTTGTCTGAAAATTCTTAATAAATTAAGAAAATTATATTTTTAATATCGTTGGATGTACTTTGCTACTTTATTAAAGACGACCGCCCCAGTCAAACTGCCAATTAGTCAACTCTCCCAAAATAAGATAAAGGTTAACACTGACTCAATCTCAATCTGAAGGTTTCCACACCCCTTTCTAAAGAAAAAAAGGGTAAACGTCAATCGACTACCTAATCACTATTGTTTGAGATTGTTCTAAATCAGTGTGATAACTAACTACAGTAAAGCTGCATAGGGTCTTCCCGTCCCACTGAGGGTAACCCGCATCTGCACGGGTAATTCAATTTCACTGAGCAAGTTGTAGAGACAGTGAGACCTTCGTTACATTATTGATACCGGACCACATTTAATGGCCAATTGATTTCGCTACCTTAGGATCCTCATAGTTAAGACCGCTATTAACCAGACTTTCAATTAGTAACAGTATTCTATTACCTCTTTTATATTAATGGCATCGAGCAAATTTCAGAACGTATACTATGACTTTCATCATTGCACATTCTTGTGTTTTTAGTAAACAGTCGAGGCCTCCGATTATGTGACACCAATTTTTAAGATTTCTTTTTATATTTCATGGGGGAATCTTTACTACTATTCTTTTTATTCTTTGTTTTAATGTCTTACTTTCCTTTGATAGAAAGCACACTATTAAATATTAACCTCTCATTAATTATTAATAATTAACATTTACAAACTTTAAATAGAATTGGTGAGTAATAGAACAGTTATCTTACTATCTTACTGTCATTTTATTAAAAAATGACTTCTAAATTATTAAAAACAAAATAGAATCATTACACTTACAAAGAAAAATAAGTGAAGAGGCAGTATTAAAAAGATAGAGGAAATTTACATAAAATGACACAAACAATAAGAGGATTATTTGCTTATTTATGAATGTTTCACTGTATATTATCTTAATTGGTTCCTCTTATCGTCAAACTTATGAGGACAACTTGCCGAGTTCCTTTACAACTTTTAGCTCTACGCCTTAGTATTCTCTACCTACGAACCTGTGTCGGATTAGGGTACAGTAGTTTGACCTTTTAACTTTCATTTATTTTACACCATAAAATAATTGTACATTTATAAAGTTAAAATAATATTATTATATATTTTTCCTTAACTCCATTAAAGTAGAAAAGGAAAGTACAATAATATGTGTGATATATTTTCTTGATCCAATATTTCCCATTTGGATGATAGTATAAGTCACTTAAACCTATAAATAGGTTTCACTCATCAATCAGAACATTGGTTCTGTATCTTAGAGGCCTGCATTTAAAATGAAGCGGTTTAACCTTTCTTCAAAACCCTTTCGTATTCGGCGAGAAGTATTAAAACTTCTTTTTACGTTACTCATGTCAGCATTCTCTCTTCAGTTCGTCCATAACAATGAAACACTGTTTTTCATCCGTTTCTGAATGTTCTTCTACCTAATTTAAGAAATTTGATTGTTTTCTTAAACAACACAATATCGGTTGATTATTTAAGACCCGTTAAATTTTCGGTGCCACAATCTAAGAGCTGATGCGTTGTTACAAACGATCATTATAAGTAGCGACTACCAGGCTCACTTTACAGCTGCATACAACATGTGACATCCTTAATTTCACTTAATAATCATTAGGGACCTTAATTTGTGTTCTCGACTGTTTTCGTCTTGACTACCCAACTTATCATGAGCAGTCTGAATACTTATCATCAATTTATGTACTTCCGAGTTTAATTTTCATTGGTAAGATTGTCAAGATCCCCTCAACCTAAACGCATAAAATGGAATTCATTTTACTTGTTCGAAATTCACGTGCTGTACCTCCATAAATCTTGAATAAGTGTCATACTTACATATGTTTCGAAGAATACCAGCTATCACTAGATTAGATTGGCATTTCACCGCTTTCCAGAGCTCATCGGAGAATTATGCAACATTCACCCGTTCGATCCATTATAATCTGGCCCTGGAAAGATCATCTAGCTTCGGGTCTAATAAAAATAACTCACCCAAAACTAATATAAATAAATAATAACTTTATAAATATAATTTATATTAAACATAAAGGTATTACCTTAACCTTAAATCATAGAATTAAGATTAAATTTATTTGATTAATTTTTATATTTTAGTTTAGTCGCTTTCGCTAAGGCTTTGAACCTTGCTATTTCTATTAACTTGCTGACCCATTATGCAAAAGGTACGCCGTTATTTTAAATTTTAATTAAAACTTCGACTGCTTATAGAGTAACTAATTCAAGACTTTTTCAAATAAGAATCTAAATCTTATACTTTTTCAAACATTTCCTTTACAGTACTATTTCACTATCGCTAAATTTATAATACTTAGCCTTAGAGGATGGTTCCCCTATATTCCAACAAGTTAACTCTCATTGTACTTATTCATAATTGAAGAAATAAAGTTACAGGACTATTGTATTGACCTTCTTTGGAAAATTTTCATTTTTTAATTTAAAATCTTTTAAATTATATTTTCACTTTATTTTTTAATTTAGGCTAATCCGATTTCACTCACCATTACTTTCGGAGTCTCGGTTGATTTCCTTTCCTTTCCTTACTAAAATGATTTACTTCAGGAAGTATTAAATAAAAGGTTTCCCTTAGGATCGCTATTTTATATTAATATAGCATTAGGTATTTACCCTCCTTTTTTATAAATTTGCTTGTTTTTCCTTAATAACTCCTTTAAAATACTAAATTTATGATGTTAGTTTCTATATTACACATCGATACTTTTATTTTAAATTTATTAAAATGATAGGTGAAAAGAATAAATTCTTTAAATAATAATATACGTTTTTTATGTGTTGGAGTCAGAATATATGGTACATATTTAATCTCAATTGTACCATCTTTTAATGATTTGTACCATTTCTCTTGTGATAATGGAATTTTTAATTCACTATCTTTAGGTTTAATTAGCAAGTTTTCTAATTGTTCAAAAGTCATTTTATTTTTTAATCCTTTCACTTTAGTAAATGATTTTCCATCTAAATCAATTCCTCCATATACTTTAGGAGCAATAGCAATGAATCGAGATAAAGTATGCTCCAATTTCATTTTACCTATTTCTTTACCAATACAACTTAAAGGTAATTCTTTAGAACAAAAGAGACTATCTGTATCAGTATAATACACTAAACCGGTTAGCTCTAAATTATTTTTAAAATAACTCATAATGATTCTAGCATAAGCAGTGACTGATAGTCCTATTGCAATATTAATATTCATACTTTGACTTTGTGATTCATTATAATAAGTCATCAAATATTTATTATTTCCTAAATCAATTCGTTCTTCAAAAGGCTTATTGTTATCTATATTATCCACAATTTGATAGTTCAATAAATGTGGATTCATAGCAAATCTACCGTATAAAGAATTCATCAATAACTTACTAATAATATAATGTGGTGTATTAGGAAAACTATTCACTTTGATTTCATAAAGTTTATCTATATAATCTTTAAATATAGGTTCACTTTCGAATAAGTAACCTTCAAGTATCTCATACTTATAACCATACTTTTCTGCATTAATCAATTCTTCACTATGATACCAACCTTGCCAATTTCCAACAGGATACACGCAAGCATGATCCATTTTAATTGGTATAATAGGATGCAATAAATCTTTGGGACATTCAATGTTTACTCTAAAGACACCTAATTTATGTTCTCTATTCAATAAAGCTAATGATTCATTATTTCTACAAATAAAATGAGTTATCTTACCAGTAGGGAACTTCAAATATTTCATACCAGTAGGATATAAAGAATTCACATCATAATGATATACCTTATTAAATAAAGAAATGATTTTATCTTTGACACTCACTTTTTGATGACTTACATTACTAGGAATATACATGTCCACATGACCCCCAAAATAGGCTTGATTTAGAATATTATATAATCTCCCATTAATTAAAGGTACTTCCTTAGGATTTAAACAATGAGTTCTAAAGATTTTAAAAGCTAGGCTAGGAAGAGTAGGTGTCTTATTAATATCAATACTAAATAGTTCAAATATCTCTTCTTGGAAAGAAATCATCACTTCAAGTAGTGATTTGCAATCCAATTCACAATAAGCCTTAGTTTCTTCTAAAAGATTCCATAATTTATCATTATTCATAAATTGATTTTTATAGACTAAATAATTTTCTAATGAAACTTTCGTTTTATCAAAGTATTCATAATTAGGAACTATACCTTCATATAATAAATTATCTTTATTTACAAATTGATAAGGGAATATACCTTTATGATGATTTTTAGTATTAAAAGCCTTGCTTAATTTATCTAAACTACTTGGTAATAATAAATAACTATCTCTAAAGGATATTTTATAAGTCTTTTTACCTGATTCAAAATATATTTCTAAATTGATAAACTTATTATCTTTAATAATTGGATTTATTTTTTTTATTAATGGATGGTTAATCATTTGTTTTAATAAAAATATCATATCAAAAGAACTACTGTTATGAATATAAATAGTATATTGATGAAATTGAGTACTTAATAAATAATCAAATAATTGTTTAAATAAATCTTCGTTTAGATTTTTAAGTATAAAAGTTTTATAATAATCTTTATTATTTTTAATTTTAAGACATAAAGATATGCAATAAGGTATGTGAAAACCTTCTTTAATAAATGTCTCAATATCTAAAGTCATTATTTTACCACTGATGTCTTTGTGCATTGAACTAACACTCATGTATTTTAAATTTTCAATTTCTTTAGTTAATAAATCAATTCTATTATTTTTATAATATAATAAAGTATTATTACTTAGTCTTCGTTTAAATAGACCTTTACTAATTCTAGTATAAGTTTGAGAATATTGATCATATAAAACAGGTAATTTACTATAACTTAATTTTTTAAGTAAAGTTTCTTTATTTAAATTAAAAGGATTATCTTTTTTGTTTAAAATACCATTAAGTTTATTATATTGTTCTTCACTTAAAATTGTATAATTAAATATAATATTTTCAAGAGTAATGTGTAAATAATAATCACCTAATTCTTGAATACTGTTTTTAATATTAGAATGAATGTTTTGAATATCTTGTACACTATAAATAGGTATTCTTCGTCCTAAAGAATAATAAATATCTAAAAAATAGATATCTTTAATACTTTTAATTGTTGTAACATCATTACTTAGAGGATTAATAGTCATTAATTCATATTTATGTAAATATTCTAAAACTATTGATTTTAATGACATTTTAGTAAATAACTGTTTATTCACATCCATCATTACTTCTAAGAATAAAGTAAGTAATTTACCATTAGGAAATATATATTTCCATAGAATTAAGATCGAAGGGGTTTAAGTAAAATATGTAAAGCTTAGTCTAATTATAATTATAAGCAATACAGTAGTGTAGAAACACTTACATGTAAAGAATCTAAAATAATGTTAGGGTATATTCCTAATACAATTGTGGGAATTAATAAAGTAATTAAAACTATAAATTCACGTCTTGTAATATCTTTTAAAGGTTTAATATTAGGTGAGTATTCTCCATAAGAAATTCTATTATATAAGTAAATAGAATAACAAGCTGAAAGAACAATACCACTAGCACCTATAATAGCTACAAAAGGATTTCTTTCCCAAATTCCAATTAAAGATAATTGTTCACCTAAGAAATTTAGACTTAAAGGTATTCCGGTATTACATAAAGTAAATATAAAAAATAAAATTGTAAACACAGGCATATAAGTCACTAAACCTCTAATATAAAGTATTATTCTTGTACCTGTTCTTTCATAGATAATACCACCAACACAAACAAATAGAGCTGGTGAAACAAAACCATGAGCTAAAGATAATAAAATTCCTCCTTCTATACCTTGTATTGTATTAGAAAAGATACCTAATACAACTACACCCATATGAGAAATACTTGAATAAGCGATTAATGCTTTAGTATCTTGTTGTATTATTGTAGCTAAACTAGCATAAACAATTGTAATTAAAGCTATTGTTTGTACTAAAGGACTAAAATAATTTGTAGCATCAGGTAGAAATTGTATTAATACTCGTAAATAACCATAAGTAGCTAACTTTAATATTGTTCCAGCTAATATAATTGAACCAGCCAAAGGACTATCAGCATGAGCTCTATATAACCAACCAGTCATAGGCCATAAAGGTGTTTTAATAGCAAAAGCTAAGAAAAAAGCTAACCATAATAGTTTTTGGCTACTTAAATTAATTTCACATAAAGATATTAATTGGTAGTCACTACTTCCTACATAATGGATTAATTCTAATATAGCCAATAACATAAACATTGATCCAGCAAAAGTATATAAAAAAAATAATAAAGCACTTCTTATTTTATCTTCTCCTGAACCATATAAAATAATAACAATAAATAAAACAGGTAAAACACTTTCAAAGAATATATAAAATAATAGTAAATCTAAAACTACAAATACTGCTATTTGTAATGTTTCTAATAATAAGAAAGATATTAAAAAATATTTTAAATTTTGATTGATTGTATTATAATTAGCTAATAAAGCTACTGGTGTTATAAATGTTGTTAATAATACAAAATATATTGACATACCATCAACACCTATATTAAAATGACAAAAACTTAATTCATTAAATTCATAAACAAATTGATATTGAGAAGTACTTGAATCAAATTGAAGCCACAAGTAAATAGATAAGATAAAATTGATTAAAGATGTTATTAAAGCTATTGTTTTCATTTTTGATTGACTATTGTTACCTTCCTCTGATACTGGAATTAGTAATATAGAACCTATTATTGGAATAATTAATAATAAACTTAACATTGTTTGTTTTTTTATTTAAATAGATGCCCATTCATGGGTAAGACCTTTTAGAAAATAGATGTCACTTTCATACTTAGTCATTTTTCATGATTTATTTATCATTTATTTTAATACTACGTAGAAAGATAGGATATATTTTCCTTTTTCTTATTTATAAAACTTTATTGAATTGAATAAGAAAAATTTGATAATAAATATTATAGGATGAAATGGTTTTATTTCATAAACTACTTCACTATTCTTTAATTGTAAAAGATTACAAATAATATTCAAATCTCTCTTTTAACTTAAAAAAGTTTACTTTAAAAAACCTTATTCCTTTTTTCTATTTATATTTTATAATATATGAAAACATCCGGACTCGAACCGGAACCATGCTCATTAAAAGTGAGACACTCAGCCAATCGAGTTCTGTTTCCTATTTTTGGTTTATATTCAAAGCCTGCCTTCGCTTTGTAGCCTCATTATAAGATATAATTACACTATTAGTGAATAAATAATTTACAATAAAACTGTGTTTTTGTAATATTATTCTTTTAATACGGAGTGTTGGCTTCATAGATAGAGAGAGAATAAATCTTTATATTTCTTTTGTTTTAAATTAGAATATTTGAGGATTTCTTTTTGTTGAATTTATAGGGGTTAATTTTATAATAAATATTAAAATAGATACACTATAAATGATTGATTGTTTCACTTTGTCTTTGTAGACAAACAATTAATGAGAAGATTTTACAGGTAAACCAGTTTTTTGATCAATAAGATCAATAGCACCACTTCCTATTTCTAAGATGAAACCTATAGTTAAAACAACAAAAAATATTAAAGCAATAGAAAAACCAAAAGTACTTACTTGATATAATGTAACAGCAATAGGGAAAAGTAATAATATTTCAAGATCAAATACTAAGAATAACATAGCAACAATATAGAAATGAATGTGAAATATATTTCGTGTTTGCCCATAAATAGTAGAAAATCCACATTCATAGGGAGATACTTTAGATTCATCAGGTCTATTAGGACTTAGTAATAAATTTAAACCTAGTAAAATAATAGCTAAGATAGGAACAAGTATAAATAATATAGATAATGTAGGTATTCTCATTTAACATTGGAATAAAGATAAAGATAACAATTGGCTACTGTTTAATAATATAGAAGGTTTTAAGATAAATAATAAAATGAATAAAGATAAAGTAGAAATTAAATAACTATGAACACTACTTACTGAGTATTCTAATACTGCAAAACTACCTTCTCCTTTAGGAAGATCTGAATAAGAAGGGAAAGAAATGTTTTCAGATTGATTCACTTCTTGTTGTGTTACAGCATCTACTTCTTGAGTAAATAAAGTTCTAACTATTTTTAAGTAGTAAGAAGCACTAATAACACTCACTAAAATTGCAATAATAGACATAAAGTAATAACCACTTTGTATTGCAGAATATAATACCATTTGTTTTGAGAAGAATCCCATTAAAGGTGGTGTTCCAGCCATAGATAATAGACATATTGTTAGACCAAGACTTAATAAAGGATTTGATAAAAATTGACCTTTGATTTCAGAGATAAAACTAATATCACTATCTTCAATATTTCTTTCTATTGAATTTCTTTGAAGCGAAGCAGTGTGTCTTCTTTTGATTAAGTAACCTAATGCTAAAATAATTAAGAAAGCATTTAGATTTGTAATAGAATATTGAAGTATGTAAAAAATAAAAGATTCTATAGATTGTTCACTATTTATAGCTAAAGCTAATAAAATGAAACCTATGTGACTAATTGTACTATAAGCTAGCAATCGTTTTATTTTTGACTGTGCTAATCCTACTACACTTCCAATTATTAAAGATAATAAAGAACTTAATAATAATAAATTTTTGATAAAATCACTATTTATTGAATCATTTTGAGAATAAAATGAACTTAAATCTAATAAAGAATGAATATTAGAAAGTCCTAAGTTAGATAAAGATGAACCTATAAATAAATCTAATAAAAAGATTAAAATACTTATTTTAGGCATGATTGTTAACCAAATTGTCACAATAGTTGGACTATCATTATATACATCTGGTGCCCAATTGTGAAGAGGTGCAGCAGCAATTTTAAATAAAAATCCTATGATCATTAAAATAATCCCTAAAGTTAAACCTTGGCTAATCATACTACTATTTGAAACTGAAATTAAACTATAAATAGATTCTAATTGACTTAAGCCTGTATAAGAATACACTAAAGCTGCTCCTAATAAAATAAAACAAGATGATAAACCACCTAATAAGAAATATTTTAATCCTGCTGAAGTAGCTGACTTAGAATCTCTAAATAAAGTGGCTAAAATATAAACACCAAATGATTGTAATTCTATACTTAAATACATTGAAAGTAAATCAGAAGAAGAAATTAATAATAATGAACCTAATGTACTAAATAGTATTATTAAGGAATATTTTCCTCCTAGGCCTGAGGCCAATTCACTTATAGGCATTCTAGTAATACTTACTTTTTCTTGCCCTTCACCAATATGGCTTCGCAGACTCCGAAGAGAAGGAGAAGTTGAAACTGTTGAATGTTCTATAATAGCTGGTCTAGGTATTAGAATGAATGCTCCTATAAATAATAAGAATATATCTAATTGTTGACTGATTGTTGTAATTTGAAATAATCCACTATATAAACCTATTCCTGATCCAATTGACTGAATATAAAAAGCATTAAAAGCTAATGCTCCAGAATAGATTAAAACTATAGCAGCAATTCTAGTTAATAGAATTGGAGTCACATGACGATTAAATGAAGGTAGGGCCATAGCCACTATAAAGATTAATATACTAATAAGAATCATTTCTCAATCTTAAAAAGGAGG
>Ga0134124_10002851_pt1 | contig 13948 bp, 13 predicted proteins | sample KB304_FD_96880 | JGI IMG/M metagenome (GOLD analysis project Ga0134124, IMG submission 96880) | Terrestrial soil microbial communities without Nitrogen fertilizer from Kellogg Biological Station, Michigan, USA - KB3-0-4 | ecosystem: Environmental > Terrestrial > Soil > Unclassified ... | reverse complement strand
GCGCCAGCCATCCACCAGGATCAGCTGGCGGGCGATGAAGGGGATCACGCCTTGCCCGAACGCGCCCCCTGCCGAAACTATGCCGATGGCGAGTCCGGGATTGCGCGGCATCCAGAGGCCCGCGACCGTGTTCATGGGCGCCATGATCGCGCCGAGGCCGAAAAGCCCCATGACCGCATGGTAGAAATAGAGTTCGCCGGTGCTGTGCAGCTGCGACAGGCCCAGCAGCATCGCCGCGGGAACGATGGCGCCACAGAGGGCGACTTTCCGGATGGAGATGCGGTCGGCGAAATGGCCCATGAAGATCCCGCCCGTGCCGGTACCGATGGTCACAAGCGAATACGCAAGGGACAGGTCGCCGCGCGACCAGCCGAACTCCGCCGCGAGCGGAGTGAGGAACACGGCCATGTTGACGATGGCGCCGAATCCCATCGCGACCATGACGGCGCAGGCGCACACCATCGACCAGGCGCGAAGTCCCTGGCCGGCCTCGGGGCGTGGCAGCGCTGGATTGCCCATGGCGCGCTCCTGGTAGCCGGGACGAAGTGGCTCCAGCCGCGGCCCGCCGGCGGCAGCGCGGTCAATTCGGATCATTTCGGTACGCGGGCTCATCGTGATCTCCGGGAGCGAATGGCGGGAGGCAGAGCGGTCGGGCTTCGCTCGCAGCCGCGTGCCCCGCGGGTTCTCGCACTTTCCGGCGTACTTGTATTCGGCTGTTTTCAATCAGCGGCGTTTTGTATCCTGTTTGTTTTCGGACAGTCGTATTCGACTTCGAGGGCACGTTGGTCGACTTCCAGTGGCGACGCGACGAACGCATCGCGGTACTCGGCCATCATCGCCACGATCTCAAGCCCGCCCCTGCATTCAAGCGTTTGCTGGACCAAGTGCGCGAGCGCGCCCGATATTTGTGGGTCACGGACAGCAGTCGTCCGCGCGCGAAGGCCAGCCATGACAGACGGACCACCGTCGCGCCATGGCCGAGTGAACCTTTTGGGCCCGGTCTGGAACATACGTGAAACGCTATGCGGGTGGTGCGGTCCAGAACGAAAGGCGCAGCCATTGAAAAAGGATTCATCAATGATCACGGCGCTCCCTCCTGGGCGGGCCGACCGTTGCAGCCAACTGTAGAGGTGAGTCATCCTTTGTCTAGCGTTGGTTTCGGAAGCTGCTTTCTCGATCAAACGCGCTTTTGCGAAAGGAATTCAAATGTTCAAGGTCAGTCGGATGCTGCTCGCAGCAGCACTTATCTGCGTTGGGTTTGGGGCGACAGCTCAAACTACGCGGCTTCGGGGCACCATTGAGAGCGTCGATAGTAATCGCTTGACGGTCAGCTTGAGCGACGGCACCCGAGCGCAATTGATGCTTGCCCCAAGTTCCACGATCGTCGCGGTCGTCAAGGCATCAATATCCGACATCAAGGAGGGCACCTTTGTGGGCAGCGCGGCGCTGCCCCAGCCAGACGGGACTCAACGAGCGCTGGAGGTGCACATCTTTCCAGAAGAAATGAGAGGCGTGGGCGAAGGTCATCGGCCGTACGCGCCGGTCCCGCAAGGCACGATGACCAATGGCTCCACAGCAGGCCCTCCGGTGGTCACTGGCGTCCAAGGCTCGACACTTACTGTCAAATACAAGGGCGGCGAAAAGAAGATCATCGTCCCACCTGATACACCAATCGTGCGGTTCCTGTCTGGCAGCGCCAACGACCTCAAGCCGGCCGCGCATTTCACCGTTACCGCAGCAACCAAGAATCCAGACGGCACTTACGAGGCCAATCGGATCAATGTCGGACGTGACGGCGTTGCGCCCTCATAAATAGTCGTGCCGGGACCAATGGGCGAGGCCTGTCAGCGAAGCACGCACAAGCCGGCCAAGAGCGGAAACCAACGGCCCGCAGGCACTGCGAAAACGCATGCGCGCACAGGTCGGGTGAGGCAAATACCGAACTACTGCAGGAACCGCAGGAGGAGCTCGAGGACTCGACCGGGCTGCTCCTGTTGGACCCAGTGGCCAGCACCATTGACAAAATGGCAGCCGAGCATTTGGGTACAGGCCCGGCTCTGCATCGCCTCCAGGACGCCAGGCTTCTGGAACGCGCCCCAATCGCTCTTACCTGAAACAAAACATGAGCGCACGTCGATCGTACGGCCGGAGAAGACCGAAAGCTGAACCGTGTTCAGCCCGCTGGACTCGCAGCGGTACCACTGCAGCCCGCCCTGAAAACCGGTTCTGGCGAATTCAGCGCTGTACACGCGAAGCTCGCTGTCGGGCATCCAGGTACACGCAGCGATCTCCTGGACTGAGGGCATGTACGGCGCCACCGTCTCCGCCATCCCCTTGCCCATCTCCATTACGTAGTAAGTGGGCAACTTGGCCAGCGCCTCGGCGGAAAACTGCCCGAGCACATGCGGTTGATTGCCCGGCCAGTCGGCGCTCTTGTAGTAAAAGTAGGCGCGCAAGAACGCGTGAATGCCCTGCGGTGCCTGGCGCATGTTGTCATCGGCCTCGCGCCCGGAGTAATAGCGCTGGTAGTGCTTGCGCGGCGGGCTGAGCGCGGCCAACGCATCATGGATGTCCCGTTCTCTCTTCGCAGGTCCATCGGTAATGCCAAAGGGCAACGCCGGCGGACCGGGAAAGGGTGAGCTCATCATGACAATGGAGCGGAACACGTCCGGCCGTATGAGAGCGCCATAGGCAGCGACCGGCGAACCGAAGTCATGGCCGATCACAGCGGCCACTGTGCGGTGGCCAAGGGCGCAGACCAGCGCCAGGGCATCAGTCACCAGATTGAGCATCCCGAAGGAGCGAAGGTCGCCATCGTAGTTTCCGTCCCAACCGGTGGTGCGGCCATAGCCCCGCTGATCCGGCGCGATCACATGAAACCCTGCTGCGGCCAGCGGTACCATGACCTTTCTCCAGGTGTAAGCGAGTTCCGGAAAACCGTGCAGCAGCAGCAGGCAAGGACGGTTCGCTGACTCGAAGCCCGCTTCGAGCACATGCATGCGCAAACCATTGACGTTTTCCACGAAACGCGAGCGGATCCCCGGCGGCAAGAGCGTCGCAGCAAGAGGTTCGGGCTGGTCCATGGTTCAACTTCCGGCGAGAGTTTCGCTCAACTTTCCGGCTTCCGCCTTCAGCAGCGCGGCGACTTCATCGCGCCGCGCGCCGCCTAGCCGCTGCTTGAGCGCTACGACGCTCAGCGCGGCATAGGGCGCGCCGAGCCGCGTGGGGATCGCCATGCCGATGCCGGCGACCTCGGGGAGCAGCTCGCCGTCGTTCAACGCATAGCCGAGCTTGCGGGCCCGTTCGACCATCTTGCGCAGCAGATCCTCCGAGAGCAATCCATAGCGGCTCAGCCGGTTGCGGTTCTTGCTGATCAGGTCTTCGGTTTCCCCGTTCGGCAGCGCCGCCAGCAGTGCGATGCCGGCCACTGTGCTGCCCAGCGGGCGGCGCTCGCCCACCATCTGAGTCAGCACCTTGATGGGGTAGCTGCCTTCCTTGCGCTCGATCACCACGCTGTCGGCGCCGCTGCGGGTCGTCAGGAATACCGTATCGGCCGTGGTTCGGCTCAGACGCGCGAGCACCGGGCCGCAAAGCTCCCGCAGGTTGAAGTTGCAATTCGCGGCCAGCCCCAATTCATACGCGAGTTGCCCCAGGAAGTATTCCTTCCCCGGCCCCTTTTGCACCGCCAACCCGTGTTCGCACAGAGAACTGAGAATGCGGTGGACCGTGGGCACCTTCAGCCCGCTCTCGCGCGCCGCCTGCGCCAGCGTGAGGCCGCCGGAGTTGTGAGTGGCGACGTTCTTGAGAAGCCGGACGGCACGGTCGATGCTCTGCGTGCCGGACACGTTCTGGCGTTGGTTGTCCATAATGTGGAGTACTGTTGACCGCAGTCTACCACTGGGCATACAGTCGTCTCCATACCGGCGCCCGGGAGTGTCACTCTACATTGTGGAACATGCTGGGGCCGAGTCATCGACGTGAAAGACGTCTTCACAGGCAAGGAGTGGTTTGCATATGGCGCAGAGACTGAATCAGGCTCGATTCGACGTGGTCGTTCTTGGCGGCGGCGCATCCGGCGTCACCGCGGCGGCTGCCTCAGCCAAGAACGGGCGAAAGACGCTCATCATCGAATCGGGGACCATGCTCGGCGGTGAGCTGCTCAGCGGCATGTCACTGGACGGCGTCCTCAACGCCCGCGGCGAGTATGTGGTCGGCGGCGTTTCGGACGAACTGTTGGCGGAGTGCAAGAAGATGGACGGCTTCCTGGGACCGATCCATGACCAGCGCCTGATCTGCTATGTTTGCGCGGACCCCGAGGTCATGAAGATCGCGGTGATGCGCGTCCTGGAGCGCCACGGCGTAACGCCCTGGCTGCAGACCTTTGCCGAGGACGTGGTGGTGCGCGACGGAGTGGTCACCGGCCTGGTAGCAGTGAACAAGAGCGGCCGCACCATCGTCACGGCCGACACGTTCATCGATTGCTCGGGTGACGGCGACCTGGCCGTGCTGGCCGGAGCGCCCTACGAGGTGAGCGACGCCAGCGGCGATCTGCAACCGGTTTCCTTGATGTTCCGCATGAGCAATGTCGACACGCGCGCACTGCTCAATTTCGCCCAGAACAACGTCGAGTCGCTGGCGGTGGGCGAGAGCGACTACATCCGCGGCAACCGTACCGACCAGCAACTTGTGGACCTGCTGGTGGAGCAGGGCCAGCCCTCGCTTTTCTTCAAGAGCGAAGGCCCATTCCTTGGCGACGCCATCCGCCGGGGCGCCCTCGCACCCACCGCCTTGATCATGATCCAGCCCACGTCGAAGGCGCGCCGAGAGGTGTGCGTGAACGCAACGCGGGTGGGCGGCAACATCGACGGCACCGATACCGCGGTGCTGAGCGGCACCGTCGGGACGTTGATGGAGCAGGTGTGGAAGACCTCCGAGTTTCTCAAAATGCACCTGCCCGGCTTCGACAAGGCCGCGTTCGCGGCGCTCGCGCCGCGCGTTGGTGTGCGCGAGACGCGCCGCATCATGGGCGACTATGTCCTCACCATGGAAGACGTCGTCAGCGGCCGCAAATTCCCGGAGAGCGCGATCGCCAAGGGCGCGCAGCACGTCGATATTCATCAATCGGGCACCACGCAGATCCGCATTCCGATCGCCAACGGCGGCTCCTACGACATTCCCTTCGGCTGCCTGCTGCCGCGCCGGCTGAAGAACGTCATGGTGGCAGGGCGTTGTTTGTCGGCCACCCGCGAAGGCATGGGCACCGCGCGCACCATGGGGCCCTGCATGGCCATGGGCGAGGCCGCCGGCACCGCCGCGGCAATGCTCGCCGAGCGCGGCCTGCGGGAGACCCGCGACCTGCCGGTGCGCGACTTGCAGAAGCGCCTGAAGGAAAACGGCGCCGTCATAGACGGTGTTTATTGACGAGGGCGCGCGGCAGGCGAGCACGCGCGCGTGCTCGCCCTCCTGAGCGAAATTCAAAAGACGGAGACCCAACGATGCGATTTCTTCTGAGAATATTTGGATTGATGGCGCTCGCCAGCGTTGTCGCGTTCGGTGCACAGGCGCAGTCCTTTCCCAGCAAGCCGATGAAGATCGTTGTCCCGTTCGCGCCGGGCGGCTCGACCGACGTGATGGCGCGCCTCGTCGCGGAAGGCTTGACGACACGCCTCAGCGCACAGGTGGTCGTCGACAACAAGGCCGGCGCGGGCGGCAACATCGGGGCCGACAGCGTGGCCAAGTCCCCCGCCGATGGCCATACGCTGGTGATGGGCTCGATCGGGACGCACGCCACCAACAGCCTGATCTACCCGCAGATGCCCTACGACACCGAAAAAGACTTCGAGCCGGTCACCCAAGTGGCCGCAGTGACGCTGGTGCTGGTCACGCATCCGTCACTTCCGGTCAAGTCGGTCAAGGAGCTGATCGCGCTGCTCGAAAAGGAGCCGGCTCGGTACAACTATGCCTCGGGCGGTGTCGGAGCGTCGCAGCACCTGGCCGGCGAGCTGTTCAAGTACATGACCAAGACGCAGATGCTGCATGTGCCCTACAAGGGCAGCGCCGGCGCGCTCAGCGACCTGCTAAGTGGACGCGTCCCGATCATGTTCGCGGACCTTCCACTGGTCCTCAGTCACGTCCAAAGCGGCGGCTTGCGTGCGCTGGCGGTCGGCGACGCGGCGCGCAGCCTGGCGTTGCCCAACGTGCCGACCGTCGCCGAAGCGGGTGTCCCGGGGTATGCGGCGAATGCGTGGTATGGACTGTTCGCGCCCGCAAAGACACCTGAATCGACAGTCTCGCTGCTTCAGACAGAGGTCGCCGCGATCCTGCAGCAGCCCGCCGTGCGCAAGCGCATGATCGAGTTGGGGGCGATGCCGATCGGCAGCAAGCCAGCCGACTTTCGCAAGTTCCAGCTTTCTGAAATCAGGCGGTGGAAGGAAGTGGTGGACAGCGCGAAGATCCGCATGGAGTAGAGCGCGGGCCGGTCACGTCCGCATGCGCCGCCGGGAATGATCGCGCGACGGCTCACGCTCCTTTCAGTGTCAGCGTTCGCGACAATGGCGGCGCTGCGAATCTGCGATCCCATGCTGCCCGTACTGGCCCGCGAGTTCAGCGCCAGCACCGGAGAAGCGGGATACGCGGTTTCCTCCTTTGCCCTGGCCTACGGTTTGGCGCTTCTGCTCTTCGGGCCGCTGGGCGACCGTTATGGGAAGTTCAACGTCATCGCCTTCGCAACCATAAGCTGCACGGTCGGTAGCTTAGCCTGCGCGATGGCGCTGTCGCTGGGTGGCCTGGTTGCGGCCAGGGCTCTTTCCGGCATTGCAGCCGCCGGAGTGACTCCACTGGCAATGGCGTGGATTGGCGACAACGTGCCCTACCAACGTCGCCAGGAAGTGCTGGCGCAACTGATAGGCGCCACCACGCTCGGTTTGATCGCCGGCCAGTCGCTCGGCGGCGTGCTGGCGGACTCCCTCGGCTGGCGCAGCGCCTTCGTGCTGCTGGCACTGACATTTGCCGCCGCTGGCGCGCTCATGCTTCTTGAAGTGCGAGCGCAGGACCGCCGCGCCGCCCCAATGGCCTCCTTCGCACCGCCGCTTGGGTTTTCTCTTGCATTGCGCGTCGTGGTACGGGAGCGCTGGGCACGCCGGATGCTCGGCTTCGCGTTTCTCGAAGGCGTGTTCGTCTTTGGCGGGCTCGCCTTTCTTCCATCGCACCTGCACTACCGGTTCGGTCTTCCGATGAGCTGGGCGGGCAGCGTACTGGTCCTCTACGGGCTCGGCGGTTTGCTCTATAGCCGGTGCGCGCGATTGCTGCTGCGCCGCATGGGTGAAACGGGATTGGCCCGGGTGGGCGGCACCCTGCTGTGCCTGTACTTCGGCGTTCTGGCAATGATGCCCGCATGGGGTTGGGCGCTGCCCGCATGCCTGGTGGGCGGGCTGGGGTTCTACATGCTGCACAACACCCTGCAGACACACGCAACGCAGATGGCGCCGGCCGCGCGCGCCACCGCTGTGACGCTCTTTTCGTCGTCACTCTTCATGGGGCAATCCCTGGGAGTCGCGGGCGCCGCTGCGGTTGTCAATGCCAGATCGGCGATCCCGGTGTTCGCAGTGTCGGCTCTTGCGTTGCTGATGATTGCCTGGATGTTCGCCGCCCAGGCGCGGACGGCGCAGCGCTATGCATTGGCACCGAAATGACGCCGACCTCGCTAGGCCGGAGCCCGCATGCGAGTCGCAGTCGCCGTATTCATCAAGTCGAGTGACAGTCTTGAAATCTGAGAGCTGTCGCGCTGGTCTTTCAGCGGCCAAAAGACATGCTCGGGAAATTGCGTGTGGCGAAGCCGCTGGCGGGCCGTTCCAGTTCGATCAGAAGGAATGGCGCAGGCCGATGTCGAAGCCGGTGGAGTTCTGGCCGGCGGCAAGCGTCGGAAACCTGTCCACGGCGATGCCTGCCGCACCCTTGTTGGTCACCCGCGCAATGTTGCTGTACACCGCCGTGCGCTTGGTCAGGTTGTACAGGTAGCCGACGGCGACCTGGTGCGAGTCGTTGGCGTCGGTGTTCGAGCCGCCAGCGGTGACGCCGGACAGGTTCGAATTGATGTACGACGCGCGCACGAGTCCGCGCCCGAGCGGCACCTGCAGGCCGATGTAGGCGTTCGCGACTTTCAGGCCGGCGAACTTCGAGCGGATGTAAAAGCTCGACACCTTGGCAAAGCCGAAGTCGTAGGACGCGCCAACATCCGTCGTCTTGAACTTGTCGTCGCCGGCGACCGGTGCGACCGTCGTCTGGCCGGATGTGACCGAGACATCCCAGGGGCCGCTCGCGTACCCGAGCCGCGCCGCCGTGTATTTTTTGCCGGCGATGCCTTCGCCCGGGGCAACCGCCGCGCGGGCGTAAAAGCCGCCGAGCCCGGCGGGCGTGAAGTAGGCCACCTGGTTGTCGGCACGCACGGCCGTGTCGCGCGTCGTGCCGAGCGAGGAGTCGAACTTGCCGGGACTGGTGATGCCGATGTCCGACCACACGTCGTAATCCTCCCAGCCGAGGTAAGTCACCGAGTAGTCGCGGCCGATACGCAGTTCGCCCCAGCCGCCGGTCAGGCTGATCGTGGAGCGGCGGTTCCAGAAGCGCGCCGGGTCGGAAGAAGCGCCGGTGTCTGGCGAGAGGCCGGTCTCGAGCTGGAACCCTGCCTTCAATCCGTCGCCCAGGTCCTCGACGCCCTTCAGGCCCAGGCGGCTGGTGTTGTTGCCGTTCGAACTCACGGTCGTGGCGCCGGCATCGCCGTTCCTGACGTGGCGCAGACCGATGTCCACCACGCCGTAAAGCGAAACCGAGGATTGCGCCGCGGCGGCCGTGGAAAGGCATGCGAGCCCGGCAATGACCGAAAACGTTTTCATGGTTGTCCTTTGAGATGCGTGCATACGCCTCATGGTGAAGACGCGCAGCGACTCCGGCGACCGCCGGAGTCGCTGCGCTCGCTTTTTCAGCGCACGGTCCCCTCGCCGGCAGGCAAGCCGGCCTGCAGGGCGCCGTCCGTTGCCGGCTTCACGTTGGCATAGCGCTGCGGGTACATGTCCTTGAGCAGCACACCAGCCTCGCCGCCGGCCATCAGGTTGCCGGTGCGCATCGCCTCGCGCAGTTCGGCCTGTACCTGCGCGCGCGTCTTGCCCGCGACAGCGAGCCTGGCGGGATAGGCCTGCGGATTCAGGTCGCTCAGCCGCAGCCCCGCGTCGCCGCCGACCATCAGGTCGCCGCTGCGCCTGGCCTCGTCGAGTTCGCCGACGACCTGCGCGCGGGTCAAACCGGAGGCCGTGGCGGCCGCGGGATAACGTTGGGGGAAAAGCTCGCGCAGGGTGAGGCCGCTCTCGCCGTTGGCCAGGACGTTGCCTGTGCGGGTGGCTTCCGCGAGTTCGGCCCTGACTTCCTCGCGGGTCCTGCCGGTTTGCGCTTGCGCGGCGGTGGCAGCCAGGGTGGCCGCAAGGGCGAGCAGCGCGAAGGTGGTGCGGGTTGTCGACATGATGGTTCCTTTCGGGGTGGATGAGTTGCGCAGTGCTTCTGCCTGCGTATGACATACAACCCGGAACCGGAAAATATTCCGCGCAGCCGCTTGCCCTTTTTTTCAACGGTTCCAGGTACCATCGCGGGCACCGTGCCGCTATCCGATCGCTACGTTCCCTTGGTGTTATGGCTCAATACGGTGATCCATGAGCTCGGCATCCCGTTGCCATTGACGCCGACTGCGCTACTTGCCGGCGCTCAAGTGAGCCAAGGCGAAGCGAGTGCAATTACGCTCGTGCTCGTAATTACCGCGGGTACCCTCATGGGCAATTCAGTTTGGTTCGCCGCGGGTCGCCTGTTCGGCAGTCGCGTACTGAAGGCACTTTGCAAGATATCGCTTTCGCCGGATACCTGCGTCGGCCGCACAGAACTGGCTTTCACCAAGTGGGGACGGTGGTCGATGGTGCTCGGGCATTTCATCCCGGGGATCTCGCTCGTAGCGCCGCCGCTGGCCGGGGCCCTCGGCATCCGGTGGTCCGTGTTTCTCGGGCTTACGGCCATCGGGGGCGCCTTGTACGGCGGCGTGCTCATTGGTGTGGGGATGCTTCTGAGCGACGGGATACTGAGCCTGGCCGATACAGTCCTGACTCATGGATTGCAATCGGCGGGAATTGTCTTCGCCTTATGCGCGGCCTACGTCGCATGGAGATGGTGGCGTCGACGTTCGGCCGCCCGGGCTTTGCAGGTACCGCGTATCAGTGCCGCCGAGTTGCAGCAGGCGTTGCAGGAAACTCCGTCTCCCATCGTCGTCGACGTTCGAGGTGAGGCGACCCGGCTCGCCGATCCTCGCCTCATACCCGGCGCGGTCGCAACGACAATCAGTCAAGTCGTTCAGGTCCTTGCGGCCCACCCCAAGTCGGCACCAATCGTCGTCTATTGCGCCTGCCCGAACGATGCGTCGGCAGCTCAAGCTGTCCGCGTCCTCAGGGAGGCGGGCTATACGCAGACTCGCGCCTTGCGCGGGGGCTTGGATGCCTGGTTGAGCGAAGCGGATACGCGCTCTGGCTGAGCTCCGCATTGCCGCACGCGGTTGCGCTGACCTGTCGCTGGCTAATCCAGTCCGTTCTTCTCGAGGAACTTCGACAGCAGGTCGGCGATTTCCAGGTTGTTCAGGTCCGAGAAAGCGAAGTGCGTGTTGCCGCGGATCCCCAGTTGCGGCAAGTGCACCACCGTGACATTGCCGCCCCGCCGGTTCACAGCCTGCGCCCACAGCTTCGCCATCGCGAGCCGCGTGCGCCACTGGTCCTGCCCGGGATTGCCCATCGGCCGCTCAGGGATGTTGTCCCCGTAGATGACGGTGATGGGAATTCTCGTGAGTGCCATGAACTGCGACAGCGGCACGCCGACTGCCTGCAGCGTATCGCCGGCGCTTGGCATCGGCGCAGGCACTTCGCCCTGCGGGAAGATGAAATTGCTGCCCGGCTCATACGCCACGATGGCGCGGACATCGGCGCTCTTCACCGCGGCGAGCCAGCCCGGGCCGCCGCCCTGCGAATGCGTCACCAGGATACCGGGACCGATTTTGCGGAAGAGCCCGGCGACCGCGTCGGAGGTCACATCCAGATCGAATGGACCCGTGTTGGGCGTCATCTGGCGGAAGTACTGGTCAAGTGCCCCGGAGTCGCGCGGGAACTGCACGCCGGCGAAGTAGTCGGGCCAGATTCCGAGCCGGAAGATATTGAACGAAGCCTGCTCGTCGCGGGCGGGCGTGATCGTCATGGGCTGTGTGCTGCGTCCGGCGTTGCCGCGGCGGGGCTGGTCGATCACGTAGACGCTGAAGCGGCGCCGCAGGAAGATGTTCTGGTAGCCTTCGCGTCCGTCGGGGGTGGTCCCCCAGGTCTTGGAGGACTGCCCCGCGCCGTGCCAGAGCACGAGAGGAAGCTTTCTGGCATTGACGGGCAGCTGGTAGGACACGAACGCGTGATCGCCGTGAAACGTCTTTCCGTCGGGGTCGGTGATCACACGGCCGCCGACGGCGAAACTGCCTTGTTCCTGGATGGCCAGAGGCTCGGGTTTGCCGCTGCCGGCCGTTGTTGCACACGCCGTGCAGAAGATTGCCGCGCAGACCAGGAAGGCTGCTTCCAGTGCTTTGCGCATGGCCGTGATCAGCGGTTGACCAGCTGCTGCCGATCCTGCGAGTACCGGGCCCCTTGCACGGTGATGTTCGAGACGGCGGCGTCGATGTCCTGAAGCTCGTTGGCGTCCAGTGCCACGGCCGCAGCTGCGATGTTCTCCTTCAGCCGGTGCAGCTTGGTCGTGCCGGGAATCGGAACGATCCAGGGTTTCTGGGCCAGCAGCCAGGCGAGTGCGATCTGCGCGGGCGTCGCGCGCTTTTGCGCTGCGATCTTGCCGAGCAGGTCGACCAGGAGCTGGTTCGCCTTGCGGGCTTCCGGCCTGAAGCGTGGGACGGTGTTGCGGAAATCGGTGCTGTCGAACGCCGTGTTCTCGTCGATCGCGCCGGTGAGGAATCCTTTGCCCAGCGGGCTGAACGGAACGAAGCCGATCTCGAGCTCCTCGAGCGTCGGCAGGATCTCCCGCTCGGGCTCGCGCCACCACAAGGAGTATTCGCTTTGCAGCGCCGTGACGGGCTGGACCGCGTGGGCGCGCCGGATCGTCGCCGCGCCCGCTTCGGACAGCCCGAAGTGCTTGACTTTTCCCTGCCGGATCAGGTCTTTCACCGTGCCGGCCACGTCCTCGATCGGCACATTGGGGTCGACCCGGTGCTGGTAGAAAAGATCGATGCGGTCGGTCTTCAGCCGCTTGAGCGCAGCCTCGGCGACTTCCCTGATGCGCTCCGGCCGGCTGTCCAGGCCTTCATTGGCGTTGCCGGATCGAAAGCCGAATTTCGTGGCAATCACGACCTGGTCGCGGAAGGGGGCCAGGGCTTCGCCCACCAGTTCCTCATTGGCGAACGGGCCGTACGCTTCCGCGGTATCGAAGAAGGTCACGCCGAGTTCGACGGCAGAGCGGATCAACGCGATCGCGTCCCGCGTGTCGGTGGCGGGCCCGTAGCCGTAGCTCAGCCCCATACAGCCCAGGCCGATGGCCGAGACTTCCAGATTGCCGTTTCCAAGTTTGCGCTTTTGCATTTGAAAAAATCCTTTCCAGCCGTGCGATGGCGTTGTTCGTTTCAATTCAGTTCAGACTTCCTGGCGCGTCGGACGGAACAGGATTTCGTTGACGTCCACGTCGTCGGGCTGGCTGAGGGCGAAGGCGACCGCGCGCGCGAACGAATCGGCGGGAATGGCATAACGGTCGTAGAACCTGCGAAGGTTCTCGGCGACGCCCGGTTCCGTCGCGCTGTCCGGCAGCTCGGTCGCCACGGCGCCCGGCGAGATCACCGTGGTGCGGATGTTGTACGGCTTGACCTCCTGGCGCAGCCCTTCGGAGAGCGCCAGCACGGCGTGCTTGGTGGCCGCGTACACCGCGCTGCCGTGGCCGACCTTGTGGCCGGCGACGGAGGAGACATTGACGATGTGTCCCGCCTTTTGCTGCTTCATGTACGGCAGCGCTGCCGCAATGCCGTGGAGCACGCCCTTGATGTTGACGTCGATCGTGCGGTTCCAGTCGTCGATCTTGAGGCGCTCCAGCGGCGAGTGCGGCATCAGCCCGGCGTTGTTGATCATCACGTCGATGCGGCCGTACTCCTGCACGGCCGCGTCGACCAGCGCCTGCACCTGCTGCGGGTCGGTGACGTCGGTTGCCCGCGCCAGCGCCTTGCCGCCTTTGCCGGCGAGCTCGCCGGCCAGCGAATTGATTCGGTCGGCCCGCCGCGCGCCCAGCACAACGGTGGCTCCCAGCGACGACAGATGCCGGGCGGTGGCTTCGCCCAACCCGCTGCTGGCGCCGGTGATGACGACGACTTTCGATTCGATGTTGTTGCTCATGATGGTCATTTCTTCTGGAAGACTTCCTTGGCCACCGTGAGCGCGGTGACGGCGCTGGGCCAGCCCGCGTAGAAGGCCAAATGGGTGATGGCTTCGATCAATTCCTGTTCGGTCACGCCGTTCTCGCGTGCCCGGATGAGGTGGGATCGAAGCTGGTCGGGACGGTTCATGGCGATCAGCGCGCTCACCGTGACCAGGCTGCGGTCGCGCGGCGAGAGCCCGGGCCGCGCCCATACATCGCCGAACAGCACGTCGTCGGTAAGCTGCGCGAATTTGGGAGCGATGTCGCCGAACATCCGTTGGGCCGGCGTGGGCTGTGCAGCGGCAGGGGCCGCAGGCGCAGCCGTTGAAGCTGCCTGGGCGTGCGCGGTGCTTGAGATGGCTGCGGCGGCCATCACTGCGCCGCTCACGAGCAGATGGGCTACGTACTTGTTCATTGCTGTTCTCCTGGTCAGGGCCGAGCCTGGTACTGGGCGTCGCTCACCTTCTCGAGCCACTCGACGGTCTTGCCG
>Ga0134124_10002850_pt1 | contig 13954 bp, 19 predicted proteins | sample KB304_FD_96880 | JGI IMG/M metagenome (GOLD analysis project Ga0134124, IMG submission 96880) | Terrestrial soil microbial communities without Nitrogen fertilizer from Kellogg Biological Station, Michigan, USA - KB3-0-4 | ecosystem: Environmental > Terrestrial > Soil > Unclassified ... | reverse complement strand
GTCGTCGGCAGCGCTGATGAGAACATCCATCACGTGGCCTGCTACGTTCGGCCGGGCAATTGCGAGGGCAGCGTGATCGAAGTTGCCCTGTATCTGCGCAACGGCACGATGAATTTTCTCTCCTGGGCGAAGACGTTCGGGAGCGACGACGAATCGTGGCTCATTGCCCGGGCAGCCGACGCCGCACTCAACAGCATCCTGGTCTGGCAAGAAGTGCCGGAAATCGTGGATATGGCCGACAAGCTGCCCCGGCAGCAACGTTGGTACCGCACTACCAACCTGCAGGAACCGGTGACCCTGGCGGCAACGTCACGGAAATTGGTTGTAGCCACTGCAGGGGGAGTCGTGTTCGATCACCGTGACTGGTCCGAGCTGGGCGACAACGCGAAATTCCGTGTTGAGGCCGCGCTGCAGGACTGGAAAACGGTAATGACCAACACGAAAGCCGTTTTCGTCGAAACCGCTGAAAAGCGGGAAGTCATCGACGAATTGCCGGGATACCTCTTCACCGATCGTGGTGTCGAGGGCTGCGAAGGGGTCTATGTCCTGCCTCCGGGCGGACGTTCCAACTTCGACAGCGACTGGCTGGGTTACTTCCCGACCATCGATGCCGCCGCGGCAGCAGCAACCGCTCACCGCGACAACCATCTGAGCAAGAAAGCCGCCTAGTGCGGAACATCACCAACCCTGGAGGGGCTCACCCCTCCAGGGGGTGGGTGTCCTCCTCGTCACCGAGGAGAATCAAAATGAAACACTTGAGCAACACTGAACTGCTTGTCTTGCTTTGTGGCGATACCGGCAAGGCCCTAGCGGGAAAACCGCTGGCCGAACTGTTCGGCTTCACCAAAGCATACGAATACGGGTCGCTGGCCAACGAGGACCGAGTGCCTTACATGGTTCACCCAGCGATTGCGGCAGCAAAGGAGTTGTACATCAGGGCCATTGACGAGGATATGCGGAACGGCATCTCTCTCGCCGAAGGTCCAAAAGTTGTCCGCGAGTTTCTCTGCGGCCGGCTGGCGGCGCTCGAGCACGAAGTGTTTTGGTGCCTGGTGTTGGATGCACAAAGCCGGTTGATCTGTATTGAAGAGCTCTTTCGGGGAACGTTGACCCAAACCAACGTCTATCCCAGGGAAATCGTCAAAACGGTCTTGGCCCACAACGCGTCCGGGGTCATCCTGGTTCACAACCATCCCTCCGGATCATCTGCGCCATCGTCAGCCGATCTCTTGCTGACGACGAGGATCAAAGAAGTTCTATCCGGCGTCGATGTTCGCCTGCTCGACCATTTTGTGGTCGGCGGAAACGTGGCGACATCATTTGCCGAACAAGGCTTGCTTTAAAAGCCGCCCACTCCCTGGAGGCGCCAATTCCCTCCGGGATTGGTGCCTCTATCTTCGTTGAGGAGCACCAAATGGATCTATCCGAAACCAAGCAGTTTCAGCCACTGACGTACGTCGTTCCCGGCAACCCCGCGACCGATGAATACCTGCTGCCGGTCTCCGGTGGTGGCGATAGCACGGCGCTGGCCATCCTGCTCCACGAAGTGGCTCCCCACATTCCTTTTCGTCTCGTCTTCACGGACACCGGCGCCGAGGAACAGGAGACGCTCGACGCGCTGGACCGCCTGGAACAGTGGCTGGGAAAACCCATCGAGCGACTGCAAAGCAGGGGTCTGTTCGATCTGATTGAGGACTTCAACGGCTTCCTGCCGTCGCCTCAAGATCGCTACTGCACCCGCGAGCTCAAGCTCGTCCCGTTCCGCAACTGGATCGCCCAGTTCACCGGAAAGACCAAGTGGATGTTCGTCGGCATCCGTGCTGACGAATCATCCCGCCTGGCCTTCACGCTGCCTGAAACCGAAACGGTCATGCCGTACATCGATCTGGGAATCAAGCGGGAGTGGGTATATCAAAAGCTGTCACAGACCGTGGGAGTTCCAAAGAGCTACCAGACCCGCAGCCGATCCGGTTGCACGGTCTGTCCATATCAGCGGCCCTCGGAGCTCGTCGGCCTGTTGCAGCGAAGCCCCGAGGAGTTCGAACGGGGAGCCCAATGCGAGAAGCTCAATCCGATGGATGCCCAACGGCACCCCGAAGGAATTGCGCTCTGGCAAGACACTAGGACAGCCAAGAACTGGCACTCTTTGCCCGTTCCGCTATCCGATGAGGAAATCCAGAAAGGGAAGATGGTGAAAGCCAAGATGCCCGATCTGTTCGGCGCCCGCGCCTTTGTTGGTGGCGAGTTCTTCATGGATGGGATGCTGGCGCCGGATGAGTTCATCTGGCATCAACGCCTGGTGTGTTTCAGCAACACCCTCGATGGGGTGAAAAAGCAACTCGACGGTCGTTACCAACACCTGCTCTCAGCAGGCGAGGTTTATGGGATGACCGAAGAGGAGGTTCGCGAAAAGGCGAAGTTCGCCATCTGGTATGTCGAATTGCCGAATGACGTCTTCGATCCTCAAGGCGTCAAAGGCGATGGCGAAAACCGGAGCTACACGTGGCATCAAGGCAAGTCGTATCGCCAGATCCGCCACGTCGTCGAATGGGCCACTCGCGCCCTGCATGCCGAATTCCAACGCCGGGAGGCCGCGAAGTCGGCACCCCTGCTGTCCGTTCAGTATGAATGGTCAGAAGCGGCGCGGCGCGACCTGGCCGAAGCCACCGCCCCCGTTGGGAGCGTGTTGCTCAGCCAGTGGTACCAGCCGTCCGAGAAGGAAGTTGAACCGGAGAGCGAGGAAGAAGTCCTGAGACTGATGCCTTGTCCGATGTGTCAGCTGTAATCTGCAACCAAGACCGGGATGCCCTCCCGGTCTTGGGGGCGGTTTCCCGATCAGGAACGAACCTACGAACAACTCGCAACACTTGAGATTTCTGCGCCGAGCACCCGCTCCGCACAGGATTTTCTACGTCCTCAGTGACGTGAAACGGTAGCTGGCAGCACCGGTCCTTTTCGGACTAAGCCAGCAGCGAAAAATGGTTCGAGGCGATGCCTCGCAGCTTTGATCATCAACCCATGCGGGAAAGCAGTCCCGCCATGGGGATGCTCCGCAATCAATTCAGGGAGTATCAGGATGGAACTGAAACCGATTAATTTCTCGGGCGGCATCAAGTCGATCAGTGATGACGATCTTTGTGCCGAATGTCACAACTGCAACTATCGCCCTGGCGAAATGAGCGGCTGTGACAAGGACTGGCCGGGTCTCGAAGATGGCGGCGGATACGTCCAGACGTGCGAGCAGTTCCGCCGGCTGGATCTTACGAACCGTCAGCCTCACTGCTTCGCTTCCTTTGTTGAAGACCAAAAGGGGGTGGGAAACTGAGGCCTGGCAATTGCATGCGACCACAATAGAAAGCTCGAGGGACACCACGCCCTCTGGGCGCCTGACGGCATCAACCAAGGAGTCACAAATGAGCTACGAACGCTGTGTCGCCACTTACCGGCATCTCCGTGAAGAGCATCGTGATAACCCTGAACTCTTGGCGCTTGTGGAGCAATTCGGCTACGAGATCGCCTATCTCAGGACTCACGAAGAACTGACTGCCAAACTGGAAGCTCAGCTTGCAATCGAGAAGGCTCGCGGCTCGTCGTCGCGTGGCTGACCAATTGCATCCAACCAGGATGACCGGCTCCGGCCGGCGTCCATCTCAATCACCCAGGAGGGGTTCATTCGCCCCTTCCGGGCGAACTCCCTCCTTGCTCAACACAAGGAGTACAGCATGAGTGACCGGCTCTTCATTGGCATCTTCCCCTGTGGGATTGCCTATGCCGACCGCCATCGGGAGAAACACGGCGATTACGCTCGTTTGGCGTTCCTGCCTTACGACACGCTGCAGTTGGAGGTCGAGCAAGACTGCCCGGCTGATCTGCGCACGTTGATCGAAGCCGATGCGGCATCCATCCAATCCAGACGCGGCGACTTGTTCCAGATCAGCAGTTGTGCGCAAACCGTGACTCTGGGTGGGCAGCAATAGGACGTACAAGTAACGAAAACGACCGGGGAACTGGTCGAACCAATCAATTTACCCGAAGGGATTTCTCAGTCCCTTATGGGGCTGCTCTGAGGGCTTTTTCAAGGAGAAGTCATGGACCCAAAAATCACCAAGATAGGACGTTATCGGCTACTGCGGGAATTTGTCGGACTCGCAAACAATCCGTCCAACGTTCTTCAGGCAGGTGACGAATTCACAGTGACGCAAGTCGCTGAACAAGACTCCGTCGTATTTGTGCCGGAGTTTGGCGGCTGGACTTTCTATGAGATTCCGGCTGAGTTCATCTCTGACCTCAACAACGACCACTCCGGGTTGATGCAGTTGCCCAGTCGTAAGGTCGCAGAATTTCTGGTGATGGTATTCGGCATTTTGGTCGGCTTAACCGCGGTCGCTTTATGGGCGACGCGCGACTCCGGCGAAGAACTGCATTCGGCAACCTCCTATGCGTTCTTCTTTGTCAGTGTCGGATATCTGATTTCAGTGGTTCTGAGTTGTCGGCGCAAGCCCTAAGCTGGACTGGAATGCTCCGGTAAACACAACCCCGCCCTGGCCTCTGGTCAGGGCGGGGTTGTCCGTTCACGGCTGCCATTTCAGCATCTCATAACGGCTCCGGCTCGCGTATCTGCTCGGATGGGCCTTGTACTTGTTTCACGGGATCACGATCTTGTGAGCACGATGTCGAGGTGGAGGCATAAAGACTGAGAATCCAACCCACTGCGAACGGTTTTAGCCACTGGCAATCGCAACGGCAACTGGCACAATGGCGTCATACACAGAAACCGCATGCACCATGCCTGGCTTCATTGTCGCGGCGCCCGCGGCGGGACTGAGATAAACGAAAGGATTTCGAACATGGCAATGACACCGCCCGTGGCAGCGGCACGCAGGAAGCACAAAGCCAAAGAACTCGCGAGCGCACTCGCCGCCGGAGGCCTGCTACTGCTGGTGTGCGGGGCCCTCGTCTGGAGCTGCGGCCAAATGGTGGTCGACTCCTGGAAAGAACAACGGGCAAACGAACAGTATCGGGCTGGCTTGGCCGCCTCCGGCGCAAAGAGCGAAGCGCATCATTTTCTGGTGTCCAACTGGCTGCAGTGCAATTCCATCTTGCACACCCGCGCCTCATGCTATTCCGCGATTCGCGGTACGGCGGCGAGCAGGGGCGATATCTTCGTCAGCCAGGTCGATGCTGCGGCCAAGGAACTGGGTTTGATATGAAGATCTCGCTCATCGGTGCGCTCCGCTTAAAGCCATTCGACGAGCATGTCGATGCTCGATGCGCTGGGGCGCTGTACGCCAGGTCGCGCATCCTCACAGCTCTTGTACTTGCAACTGCGTTGAGTGCGCTTGTGGCGCTTGGCATGGTGTTCGTTGGCCACCCCAGTTCCTTGCTTGCGATCGGCGTATCCGTATCGATCTCGGCGATTACCGCCGGAATGGAATGGCACGCAGGGCTTCACGCGAGAGCCCTCAACCAACTATTTGCGACCGTTATCGCGGTGGGCGGTATCAGCCTGATGGCGCCGTCTTGGAACGCTCCTCTCTAAATTGACCACTGCCAAAAAATAAGATGCCATCCCAGACTTACCAAACGATCGTTGTAACCGGTATCAACCCGGGTGTCGGTGATGCCGAAATCCACCAAGCCCATACACTCGCCATGGAGTTGTTTGATGCGGATCTGGTGAGTGCGCTATCTTCGGTTGGCCACAATTTCGGCCAGAGTTTCTGTGTATTCCCCTCCTGGAGTGCGAGTGGCCGCAATGGGCAAATCGAGCACGAGAATGGAATGCGGGCGTTGCGTGACTGGCTGGCAAAAACCGACTTGGATTTTGTCGAAACAAAATGGACTGACGACGTGGAGCCGACCATAATTTCGAGTCACGACTCTCCGGCCGGGGTCGGCGTTAAAAAGGCCGCGGAAAACAACGAACCATGGATCGAGTGGTACGGCGGTGATCTTCCTGTTAAATGGGATACCCCCGTTGAAATACGCTTCCGCGACGGGAATACTCAGTCGCGCTCGCACGCGGGGAATATCCGTTGGGCACACTGGGGCGACTACGGCGATGTCACTGGCTACCGGGTCGTTATTTCGTCGTAACAACAGAAAAGGACCTACACATGAGCTACACCCCGGTTTTGTTTCAAGCCATCGCGATAGAAGTGGCGAGGGGGTTTTCCGAGCAATATCTCGTCGCGTTTGCCGACGGTAGCTTGACGGTAATGTTTTCGACACCGGCTATTGAGGAAGCAATCGCAAAAGCCACTGCCCAAATCACGAACCTTGGCGGCGTCAGCGTCATTGCTTCCGAATACATGATCGGCCGCGGCTTCCTGGCCCAAGATTGCGTCTTTTCCGACGAATGCGATGGGGTAATGAATGTTGACGGCGTGTTGGTCGAGGTCTCCATCCGAAAGATTCGGGAAGGGGTACACCGGGTTTTGTTCGCCCGCGTCGATTCAGCGCGACTTTACAAGGACGTTTCCGGCCGGCTCACGGCGCTGGAAAAAACCGTCGCAACGCTTGCGACAGCCACTTAGGCCGACAAGGAGCATCACATGGCAAAGGAAGTGCAAATCAATTTCGGTGACCGCAGCGTGTCTGCCAGCAAGACGACCTGGCATAACTTGATCGGCAACGGGACTCCGACTGCCTTTGGCGGGGTGGTTGCTGCCATCAGGAACGTAGTTGCTGGTGGCGGACATTTCATGATCGAAAACGAAGACGGTTCTATTCATCGGCGTATCGACAGAATGTCCGAGGTCGACGAGTTGGTCGCGGACGCCAACCAAGCGCGTGTTATCGCTGGTCAGGAACCGCTGCCGGCGGCGGGCAAGAACTAAGAAAACTCGAAGGACTGACGGAGCAGTTCCCGGACGCCGGCGTACTGGAAAGCGAAGGGTATCTGACCGTTGCTCGGTTCTTTGCCGTGAATTACGACCCGGCAATGTACGACTTTCTTCGCTATTACAGTGCTAATTAACGCCACCGCCGAAAGGCCGCCTGAATGAACATCAACCTCGATCCCGACAGTCTCCGCGCCTGCATGCAGCTCTGGCGGGAAAGCTTGAGCAACGCCATGCCCATGGCCCCGGAGTTCCAGCTACACTTCATCCAGGAGCGTCCCACCATCCTGCGGAATTTCGAATGCACCGCCAGCGCCTGGCTGATGGCGTTTCGCGGGGCTGCGCCGGCGCCTGCCGACCAGGAAACTTTCGCGTCCCTGATCGCCGACATCGAGGAATTCCAGGCTTGGACCAAGACTGAACTTGAAACGCTCGACGCCCTGGCGCTGCAGACCGCCTTGGAGGTCGGCATGGATGACCTGATGTCGTCACATCCTGATGCTGTCGCCCAATTGAACCGCTACTTCAAGAAGAACCCGGGTGACGGGGCGGACTGAAATTCAACGGCGGTACCGACCAAGGGAAAGAGCTTGATTCCGATCTCGTTGCTAGACATCACGGCCGGGCGATTGGCGCAAATTGGCGCCGTTATGCAGAAATGGCCATCATTCAAAGAAATCTCGGGCGACAGCATGCTGGACCTGATTGCCATTGGTTTCGGCTACGCATCCTATGCCAGCATCCAGCCAGCGGATGTCGACGGCTATCCGCTCGACCACCTGCCGGAGACTGTCGAGGAATTCCATGACCTAGTGGCGTGGCGCATCTACGTCAAAAGCAAAGCCTCCATATCGGATGCTCGAATGGCCTTTGCGGCCGCCTGGCAGCGCTGCGACCTTTCCGTCCGCCAACACTTCGGTTGGCTTGGCTATAGAACTGATCTCCGGTCAGGCAGAGGCTATCAGCCCGAGCCGGATCCCCCATCATTCGTTCAAAAGGCGACCGAGCAGCTGCCAAGACATTACAAAGCCTTGCGCGCTGATGGCCAACTGTACTGGCGCTTGCTTGCGGAGCATGCGAGCCAGATCCCAGCTCTCTATTGGTCGCAGGAATCCGGCATTCGCCAGTCCGAACTCATTCTGAGCATCAGGAAGTCATCCTGGATAGCCCTTGAAGACGCAGTTGAGGTCTATTCAAGTGCAATGCCCATTGGTCTTGAGGCGCGCACGTTCTACGACATGGCGGGCCGCATGGTCGGCCATGGGTTCGTCTGCCCGGACATTAACGGTGCGGTGAGTTACATCTACCCGGCCAATGGCGATCTGTTCAAAAAGGCATGTATCGAGCTGTGGTACCGCAGGGCAGCACCGCCCGCACTGCGCGACGACTTGCCCAGTACCGTGTTCGCCGACGATTTTGTATCCCCATTTCTGCCGCCGCGAATTGAGGAGGAAGTCCCGATCGAAGTTGAGCTCGAAGGGCGGGACCTTCCGGGTCCGGAGCGGACGGCCATGCGTGTCATCAATGGGCGGCTTGATCTTGGGCATTCCGTTGAATTCGAGGGCACCCCTTACACCCGGCCGGCGCATGCCTACCTCGAGAACGATTTCGATGGCCTGCTCGACCTCAAGCTTGTGCCTGCTTCTGAAGTACCCGCGGATTATTGCGAGTGGCTCCGTCAAACGGCGCCGATGGCCATCGAGGAGGGGACTTGTGATCTTCTGTTCCGGGTCTCGGTAACACTGGAGTCGCTCGCCGAACTGGAGCTCGAGTGGTTAAATCAGGCGGGGAGCAACGATAAAGTTGCCGAGCTGGCGCGAGTGACGGCGCGTTACGCAACTCCGATCCAGTCCGCCGGCAGCGATGCTCAAATGGCAGGGACGCTCGGGATTGTCGAAGCATGCGATGTTCCCAGTGCCGGACAGCTGCTGCCTCACTATTACCCCGAACTCGAATCCTTAGACGAGAAATGCCGTGGCGAATATGCCCTGAACTATTGGGGCAAGAATGGGATCCGCAACCACGCGTTCGGAGAACGTGACCATTTGTTCCTGGCCTTTGCCGTGTTGCGCAATCTCGGCTGCGACCCATTTCACTATCTGGGAGAACACCGCGCACCCTGGCTCGCCGTCTTCCGCCTGATTCGCTTGGCGCTTGACGAGGCCCGCCCGGGGGAATTGGAAGCACAAATTGCAGCAATCAGCCGTCAAGCGCGGATGCTCGAGCAAAACTGCGGCGCCATCCAGCAGCTATACGATTTGCTCGATGCGTCTTTGAGCCCTTCGAGAATTTTCAATCGGGTTCGCGCCGAAGGCTTTGTCGACTGCACCAATGCTATTTACTGACTTGCGTCGGGCCACAGGCATTGAAGCATTCGGCTCGGTTCCCCAGCGGGGATGGAGTAATCTACTGCCGGGTCATGCGGAAATCACAACCGTGTGGCTTTTTCGGAGAATGAGCTATGTACGACTTTGATAGGCGTGACCAGGTTCCACCGGATACCCCAGTGGCGTGCCTGGAATGTGGCTGGTCTGGCCGGGCGGATGAGACAAATCATCTCGCCGGCGAACCACGTTGCCCAGCGGTGATTGAAGGAAACTCGTGCAACGCCTGGTTGGTCGTTCTTGAAGAAGGCGACGAAGGGGTAGTCGACCAGTAGCTGCGTACGCATCGACTCAGAGAGATACGGCGCCTACGCTTCAAACCGTAGGCGTTTTTTTGTGTCTTCGGTGGGCTACCATTCAATAACCGGCACCAAATCGATTCAATCTTGTCATATGAAACGCGAGTCTTCGGCTATCGTCGGGGTGGCTTCGGTTTCGTTCGGCTCTGATGGTGCCCGGATTGGTTCTCTGTTTTCCTCGTTGTCAGCTTTGAACAGGAAGGAACTGGAATGACCTCAAACTTTGAAAACAAGTGCACGTTCACGCTGGCGTCCTGTTTGGTTTCCTGGCTTGGCCTATTCATGTTGAACGACCAATGCTCAGGCCTGGGGATCGCCACCACGCTTGTCGGCCTCACCGGGATCGGTTTGGGAATCCGGGGCATAGTTGGCGCAATTGCGCCAGCGCTTGCTGCCAAGCGGAGCCCGGCGGCCGCGCCCGCCACGATCTGATCAAACAAACATCATTGGATTGCTGCTCTCCGACTCGGAGAACGGCACTGCACAAGCAAGGCCCGACTCATCCTCCTTGGATGAAGTGGGAGTTTTTGCCTCTCGTTTCCCGGCGCCTGACTTTGGAGGAGGCGCGCTGCACATATCCGTGGTACAGCCACTCGTAACGCTCGGTTTCCAATGATGCTCCAGCTGGCAGACCATTGACCGCAATATCTGCTACTATTCCTAAACGGTAGCTGGCGTTACCGCTGAACGAAGCCAGCCAGACAACAGGCATCAGCCCTGACGCGCCAATTGCGCAAAATTCCACGCCCAAGAAAGTCCTGTCCCGAGCGAATACACGTTCTGGTGAGGACTTTCTACGTCATAGCGACGTGAAACGGTAGCTGACAAAACCGGGCATCACGCCTAAGCCAGCATTTCAAATCCGCCCACCGGGTCGCAATCCCGGCATGGGGGCGGCTCCAAGGGCATTCACTTTTGGAGAAAGCAATGAAAAAGTATCTCATCACAACCGTGTTTGCCCTGCTGCTGTCGATCGCCGGCATCAGCAATGCCATGGCCCGGTGCACGAGCTGTAACGTCGCAGCGGGTGCGGCTGTAGCAAGTGCGGTGATCATGGCGGCCTCGATGGCACGGCCGGCTTACTCGGCGCCTGCGTATTACCAGCAGCCGTCGTATTACCAGCCGCAAGCCTACTATCAGCCGCAACCGTACTATCAGTCGATGCCGACCTATTACCAGCCGCAACCGCAGCCGGTTCAGACCGTGTACGTTCAGCAGCAGCCGAGCCAGCAGCCTCAAAACTACTGGTATTACTGCCAAAGTTCTTCGCGCTATTACCCATACACGAAGCACTGTCCGGAAGGGTGGATGGAAGTAGTTCCACGCCGCCCTTGATGCGTCTTACCGGATTTTCGACGGCTTTCTGAGTCGCAAAATGTTGGCCGATGAAAATTGGCTGGCAAATCATTCAAACCCATGCGGGGAACCATTTCCCCGCATGGGGGATGGTGTCTCCGCACGTTTCATGGAGAACCATCATGTTCCAAAACGACGACTTGCAGTGGTACCCAACCCCGCCAAAACTTGGACGACAGGCCTGGGCGAAGTTCAAGAACCAGCACTTCATCCGTGTCCTCGAGCCGAGCGCCGGCGACGGCGCCCTGATCAAGGCGCATCCGCACTGGGATCAACGTGGCTACTACCGGATGCCTCCGGTCGACGCCATCGAAATGGACCTGACCAAGCACGATGCCATCCGCAGTTGTGGCGCGGATGTAGTCGGCATCGACTTCATGTCCTTCGCGAACGGTGCCATGTACTCGCACGTGATCCTCAACCCGCCGTTCAAGTATGGTGCACAGCACGTCCTGAAAGCCTGGGAAATTCTCTGGGATGGGGAACTGGTTGCCATCATCAACGCCGAGACTCTGCGCAATCCCTTCTCCAAGGAACGCCAGATGCTGACGCGTCTCATCCAGATGTACGGTGAGGTCGAGTTCATCCAGGACGCCTTCCAGGGTTCGGATGTCGTTCGGGAAGCCGACGTCGAAATCGCGCTGGTATACCTCAAGAAGGAAGCCAACCTCGAGCTCGATATCTTCGGAGAGATGTTCGACGGCCTGGCCCATGACGGCGAAACCGGCGCGGGCCTGGCAGGACAATTCCGCCAGATGTTCGAAGTGGCATTGCCCAATTCGCTGATCGAAAACCGCGTGGCCACCTTCAACGCCGCTGTACGGGCGATGCAGGGAGCCGTGTTTGCGGAAGCCAAGGCGATGCATTACGCCAGCTTGCTGGGCAAAACCATGGCCGAGCATATCGACCAGAAGGGTGCGAAAGCGAGCAATGTCGAGACGCTTACCTACGTCAAGACCACGATCGCCGAGCGCTATGGGAAGCTGAAGGACTCGTCCTGGGCCGGAATCCTCCGATCCTCGAATGTGACCTCAAAGCTGTCTTCCAAGGCCCAGCGCCGTGTTGAATCGGAGTTCGAGCGCATCAAGAAACTCGAATTCACCTGCCAGACGATCTACGGTTTCCTGTTGGGAATTGTGGAAAGCCAAGGGCAGATTCAGATGGACATGGCCTGTGACGTCTTCGACGCCATCTCGCAGCACCATTCGGATAACACCGTCTGGTACAAGGGGTGGAAGAGCAACGACAAGCACAGGACCTGCGGCCGGAAGATCAAGCTATCGCGTTTTGTGATTCCTCGGAATCGCACCTGGTGCGATAGCCTGGACTGGGACTCGATGCAGATGCTCCGGGATTTCGACAAGGTGTTCGCCATGCTCGACGGGCAGGCGGCACCGGAAGTCAGCCTCGAAAGCCTCTTCACGAATCATCTGGGGGAACTGAGGCGTGGGGCTCGTCTGAGCGGATCGTATTTCGACGTTCGGTTCTATCAGGGCGCGGGGACGATCCATTTCTTCCCGAACAAGAAGAAAAACCTCGTCGACCGCCTCAATCGCCTGGTCGGGCGCCACCGCCAGTGGCTACCGGATCAGGACAAGGGCGTGAGCGAGAACTTCTGGCTTGCCTACGACAAGGCAGAGAAACTGGACGCCGAGGTGCACAAGGCGACAGCCAAGAGTAGCAGGCCAGGCTTCTGGACCAGTCCGTTCCACAGCATGTTCTGCCGCGACGACGAAGAACGCGCGCGGGCCGAGGCACAAGTTGTCGATGCCATCGAACGCGTACTGGTGGACAACGGCATTTCGCCGCACTTCCAGGCAATCGAGCATGCTGCTCCTCAGCAATCGCTGCTGTTGGCGGCTTAAAGGCGAATAGCCAGCTACACGACGGGAAACCGTCGTGTAGCACTTCCTTTGCCGCAGGAGAACCCTGACCAGAGCAGGGCGCTCCGGTGAGGATTTTCTACGCGCAAGCGTGAAACGGTAGCTGACATCACCGGACATTGCGTCACAGTCAGCATTCCATCAACCCATGCGGGATCATCCCGCTGGGGATGCTTCCGCGCCTCTCAGGGAGCATCACATGTTCAAATGGTGCGAACCATATAGCGCCGGGCGCAAGCTCAGCCACACCCAAGCCTTCGCGGCCTACGCCAGATACTACGGATGCGACGAAAGTTGCGACGAATTTGATCTGGACGAAGAAGACGGTTGGGCGATTCCCCGCAGCCAGATGCGCGGCTATGCCAGTATGACCGGCACTGTCAGGAACCTGGCGGCACTGGATCAGGCTGGCTGGCATGTTCTGCTGTCACCGGCAGGATCGCTAAATCCGAAAGGACGGCGATACTCGCTCGACAATGGCGCTTGGACCGCTCACCAGCAAGGAACCGAGTTCGATACCGACGCTTTCATGCGCGCGGTCGACAAGGTTGGCGAGTTTGCCGAATGGATCGTCCTGCCCGATATCGTGATGGGCGGCCAGCGATCACTCGACCTCTCTCTTTCCTGGCTGGAAAAACTGGAAGGCTTGCCATCCCGACTCCTGATTGCCGTGCAAAACGGCATCGAAGTCGGCGACGTGCGTTCCTACCTGAATCCCTCCGTCGGCATCTTTGTCGGGGGCGACACAGCATGGAAGGAGCAGACAACCCCGACCTGGGGAAGTCTGGCCAGGCGGCGCAACTGCTACCTGCACGTGGGCCGCGTCAATTCGCAACGACGGATTGGCATCTGTGCGGCCGCCGGGGCGGATAGCTTCGACGGTACCTCCGTCACGCGCTACGCGGTAACCATGCGCCCGCTGGATGCAGCTCGGCGCCAATCGGATCTGTTTGCTGCCTCGAGCATCTGGACAGACCTATAGCAGCCCGCAAGGGCTTAACCCACCGGGGACCATCTTCCCGGCGGGAAGGTGGGTTCCCGGCTTCTCTACGGGAGATTCACCATGCAAGTAGTTGAAAGAAAGCATGCCAGCGGCCGCAGCTTCGAGATGCAGTTCGATCCCACGAACATGCTGGTCCTGGTCATGCGCAACGACGAAGATCCGAGCTTCGCCATTGGCTGGCTACATG
>Ga0134124_10002849_pt1 | contig 13957 bp, 9 predicted proteins | sample KB304_FD_96880 | JGI IMG/M metagenome (GOLD analysis project Ga0134124, IMG submission 96880) | Terrestrial soil microbial communities without Nitrogen fertilizer from Kellogg Biological Station, Michigan, USA - KB3-0-4 | ecosystem: Environmental > Terrestrial > Soil > Unclassified ... | reverse complement strand
CTTCCGGTCATGTACCACCTGGCCGAACGATGCCACGCGATGTGTGAGGAGCGCGGGATCCCGCAGCTCGTCAACATCATTACCAATGGGCTGCTCCTGACCCGCGATGTTGTCGAACGGCTGACGCCCTACGGTCTGAACGGCGTGAAGATTACGCTCGACGGCGACCGCGATACGCACAATCGTATGCGTCCGCTTCGCGGCCGCCAGGGGACCTTCGATCGGATCATCGAAAACATCCGCGAAGTTGCCGACCTGGTTCCGATCACCATCGGCGGCAATTTCGATGAGTCATCAGTCGACAGCTATCCACACCTGCTCGACTTCCTGAGAGAGCAGGAGTTCGCGGACAAGATCGCCAAGATCAATTTCAAACCGATCATCAAAGGCGCCACCACTCCGAAAGGCATCATTCCGCTCACCGTTGTGAGCGCCGGCGACAAGCCGCTCAACGGCACGTGCATGACGAGCGCCGGCGCCGGGAAGCTCTCGGGTGTCGGCGGCAGCATGTGCGACTCGTGCCACTTCGTGGACGAGAAGATGGCGTATCTCCGCGACGAGACGCGGCGGCGCGGCTTCCCGACGCCTGACGGCGTCCACATGGGGCCGTGTGAGATCCATCGAAAGAACGCACACACGATCGGCCCCGACGGATCGATCTACGCCTGCCCGGGCTTCACGGGCGAGCCGACCGCATCGATCGGCCACGTGGACGGCCGTGTCGAGAGCTGGCGACAGGCGGCGGCGGAGCGGTTCGAGCATCTCAGTCCGCACAAAGAGGAATGTGGCGATTGTTCGTTCGTGCCCGTGTGCGGCGGCGGTTGTTCGGTCGCGTCGCACGCAGAAGCTGGTGACATGCACGTGCCGACCTGTCACCGCGGAGCATTCGAGTCGGCGTTACTGAGCTTGGCGCAGCGGACAGCCGCTGGTGCCAGGATGTGAAGAACCCAGTCAATCAACCCAATTGGAGTAAACTCATGAAGATCACGGTCATCAAGAAGGCGACAACGGACCGCAAACCACAGAATTTCTGCCCGTGGGTTCAGGACGAGATCACCGAGCGAAAGAAGTAAGCCGGCATCACCTGGCGCCTGCCAGGAAATATTTCGTTAGAAGACGCCGCACCGCCACCCGGCTCACGTGCGGCGTTTTCCTTTTATCGTCGCTGTGTACTCTGGCGTGCACGTCGAATTCCTCACCGACCAGAACGCCGCGATCCGAATTAATCATCGGCAATCCCGAAGGACTCGTAGAGGGAACGGATCTCGGCATTCGACAGACCGCGGCCGCCCTCAGCGTCGAGAGTCTGACGCAACTGGGTGTCGACGGGCGACCGATTCCACGGCTCGCGGAAAGCTGGTGGTGGACCAACGACGGCAAGCAGCTCAATGTCAACCTTCGCCGCGGAGTCACGTTTCATGATGGAACGTCGCTGACCGCGCCCCTAGCGGCGAAGATACTCGGTGAAGCGATTTCGCGTCCCTCAAATCGGGCACTGTTTACATCGCTGAGCGACATCTCCGCTGTTCGTGCGCAGAACGAACGACAGATCGTCTTCGACCTGTCGCGGCCTTCCGCCCTGCTGCCCGACGACCTCGAATTGCCGCTCGCGTTTGGATCGCCTCAGGTAGGTACGGGGCCGTATCGGATCACGAAGTCTGACGAGTCCGAGTTGGTGCTCGATCGGTTTGATCACTACTACCTTGGCGTTCCGCAGATCCCCCGCGTCGTCATCCGATCGTTCGATACGGTTCGTACGGCGTGGACAAGTCTGCTCCGTGGCGATGTCGACATGGTGACGAACGTGCCTCCCGACGCGGTCGAGTTCATCAGCAACGACGACGTGCGCGTCGTTTCATTCGAGAGGCGGTACCAGTACCTGGTGGCGTTCAATGCGGGCAGCCCTCCCCTAAATTCTCCCGTGGTGCGACGCGCATTGAACATGGCGGTCGATCGCGAGGCGCTCATCCGGAAGGTCTTTCAGGGCCGCGCTCAGGCTTCAACCGGGCCACTCTGGCCGAAGAACTGGGCTTATAACGGATCCATTCCCTCCTATAGATTCGATCCGGGCCTGGCGAAATCACTTCTGCAGTCAGCTGGGTTAAGAGCCGATACCAAATCAGCGAAACCAGACACTCGGTTTCGCTTCACCTGTCTGATTCCGGAAGATTTCAACGTCAACGAACGTGTGGCGCTCGAAGTACAAAAGCAACTCTATGATGTCGGCGTCGACATGCAGTTCGAGGTTATCCCCATCAAGGATTTCGACAGACGGGTACGACAGGGCCAGTTCGAGGCAACTCTGATTGCGATGATCAGTGGTCCAAGCGTCGGCCGATCGTTCCTGTTCTGGCGTTCAGCGGGCCGCGCCAACGGTCTGAATGTCTTCGGTTACGAGAACGAGCAAGCCGAGCGCCTGTTCGACGTTTTCCGCAGCTCCACCAACGACGTCGCCATCCAGTCTGCTTTTTCGCGGTTGCAGCAGGTCTTACTTGACGATCCGCCCGCACTATTCCTAGCGTGGGACGAACGTTCCAGAGCTATCCGGCGACAATTTGAGGTCGAGCAAGACATGCGTGGGCCCGTCGACCCCGTATACACCATCTGGCGCTGGAAGCCTGCCGTCGGCCCGCAGCTTGCGGTCGCGCGGTGAAAAGAATTTCAACCCGCTTCGCTCTTCTGATGGCCGCCGCGGCGGTCATGCCGCTGCTCGGCTACGGCGCGGTATCGATGTACTCACTGCGAACTGGTGCGCAGGAGACGGTGGTCCAGGGCAACCTGAATGTCGCGCGTCAAGTCAGCGAACAGATCAATCTGTATGTGACTGGCAGCGTGAAGATCCTGAAGGCCGTCGCCGCTGATTTGCAGCAAACCGGCTTGGCGCCGTGGCAGAAGGATCGAATTCTCAAAAATTACGTTCTCGAATTTCCCGAGTTCAAAGAGCTCACGTTGATTGACGAGAGCGGGCATCCAACGATTACGAGCCGCTTGGGAAAACCATCAGTCACGGTGCCTGGCAGCGCGGTCACCAGAATTGACGATGTCCTCATCTCGAAGTTCTCTGTCGACAGCGACCTGCTCCCAACCGCGGATCTTGCGATTCGTCTGAACGATGTTGAGAGCACAGGATGGCTCGTCGCCCGATTGAACCTGGAAGAACTATGGCGAATGGTCGACCGCATTCGCGTCGGCAGCAACGGATACGCCTCGGTAATCACGAGCGAAGGACAGCTCCTGGCGCATGGCGATCCGGATCAGAAGTCACGCGTTGCGCGCGGCGACAATATGACCGGTCATCCGTTGATCAATCTGCTGAACTCAGAGAAATCGAAGCCTATCGCCTCAGCAGAGTATTCCGATGAGCGTGGTACTTTTCTCGGCGTCGCCGCACGCATTCCATTGCTCGATTGGACCGTAATTGTCGAACAACCGCAATCGGAGGCATTTGCGATACCGATTGCCCTTCAACGACAGCTCGAAATCGCGATTGCCCTGGCGCTGTTGGCGATGTTGGCAGTGGGTTATTTCTGGGGCCGCAGCTTCATCAATCCGATCCTCGCCCTGACGCGCGGGACGCGAGCGTTGGCGGCCGGCCGCCTCGACGAGCGTGTGGTCGTCGGAACGAAAGACGAACTCGGGCAGCTTGGCGACGCGTTTAACAACATGGCCGACCGCCTCGTCGAGCTGCAGGAAGACGTCAGAAAGAAAGAGCGGCAGGCGACATTCGGCCGTGTCGCTGTTGGCCTCGTCCATGACATCTCCCATCCGATTCAGAACATCGGCAACAGCTGCAAGCTGATTGTGAAGATGTTCGACGACCTCGAGTATCGCGAAAGCTTCAAACGGACAGTCGAGCGCGAATTCGAGCAGGTGAAGCGAGTGCTCGAGGACTTGAGAAACCTCGCCAAACCGAAGCCGCTGGAGAAATACCCGCTCGACGTCAACAAGGCGCTGCACGACACAGCAGAATCGATGTTGGCAAGCGCCGAACGATCAGGATTGTCGCTCGATCTGGAGTTGGTGTTCGGTCCCCTTTACATCGAGGGCGATCAGTACGCGTTGAACCGCATTCATCGCAATTTGCTGACGAACGCCTTCCAGGCAACGCCGCCTCAGGGCCGCGTCGTCATCCGGACGCTGCGGCAGAACGAAGAGGCCATCATCGAGATCGAAGACACCGGCAGTGGCATCCCTGCCGAGCGCCTCGGCACGATTTTCGATGACTACGTCACCACCAAGAAGCAGGGCCTTGGCCTCGGCCTCGCGCTGTCGAAAAAACTGGTGGAACAGCTCGGCGGAACAATCTCGGTGACCAGTCAGGTCGGCGCGGGAACCACATTCACGCTCCGCTTCCCGATCACCAAGGCTCGCCCGTCGCAGCTGGCTGCCGTCTAAATCGGGACAGTCTGGTTGGAAAAACTAAACCCGGCGCGCGTCGCGCCGGGTTCAGCGGGGGATCGTCTTGCCGCGGAGGTGGACCTCAGGTCCGCCCCTACTTTTTCGGCAGGACGGTGTCTTTCAACTGCTTCGCAATGCGCGCCTTGACGACAGTCTTCGCAGGGATCTTGATGGCTTCACCCGTCGCCGGATTCCGACCCATGCGCGCCTTCCGCTTCTGCACGACGAGCTTGACCATCCCCGGCAGCACGAACTCGCCGGAGCGCTTCAGCTCCTTCTCGGCGAGCGTCGTCAGCTCGTCGAAGAACTCGCGCGCCTGCGTCCGCTTCACTTCGAACCGCTCAGCGAAGTGAGAAAACAATTCCGATTTGCCCATGCGTCGGGCGTCTGCCATCACGTCCCCCAAGTCTGGTGCGCGCCGACCTTTCGAGCCGCAGGACAGGTTGCGCGCTCACGCTGTCGCGGAAACTTTGAGAAAAGCGTCGTAATGCTAGCGCGCCGACTGCGGAGTGTCAACGAAACGGCCCATGAAATCGAGGGATTTCGAGGGTGAATGCTAGAATTTTGGACGGTGCCCGCCGCGACGCCCCTCGAGACATTTCCGAATCCGCGACCTGGGCGCGAGTTCGAAATCGCGATCAATTGTCCGGAGTTCACCTCGGTTTGTCCGAAGACCGGGCTGCCCGATTTCGGCGAGATCCGGATCACCTACGTCCCTCGCGATCACTGTATCGAGTTGAAATCACTGAAGTACTACATGATCGAGTTCCGAAATCGCGGCATCTTCTACGAGGCGGTCACCAATCAAATCCTCGACGATCTTGTCGCGGTCTGTCACCCGCGACGCATGACTGTCGTGGGCGATTTTTCCGTGCGAGGCGGCATCAAAACGGTCGTTACCGCGTCCTATGACGAGGCACATCCCGATTGAGGACGTTCTCGATCTGCATGCCTTCCGTCCGCGCGACATCAAGTCTGTCGTCGAGGAGTACGTGACCGCTGCCTGGGAACGCGGGCTTCGCGAGGTTCGGCTCATTCACGGCCGTGGCCGCGGCGTCCAGCGCGGCATCGTTCAGCAGGCGCTCGACCGTCACCCGCTCGTGGTCGAATTCTGGGATGCTCCCGAGTCGCACCTCGGAGCAACGGTCGCGCGACTCCGCGAACCAGACGACGTTTCATAAATCGCCACATCCGGCTCGCTTCAGGATTCACATTCCCGCAACGCTCGCCGCCCGACGCGCGTGATTTTCGACGTCTTGCCTGAGGAACAACCCGTGCACGACGAGCGCCGTGGTTCACATCCGTTTGCGCCCCGGCGATACGGTCAGGATTCGAGATGAACGGTGGCGCGTCGCCGCCGAATCGTCCTTCGGTGCAACCTCGATCATCGAAGTAGATGGCTGCGATGCCACCAACCATGGCATCAGAACGCGCTTCCTTCTGCCGTTTGAAACCGTCGACTCGGCGGCCAGGCTTCACGCGCCGCCACGCTTCGTCACGATGGATCGATGGAGGCGCGCGGCGCGTTCAACGCTCGCCGGCGCGGTCCCGCGTTGGACCTCACTGCGAGCGGCAGCCCGGGCCAATCTCACCGTGCTGCCATTTCAGCTCGAACCCGCCATTGCCGTTGCGCGCGGCGATGCCTGCCGCGTGTTGATCGCTGATGACGTGGGACTTGGCAAGACGATCCAGGCAGGGCTCATCATCGCGGAAACGCTCCTTCGAACGGCGGACGCGCGTGTCCTCATCATCGCGCCGGCAGGACTGCGGGAGCAGTGGCGCAGGGAGTTGCAGTCGCGCTTCCACGTGCGCGCCGAGGTGCTCGACGCCCATCACATCGCCCGCATCGCAGCCGACCTTGTCGCGGATGTAAACCCCTGGTCGATTCATCCGCTGGCAATCACCTCGATCGACTTCATCAAGCGGCCGGAGGTGATGCGATCGCTCGAGACACTCACCTGGGATGTCCTCGTGTTCGACGAGGCACACGCATTGGCCGGCCGTTCAGACCGGGCCGCCGCAGCCGGCGCGCTCGGATGCCGGGCACGCGTAGTGGTCATGCTGACTGCGACACCGCATTCCGGCGACGAGGAGGCGTTCGCGCGCCTGGCCGCCGTGGGCGACATCGGCGACGTCTTTCCACTAATGACATTCCGGCGAACCCGGACGGATGTCGGGTTCCCCGGGAATCGTCGTTCCTCCGTTCTCAAAGTGCGGCCGACGACCGCCGAGACGGCGATGCACGGTGCGCTGCACGACTATCTGCAGCGGCTCACTGACGAAACGTCAGTGCGCGGCGCTGGAACGTCACTGCTGTCGTCGATTCTGCTGCGCCGCGCCTGTTCGAGCGCGGCCTCGCTGGCGCGGTCGATCGAGCGTCGCATCGCGCTTCTGTTCAATGGCGCCATCAGCGCACAGGACCAACTCACGCTGCCGTTCGCCGGAACGGATTCCGATGACGAACCAGGGTTCGAACTGGGAGTGACCGGGCTGCGTGACGGAACCGAGGAACGCAAATGGCTCGAACGCCTGGCGGCACTCGCCGGAACCGCGGCCGTGCGCGAAAGCAAGGTACAGGTGCTGCGGCGGCTTCTGCGGCGCATCGATGAACCGGCAATCGTGTTTACGGAATATCGAGACACGCTGCAGCACATTTGCGCGGAACTTGAAGAGTTTCGTCCGCTGATGCTGCACGGCGGCCTCTCACCGCATGAACGCGCCGACGTCATTGGAAGGTTCAATGAAAGACAGACCTCGTTGCTCCTCGCAACCGACGCCGCCAGCGAAGGATTGAACCTCCATCATCGCTGCCGCTTCGTCGTGAACCTCGAAATTCCGTGGACTCCCCTCCGCCAGGAACAGCGCATCGGTCGGGTCGACCGGATCGGACAAGCTCGTCGTGTCCATACCTGGACCCTCGTGGGTGTCGGCACGCACGACGAAGTGATGGCTCGGCAGCTTTGCGACCGTGCGCGTCAGATAGAAACCGCTTTCGCCAGGCCGTTTGACCATGGCGAGCTTCGGCGTGCATCACAAAGCGAGGCGGCTCGGATCCTGACGGCAAGGGCTCTGTCGACGCAGGCACCGCTGCCCGCGGCATCAGCGTCGCCGCTGCTCACATCGGTGCGCCGGCCGCATCGTGACACCGGAGAAATCCGAGCGTTTCAGCTCTCATTCGCCGATGCGAGTGGACGCGTCGCGTTTGAAACGATCGTGGGAGTGCGTATTGACATCGAACCGGTCGACCTGGAGCAGGACGCGAACATTGCCGCGGCGTATCACGAACAGGCACTGGCATCCGTTGCGACGGAAATCGCACCGTGGCTCGAGCTGTCACACCGCCGGGAAGCCGCGATCGCGCGCTCCATTGATGACGACCATGCGCGACTCTCCGCCAAGATGCTTCAACCCGGCCTCTTTGACCGGCGCGCTGAAAGGGTCGCCGCCGCGCAGGCCGCTTGCGTCAATGAAGCGATTGCCAGGTCGCGCGATCGAGTGGATGCGCTTGACCGATTGCGACAGCTCGGTTGCGGAGAACGCCGGCTGCTCTTCGGAATCCGATTCCGGCCATGATTGCCGGCGTCCGTGGCCGGCTGATCACGGCGTCGTTCGCAGCAACTGAACTTCCGCTTCTTCCGGGGAACTCAGTCCCAACCCGGGAAACGGTTCGCGCCCTTCACGAATGGTCTACGCGCCGCGAGGCAGCGTTCGGGCCGGCGTCAGGCGTTCGCGCGATTGCCGACGGTATCGCGATTCCACTGCTGAAAATCCTCGGGTTCACCATCCTTCGTCGCCACGAGAACCACGGTTGCGCGCGTCTCGAGGCAGGCTGGCGGGGCGTGGCGCTCGTGCCGGTCGTGGTAACTGGATGGGACGAGCCCCTCGACGGTCTCTGGCGCCATTCCATTCTTGATGCGGTACGGGCCGACGAGCGTTGGGGATTCGTCTTCAATGGGTCGTCATTGCGAATCGTCGATGCCCATCGAACCTGGTCGCGCCACTATCTCGAGTTCGATCTCGCGCTCCTCTCGCACGAGGAAGCCGGGGCATTTGCGCTGCTTTGGTGTGTCGCCCGCGCGGAGGCACTGGCAACGTCGCCGCGGCTCCTCGATCGCGCGGTCGCTCTTTCCGCACGCCACGCCATTGCCATCTGCAATGCGCTCGCCGACGGCGTCCTGGATGCGCTCGAACTGCTCCTGCGAACGCTGAGGGCGCAACACAAACGCGCAACCACGCAGGTGCTCCTCGACCAAGCACTGACCGTCGTCTATCGGATCCTGTTTCTCCTGTTCGCGGAAGCACGTGGGCTCGTGCCGATGTGGCATCCGGTGTACCGCGACCGCTACACGATTGATTCGATCGTCGCGGCACTGTGCACCGGAATACGCGTCCGAGGTGTGTGGAGCGCGGTGAACGCGATCTCGAGGCTCGCCTACAACGGCTGCGTGGCGGGTGAATTGAAGGTGACCGCGTTCAATGGACGATTGTTCTCCCCGTCGGCAACTGGAGCCCTCGATCGGACTCGAATAGACGACGACCTCATGTCGCGGGCGGTGCTGTCAATCGGCACAACTCCTGCGTCACGCGGCAACGCGCGAATGCGGATCGCCTATCGCGACCTCGACGTGGAGGAACTGGGCGCGGTTTACGAACAGGTACTCGAATACGAGCCGCGGAACAGCGAACTTACTCGCACGCGTGATCTCCGAAAGTCCACAGGTGCGTTCTACACGCCGCGCGCGCTCACGTCGTATCTCGTTCGCCAAACTCTGGCCCCGCTGCTCGACGGACGAACGGCCGATCAAATCCTCCGCCTGCGCATCCTCGATCCTGCGATGGGAAGCGGCGCCTTTCTTGTCGCCGCGTGCGGTCAACTCGCCGAGGCGGCCGAGCAGGCATTGATCCGCGAGGGCCACTGGCACCGCTCCGACGTGACCTCGTCAGACCGTGTTGCCCTTCGCCGGGACATAGCCCAGCGCTGCCTGTTTGGTGTCGATCTCAATCCGACGGCCGTGCAGGTTGCCCGTCTGTCTCTCTGGCTCACGACGCTCGCTGCCGACAAACCATTGACGTTTCTCGACCATCGTCTTGTTGCCGGCAACAGCTTGATCGGCGCAACGCCCGGCGACCTCACGCGTCAGCCAGGCGGCCGAACGAAGCGCGGCAAGCGCGCACGCGAACACGGATTGTTTGAAACCGATGATTTTGTGCCCGTGTTGAGGACCGCCGCCATCACACGAGCGCAGCTGGCGGATCAGGCCGACGAAAGCGCCGCGATCGTCCGGGCCAAGGAAAAGACCCTCGCGGCTCTTCATTCGGCGGATGGCCCACTCGGACGGTACATCCGCGTACTCGACCTGTGGTGTGCAGCCTGGTTCTGGCCCAATCGGCAGCCCCCGAACCGCGGAACGTTCGCCGATCTGCTGGACTTGCTTCTCGAGCGCGGGAGCGCGCTTCCGTCACGCACTGCCGATCCGCTCTTGGAGCTTGCACAACAAGCCGCCGCCGACCACCGGTTCCTGCATTGGCCGTTGACGTTCCCCGAGGTGTTCATCGACAACGCCGGACAGCCGCTGGCCGACGGAGGCTTCGACGCCGTCGTCGGCAATCCGCCCTGGGACATGGTTCGCGGCGATAGCGGCGAGGGCGCGGAGCGAGCCTCGCGGCGGACGCACGCACAACAGCTCACGGGGTTCGTCCGCGAATCTGGCATCTATCGCGTCGAAGCACGTTCACACGTCAATCGGTATCAGCTGTTCGTCGAACGTGCATTGCAGCTCACGAGAAGCGGCGGCCGAATCGGACTCATCCTGCCCGGCGGCACGGTGACCGACAGTGGATGTGCCCCGCTCCGCCGCCACCTGTTCGATCATGCGGGACTCGACACGATTGCCGGCTTCGACAACCGGCACGGCATCTTTCCCATCCATCGCAGCGTGAGGTTCGTGGCGATCACCGCGACCAACGGCGTACCGACGGAGACAGTTCAGTGCCGCTTTGGGCTCAGCCGTCCGGAGGAGCTCGAACAGCCCATGCCTGACAACCCGAACAATGTCGAGCTGACGCGCGCCTTCATTGCCCGGCTGTCCGGAGACGACGACCTCGCCGTCCCCGACATCCGCGGACCGGTTGATCTTCAGGTGCTCGAGCGAATCAGCGCACGCATTCCGACACTGCACGAAGGCTGGAACGTCGCGTTCGGCCGCGAACTCAATGCGACGGACGACAGTCACCTCTTTGCGCCGTTCGATCGCGACGCGCCGGGCCGTCCGGTGCTCGAGGGCAAACAGATCGATTCGTTCCGATCGTCCGTCGAAGGGTGTCGCTATCAACTCCGCGCTGGCGCGAGCGTTCGGATCCCACGGCGTCCTCGGCTTGCCTACCGGGATATTGCAAGTGCCACCAACCGCCTGACGCTCATCGCGGCCGTACTTCCCGCGGAGACCGTCACCACGCACACGCTGTTCTGCCTGAAGACACCGCTTCCGCTGGATGCCCAGCACGTCCTCTGTGCGCTGCTCAACAGCTTCGTCGCGAACTACCTGATTCGGCTCCGCGTCAACACGCATGTCACCGTCTCTCTGGTCTCGCGTCTTCGGGTTCCGGTGCTCGATCGTGACAGCCGCACGTTTAGACGCTTATCCGCGCTCGCTCAGACGCTGATGCACTCGCCGGCCGCAGCCGAGAGGCAGCCCGAGTACGCGGAGCTGCAGGGATTAGTAGCGAACCTGTACGGGCTTTCTGGGTCGGAGTTTGTTCATGTGTTGTCGACGTTTCCGTTGATTGCCGAGGAAGTGAAGTTGGCAGCGCTAGTTCAATTCAAGAACTTTCACTGACTCTTCGGAAAAGAGCGTGGAACGGTTCAATCCGGTATTTCCGGCGCAAATGCTTACGTATCTTCGCATCACTAATCTGCGCGTTGGACTAATCCTCAACTTCAATAGGGCGGTGATGAAAGATGGCGTGCGCAGAGTTAGTCTCAAAGAATCTCTGCGTCTTTGAGACTCTGAGGCTCGTGACTGGAAAGTCGGTGAGGGCTGTTCCCAATCAAACATTCAACGCGAATCGTCTTATCGCCTCCGCCAGCCCCGCATTCTCGTTATCGCCGGTCACTGCCCACCCTCGCTGTTTCAGTCCGTCAACCGCATTCGCCATCACGACCGGCAGCCCCGCGAACTCGAGCATCTCGAGGTCGTTGAAGTTGTCGCCGACGGCCATCACCTCTTCACGTGAGAGCCCGAGCTGTGCCGCGCGCCAGGCGAGCGCGCGCCCTTTCGTCGCGTTCGGAGCGGTGACGTCGATTAACGAAAAATCTCGATGAACGTACTCGGTGAGCGATACCGAGAATCCATTCGCGTCCGCCTGGAGTGCGCAGTACAGCGATCGCATCGCGTCGACGCCACCATTGAACATCACCTGAATCGGATCTTCGACGAGCGCATCCTCGAGCGGTACCGACTGGGCAATCAGCGAGTGGTTGCGCGCCCAGTATGCCTTCCGGCCCGGATGTTCCCAGTCCATGGTTTCGAACATGACCTGACGATCGGCGTCACGATCGAAGACCAGCGCCGCTAACTCGCGGAACGGCCTGGTGGAGTCGAGCACGGCGCGCGCAATCTGCCGATCGAGCAGCCGCCGCGCGACGCGCGATCCATCCATGTCGCGCTCCACGGCACCGTTGCTGACAATGAGCGTGATCGAAGCAGGAAGCAGCTCCGCGATCGGACGCGCGAACGGATAGCTGCGGCCGGTGACCAGGGCGATGTGAATACCGGCGCTGACGGCGTCGTGAATGGCGTCGATGTTGGCCTGCGGGATCTGCCCGCGTGTGTCGAGCAGCGTGCCGTCAACGTCGATCGCGATGAGCCTGATCATTCCGCGTCCATCAGTATTGTGCCTGCGACTGGTGGGGTACGATAGGTTCGCGAAGGGTCGAATGCGTTTGGATGAGTTCAGCGGCGTGAATGCCGGTTATGTGCTCGAGTTGTTCGAGCGCTACAAGCAGAACCCGCAGTCAGTCGATCCGCAGACGCGCGCAATCTTCGATTCGTGGGCGCCCGCGGCAGACGAGGAAGCCGGCAGCGCATCGACACAGCCTGCCCGACTCGACGTTCACAAGATCGTCGGCGCCGCGAACCTGGCGGACTGTATCCGCCGTTACGGACATCTAGCGGCGCGGCTCGATCCGCTTGGCTCCGAGCCCGTCGGTGATCCGTCACTCTCTCTCTCGGCCCACGGGATCACGGACGCGGATCTCAAAGCGCTCCCCGCCTCACTGGTTGGCGGACCGGTCGCCGAAGCATCAGCGAACGCGTACGAGGCGATCGACAAGCTCCGCCGCATTTACTGCTCGACCACCGGTTTCGACTACGCACACATCTTCGTGCCCGAGGAACGTGAGTGGCTCAGGTATGCCGCTGAATCCGGACGGTTCCTGCCACCGATGGACGCCAACAGCGTCGAAGCCATTCTCGATCGTCTCACCCAGGGCGAGGCGTTCGAGCGATTTCTCCACCGCACATTTCCGGGGAAGACGCGCTTCTCGATCGAAGGACTCGACATGCTGGTGCCGGTTCTCGACGAGATCATCTGTGGCGCCGCCGAGCATGGCGCACGGCACGCCGTGCTCGGGATGGCTCACCGCGGCCGCCTGAACGTCCTCGCCCACGTCCTCGACAAGCCCTACGCGGAAATTCTTGCGGAGTTCAAAGATCCAGTCGCCGCCAAAGCATTGCGGACCGACCTCGGATGGATGGGAGACGTGAAGTATCACGCGGGGGCGCGGACGGCCGCGCCGCGTGGGCAGATGTTCATCACGATGCCGCCGAACCCGAGCCACCTCGAAGCGGTCGATCCAGTCGCGGTCGGCATGGCCCGTGCGGCAGGAACCTCTGCCAATCAACGAGGCCCCGCGCATTTTGACGGCGGCATCACCGTGCCCATTCTCATACACGGCGACGCGGCCTTCTCGGGTCAGGGCATCGTCGAGGAGACATTGAACCTTTCGCGGCTACCCGGTTACTCCACCGGCGGCACAATCCACGTCATTGCCAACAACCAGCTTGGATTTACCGCGACCCCTCAGGATTCCTACAGCACGAGTTACGCGAGCGGACTGGCGCGCGGATTCAAGATTCCAATCGTCCATGTGAACGCCGACGATCCGGTCGCGTGCCTTGAGGCTGCGCGCCTCGCGTGGGAGTACCGCGTCCGTTTCGGGCTCGACTTTCTCATCGATCTGGTTGGTTATCGTCGTTACGGACACAACGAAGGCGACGAGCCATCGTTCACGCAGCCGATGATGTACAAAGCCATCGCGTCGCATCCAACGGTTCGCGAACAATGGGCTCGAACGCTCGTCGACAAGGGCAGCATTCCACCGGAGCTGCCGGAGGCGCTCGTCAGGAAACATTTCGACGACCTCGAAGCAACCTACGCGGCGTTGAAACCGGAACAGGAATACGTTCCACCACTACCTTCAATAGCTCCGCCGGGTACCGCGTCGAAGGTCACAACGGGCGTACCCGTCGACCGTCTGCGCGAGATCAACGATGCGCTG
>Ga0134124_10002847_pt1 | contig 13959 bp, 10 predicted proteins | sample KB304_FD_96880 | JGI IMG/M metagenome (GOLD analysis project Ga0134124, IMG submission 96880) | Terrestrial soil microbial communities without Nitrogen fertilizer from Kellogg Biological Station, Michigan, USA - KB3-0-4 | ecosystem: Environmental > Terrestrial > Soil > Unclassified ... | reverse complement strand
TTAGCTGGCCGACGATGTTGTGGTCCTCTTTATCGAGCACGATGGTGCACTTCATCAGCTTGCCGTCGGCGCCCACGATGAAATTGTATGGCCGTGCCGCATAGCAAACGTTTCTGCCGAGACTATTCCTGTCGCGCACAGTTCCCCCCGGCCGGAAGCCTTTATCTTTGGCTGATTGGCGTAGTCGTTGTTGCACTTTTCTCTGTTCATCGACCCCGCAGACGTCGAGGTTTTGGTCGTTTGGTCCGCCCCATCGGCCAACGCCATGAAAGGCCACACCAAAGCGGTCGTCACCAGCGAACTCCTTTTCCAAAAGCAACAACAGTTCTTCGAGGTACGGATGGTTTTCGCGGTCGTAGTTCACGCGGATGCGAACGCGGAACCGCTCCGGTCTCTTCTTGAACTCAATTAGATTGGAGATGATCTGATCGAAGGTGCCACTGCCATCTCTAGCTGGTCTCTTCTTGTCATGTTGCTCGCGCATCCCGTCGATCGTGATCTGATAGTCAGTTACTCTCCACGCCAACAGCTTTTCGGCAACGTCCGGTGTCAACAGATACCCATTGCTTGTAATGTGACTGGCATAGCTAAGCGAATATTTTTCGGCGATCTCGGTAAAGAACGGGCCCAGGTCTTCCATCGCCTGGAAGCCGTAAAGCGGCTCACCGCCGAACCATCCAACCGTCAACTGCCGCAAATACGGTGCTTTCCTTTCAACCAGCTTCTTTACGCCTTCACGAACAGATGGCAGCATCGTGCCTCTCGCGAAGTCCTCATAGCAGTAATTGCAACGGAAGTTACAGTCTTCGGAGGCGAGCAGAATCAGTTCGAAGATGTTCTGACGATAGTGCTGTTGACCGAAGGCGAGTTGGACCTTGCGATACTCGTTAGTTCCTTTTGGCACCATAAAGCCATTGTCTGAGAGATACTTCACCACTCCTTTCGGCTCGCCCGTGTAGCCCTCTTTCAACAGGGCCTGGACGCCTAGCCGTTGCTCCGGCTTGATGACGCAGATCGCGCCGGTGTAGCTGTTCCATAGTACGTAACTGCCGTCTTGAGCTGTGGTTCTAAGATTGTATCTGGAGGCTTCCCATTGCAGCTTTGTCGCTAAAGGTTTGATTTGGACCAGGTCAAGCTGTGGGGCTTCAAGCGAGTCGAGCGGGGATACTTTTTTAATGTCTATTTCGGTGGCTGACATAGATCTCTCCTTAGAATCGACCGGTTAGGGGTCGGGAGGAATCAGTAGCCAGTCGAAGTCACTTGTTGACGTGAATCAACATAAATCGTGCGGGTGCTGGTGCTGCGCGATCTTTATATACTCCCCAACGCGATGCCGCATTGGGTTCTTTGTGTTCTGGGCTTTATCGCGGAAGGAAAATCCGGGCGGCACATTACACCTACTCTCGAAAAATATCAAACGATTTGTTTACGAATCCTGAAAATTTTTTATGTGTGACTCAACACAGTCATTTAGTTTCCTTTGGAGTGCGGCGGCGCGCCGCTTTCGCCTTACGAACTCAGCGGTATGTTCGAGCGACCGAGCGAAATAAGCGCGAAGCTGTTCAAGCAGCGATGTTGAACTCGCGTGGCCACAATTTAGCCACCACAGTAAATGCAATCGTGCAAACCAGCGCCGTTGCTTGACTCGGCGCGAAACGCTAGGCTAGTCTGCATCAGTTATTTACCAGCACCCACATGCTTCATTTGGGGCCGTAGCTCAGCTGGGAGAGCGCATGACTGGCAGTCATGAGGTCAGGGGTTCGATCCCCCTCGGCTCCACCAATCATTTCAATAGTTTAGAAAGAATCAGCTATAGTTGTTGAGCACATTTGTGTGCAAGCTGTGTGCACAAGGCTTCGTTAGGACCACTTATTTCTAATGATTTGTCTCAGCCGCCACTCGCATTTTTAGCCGCATTTCTCCTTACAAATGTGATATAAGCTCTCCTGTTCTTACTCGCCAGCCTATTCCTCCATGGCTATTTACTGTAAGAAAAAATCACATGCGAGACCTTACCTTGTTAGCGTAAGTGGCCTTCTGGCTACGGTATTGAGCACCGCTGTAGTGACCCCTTTTGGACAACTATTTACTGTGGTTCATTTATTAATTCTTGTGGCGTTAGCCGTTATCTCATGGATGGGTTTGAATCTTTACTTTGACACATTCAATGGCTGGCTCGTGAGGATCTTCGGTAAGGAACTATTGCGAGAGAAAACGATTGGGTTAGCAAAGGAAGTAGTCAAACGACTCTACGATAGAAACCCTGAGTTATTTCCAGCAATTGACGATGATGATCTTGTTATGAAAGAAGCAGCGGAAATGCTTTCTGACTACATTTGGAGACCCGAATCACATGGATGAGTTAAATATCGAAGAGATCTTCAAGCAACTCGGCTTGGAGGAGGCGGACCTTCGCGTTAATGCGGCTACCCAAAAGCTTCGCGAAAAGGAGCGCGAGTGCGTAGAGCTCACCGGCCAACTCCAAGATAAGATCGAGCAAGTTCGAAAACTGAAGGAGATTGAAGATCAGGTTCGAGGAGATCGTCCAGGGAAAATTGACCTCGCGCTGAAAGAGAATAGAGAGCTATGGATCGAAGGGTACGATAGCTCAGTTACAAAAGAAACGATTTACGTTGACGATCCTATATACAGGCAGGTTTTAATCGAGGAACAAATCTCACCCATTTTCAGGCATCCTTTAGTTCAGCGATTAGGTCATATTAAGCAATTATCCTTTAGTCAGCTAACTTTTCCCGCCGCGACTCACACTAGGCTGTCGCATTGCCTAGGTGCAGCCAAAAATGCTGAGAAAGCCGCATCTAGAATCTTGGACAAGGGGATTCTTTATAGTGAAAACGGAATTAAACGAATTGAACTATCAGAAGAAGAACAGAGGCAGGTCATATTAAAAGCAAAAGTCGCGGGATTGTTACACGATTTGGGACATGGACCATACGGCCATGGCTTGGATCAATACGTAAAAGCAATAACAAAGAAGGGCTCACCAGATAAGATTTTTGCGATCAATTACATTCAAAAATATCTATCCCAAACAATATCAAACTGTGGCATCGACGTTGATGACATCGTGAAGGTTTTAAGCACAGAGGGCAGCGACCTGGAGGGTTACGATACCCTGATAAATAATCTCATCGACTCACCGATCGATATAGACAGAATGGACTATCTGGTTCGTGATGCTCACATGACAGGCTTATCAATTGGAGCAATTAATATCGACGCGCTAATAGAAAGAATGATTCCGTTCGAAGGAGTCATCAAGGAGGAAGACGGTCGAATAACAAGGCAAATCCTACTAACCTTTGAGCGAAGCGCCATTCCCTACATCACTCACTTGCTATATGCAAGAGATAGCATGTACCTAAACTGTTATGAGCATCCTGGCAAAGTTCTTGCTGAACGAATGCTCACAAAAGCGGTTGAGGAGTTTAGAAGAAAAAACCAAAATGTAGGTATTGAGGATTTGATGTTGTTGACAGATGAAGAACTCGTGAGAATGTTGATTAAGTTTTCGGACAAGAATGATCTTGCGCGAAATTATGCTTATGCAATTATGAGGAATGAGCCGTTTCAAGAAGTATTCTCAATCCAGCCAAATAAATTCGAGGCTTATCAAGCGAGTAAGACAAAAGGCGAAGGCAAATCAGTTCAAACACAGCCACAAAGTAACAGTATACTTCGTGAGGAACAAGAGATTCCTTTGAAGCCTAATCCTAAGATTGAAAGCTGGGAACACCATAGTCTTAATTGGAAGGACAAGCATCTAGACCAGCCTAGACAATGGGAAGAGAAATTGGCAGAAGAAGCGGAATTAGGTGAAGAGAGTTGGAAAGTTATTATTACAGTTCCAAGCGAGATCGTACCAACACCCAAGTTTGACGAAATAAGAATTCTGTCTGCCAGCGGTTCATCGTTTGACAAGCTAGATAGATTGAGAGGGTACTGGGAGGGAGTCCTAAAACATATCGCAATTGAACGGTACAGTATTAAGGTCTTTGCTTCGTCGGACCTGCCTGAAGCAAAGATTGCAAAGATTTACGAAGCCGCCAGAGAGCTCTTCAGCGAGTAATCAAGCAGCTAACGTTTCGAAAGATTCTAGCTCAAGAGCCTTCTTAGCCTCATTGAGAGCTTTTTGAAGCTCTTCATCCTCTCCAACTTCACCAAGAATTGCATTCTTGCAAACTTCCAAACATCGTCTGTCGTCGAATTGAAGAGGACTATTATGTGTTAAGAACCCGAATACGAGCCCATCGCTGACAAATTGGGCAACATCATCCGACCAATATTTATCGAGGGTTCTTGAGAGCGCGATACTCTTGATGTTAATTCCTTTCTTCTTCATTTGGGCGAGGTATCCTGCGAGGTCCTCAATATAAACCGAATTCCCGTGTCGATACTCCTGGTAACCCTTCAGAGTAACAAGAGCAATTAATAGAGGAGTGCTCAACACTCCTTTATCCGAAAAGATTGTATCTGACACGTCCATTCTCCTTCCGTTAACACTTACGAAGCATCAATGTGTTGGAAGAATCAACAACGATTTTATGTGCTCAATCATCCAGCCGGTTGTCCTAATTAACATAAAATCTTGCTGAATTTACGACCGTACACCTTCCGCCGGGACCCCAGTCCATTCGCTGTGCGAGACACCGTTTCACGTATGAGACGAACTGTACCACGAAGACGAGCAATGAGCCAAAAGGTTTGATTGGTACACCATGGACTCTGTATACTTAGATCCGACTTGATCTTTCTTATAATTATAGTTTTGATGAATATTTATCTTGTTGCCCGCATTTTTCGTTCTCTGTTTGAAGACGGATAAATATTAACAAAAATGAGTAAAAATCTCAATAGCCCCTTTTTTGAGTCTGAAGCTCTAACCGAATTTGGCAAGAGATGGAGAGCCACCCATCCTTCAAATGCACCTTGTACTTTGGAGGAACTCTCGCGGCTAACTGGCTTTACCCGCTCACAACTCAATCAGTATCATGAGTCTCAACTCATTCCTCAACTGAAAGAGTATTCAGAAAGTCGCAAACAGCGACCGCAAATACATTATTCGCCTGACTCTGTGTTCAAGGCACTCATCATCTGTGAAATGAGGCAAGCGAAATTTAAGAACAACCAAATAGCAACCGCCATTAAAAACTTAGAAGAAATGGGATTTCGATTCGGGCCTAATAGTCATCTTTTGACCGACGGTTTTAACATACATGTGGCTACTTCAGAGCAACGCGTGGTAGACATAATGAGGCACAATAGGCAAATGCTTTTACTTGTTTCCGTTGAGGATCAGATTGATAAACTAACGGGTTTAGTTAGCCAAGTGGTTCAAGTCTAAAACAGCTAACTTCTTGATTCTCCACATCTACACACAATTAACTTCTCACAACTTGGGCAGCGAAGTTGGACGAGTGGAAGCGCAGTCCCATCGGTCGCCCATATTACTACTTTTTCTAGCGACTACAATTTGAAAGTGTTTTTTTACAGCAATCTATCGCAGTCATTAACGTTCCGACCTACCATCCCACTAAATTAACCGCACCTTCAATCAATGTCGGACCTGCTCGCTTCAGAATTCATTCCTGTTGGCAGCGTGAAATTCTTCATCCTGGGCGGCTGTAGACAGAGTGATCGAATGGTTACCTCTATGGCTTGCGGCGTTCTTGGTCCTTAGCAGCGTGGTTTCATCCGTACAGGATACGTTCTAGTTTGTGTGACGCTGCTTGCTGCATACTAGGCAAAACGTGAGAATAAGTATCAAGAGTTAGTGTTATGCTCGCGTGACCCAATCTTTCGCTGACTACCTTCGGATGCTCATTCGCTGCAAGTAAAAGTGTCGCGCATGAATGGCGAAGATCATAAAGTCTAATCTTTGGTAGTCCTGCTCGCTTCAAGATAGGTTGGAAATGTCGTTGAGTTAGATTTCGCAGATGGTGCGGCTTGCCGTCATTCGCGGTAAATACAAGATCGTTGTTTCGATAATCAGGACCGGCCTTTAGCCTCGCCTCCGCTTGCTCGCGCTTGTGGCTCACCAGAGCGCGAGCTAGTTGCATAGGGAACGAAACGGTTCGGCGTGATCGAGATGTCTTCGGCTCACCAAATTTCCATCCCCCACCATTTAGCCATACCAACGTCCGCCGAACAGTGGCTTGGCCCGTCTCAAGATCGAGATCTGACCATTTCAGAGCAAGGTATTCTTCCGGTCGCATTCCTGTCACTAGCGCGAAGTTAAAAACAATACCGCTCTTGTCTTTGACGGCCTCATTTTGAAACATAACGGCCTGTTCGGGAGAAAGTGACTGCATTTCCCGACGTTCCTGTTTGGGCAGATCAACCAGATTCGCCGGATTGATTGTAAGCATTCCCCACCGGACAGATTGCTTGAGCGCAGAGCTTAATACCGCATGTACGTACCGGACCGTTCTTGCTGATAATCCTCTAGTTTGCATTTCAGCATACAGGTTTTGGATGTCCAGCGATTGAATGCTGGTTAAGGTGTATGCGCCTATGGGCTTACGTACATAACGATCGAGCAGTTCGCCGTAGTGCTCAAACGTTCGCTCTCGTAAGCGCGGACGCGCAGAAACATCAAGCCACTTGTCTAAAAACTCGTTCAGCGTCAGTCGTGTGGGCGCAATGAGGGTTCCGGTGCTCTTCTCAGTTAGCTTCTTGTTGAGGTAGTTTTGAGCATCCTTCTTTGTTCCGTGGATCGTCTTATTCAAGTATTGTCGCTTTCCTGAAGCATTACGACCTCTGGAGACACGCACCAGCCATGCACGTTCACCACGTCTAATTATTTGGCCTACCATTCAAACCTCCAATCTTAACAACTTCAATATACACGGATGTGTACATTTTAGTCTACTAAATCTTACACACTTGTGTACATGAGTATTCCAGTGATAGTTTCACAGAATGATCGTTTCAAACATCCGCAAAACTGCCGAAGGGCGAGGTATTGAGAATGCGAATCAACTTAAAGACGCGCTCAATATCTCGCCTACGCTCGCATCCCGATTATGGAGAGGTGAGTTTTCTCAAATAGGAATGGTTACGCTTGATCGACTGTGCCGGGAGTGGAAGTGCCAGCCTGGGCAACTATTCCATTATGTGCCGCGCAAGCAGAGGCACTGATGGTATCCCCGATTTCGTCTGCAACCGTGCAACCGTTCTTCGCGTTGGAGTCCGCATCCGCAGCATTCATCGCATTCAGAAGCTCATCAATGGTGGGAAGGATACATTGATCATCTGGCAAGACTTGATCTGTCAGTACGATTCGCGCCGGTCTTCCCCTCCTCTCTTGCAAGTTTTCGAGAAAGCCCCTCGCAATCGCGTCTCTAATTCGACGGCTTGCCGTGCTCTTATCGAGTTGAAGTTCTTTAGCGATTTCCAGCTCCGTGAGTTCGTACAAGCCGTTTTTGTTAATCCTTTCAACAGCCTCTACCGTTTCGCGCACTATTTCTGGAACACTGGCTTGGACTCCCTCTGCAACAAGGTCTTCAATGAGTTCGCGCACCGCGGAATAGTCGTCGAACGTTGCCTGTATCCGTTCTTTACTGTCACGCGCTCGCTGCGCCTGATGCAGTATTGCGTGTGCTTTGATCAAGCTGAGTATAGTTTGAAAATCTCGTCGCAGCCGCGTCGATGTCGTTGGAACTATTGACGCAAGCGGCGTGGCGAATGGAATAACGACATCGTGATCAGCGTATTCAATCCATTTTTGGAGCGAGAGCCATCTGGTGAAATCGGGCACTTCGCGGTTCTCTGATTCAGCCAAAGCCAGAAATACATTCCGAGTTTGTTCTTGCGTATCAGTAACGTTGAGGCTCAACATTCGTGTTTCATTTTCTGGGTGCAGACTAATTCTCGTAGTGGTTGTGATCAGTCCAGTCGGCCCTTCTCGCTCAATCAAACGCGCACGGACGCCTTCTTTAGTTACTTCTGCCGTTTCGTACCGGATACGCCCTTCACTTAGTAGTGAACGCATAAGATAGGTAGCCGTTTCACCTGCCATGCCGGCAGCTTCATAGACCACAATAAATCTGTGAGATACAGGCTCGGTGGAGTAGGCCAGTACCTTTTCACTCATCGCGCTGACTTCATAATGCGCGGACTCAGGGAAAAATCGTAACGTCTGCCTGACGAGAAAACTCTTGCCGCCAGATGACGGCCCTTTAACTACAATAGAGACAGGACGCGGCAACCATCGACTTGTGAGAGCAAGATAGAGAATCTTCGCGTTGCGCGTCTCTCCGCTTAGGCCACATGCTTCTATGTCTGCCGCGAATTTATCGAGCAAAGCTGGATCGCCAGCCAATTCTTTGCAATCTTCCCACGCCGCATCTCGCTCAGGTTGCGCGGTTGCATTGGTGTTGGCAGAAGGGTGCCCCAGGTGTCCAGCACTATTGGATTCTGATATTTGAAATTGATCTGCTATGACCATATTTAGTTTGCCTCCTCTGTTGGCCCACTCGCGCTTGCCTCCCTGACAGAGCGAGAAATCCACTCGTGCAGAGTTGTTTCATCAAATCTGACTTGTCGCTGGCCCAACGTGATCGACGGTATGCTCTTTATTCGAGCCAATTCATACACCCTCGCTGTTGATACCCGCAGAATGTTCGCAACTTCATTTGCTGTTAGTAGCCTCATGTTTTCTCCGATGTTAAGGCACACTTCTGACGCTCAACTCGAAACGAGTTTCACTTGCTTCCTTCTGTTGTAGTATTGAGAGTGCGACTCGCTAGGTTCGCCTCAGCTATTTATCACTATATGGGTGACGTTTCCGTTTGGCTAGATTCTGGGTCTAATTTAATTTTGCCTTTCAGTTCTCCCTAACTGGCTCATGTTGCGCCGCGTCTTTTTTAGTGGCGAATCGACAACGAAATATCTCAGTTCTTGGTGCTAATTCATAAAACATGCCGCATAATCTTCTGATTCCGGCCCATTTTTGCGGATCGAAAACTCGATCGTATCAATCAGTTCGAGAGAGTTAGTCGTTTTCTTCGCCCCTTTCCGCCACTGGCGGATACTCATTCGCCACTTAAAAAGATCATCAAGACAAGCTGTCTTAGCACACTTATGACATTCAGCTACGGTGCTTCGAATCGACTCCTTGTTTTGTAGCAGTGAGGTTATTGCCGGTTAGCGACTGACAAATGATCCGTCATTTCCTGCCACCACTCTAACTATACGTTTGGACTAGCTTGTTTGCTATAGGCAGCGTTAACTTTTCTTGTAGTCTCGTTCGGTCTGTCGCGCCGCGACCACTCAAAGACAATTTAGTCTCCAACCGCAGACTCGGTCTATGCTCTAGGGCAATTAACACAAATTTTATTTCGTATAGCAGTGACCGCGACGAACATCAGTATGACTTGAGGCGAGAAAGAATAAAAGAGGGTATGAGTCTAATTATTTTTCGGCAGCGAGTCCGATCATTGGTGCAAACGTCATTTCTGCACGATGAATCAGCGAGGGCATTACGGTACTTTGTAGCGCCCTCGTAAGCAAGGGCCGGATCAGAACTTGATGCCCTGAGCCTTTAGCAGTTCTTCTTCTTCAAAGGTGAGTTTGCCATCCGTCAACCTTTTAAACAGATCGAAGGATGATTTGTGGAAATCGGTATACGGGAATAATACTTCCCTTGCGAGATCAAACGCTTCAATTATTGCTCGTGGCTTGATCAGTTGTCCCTCGAAATACCTTCGCAGCGTTGCGAAATGATATCCGAGTTTAAGCGCCGCGTAGGGATCTCCTTTGAGTGGCTCAAAGGCCAGCTCCCATTGGTCGCGCTCTACGAGTGGTTGCGGGTACAGATCTTCTTCCGTGTTAACATCATCAGGCATGGTCAGTTCCTTTCTTCTTAACCGTGTTAGGAATTGGCTGTGTAGGGCTAGTCTTCGTTAGCGCGAAGGCTGGCCCGCTCCGAGTAAAACAAATCCAAGATCTTCAAAACATCTTCTTTCCGCTCGCGTGATAATTCTCTGTACCTTGTAACTAGGCTCAGTTCTTCGTTGGAGCGTTCACCGTAAGATGCGATACCAAAGGCCCGCGCCATCAGTTCCGGTACTGGAACGCCAAGACCATTAGCCAGCGCCCGTAGGCGATCACCCGTTGGTCTCAGTTTTGGCTCGTTCTCAATACGGTTGACATAACTTCCGGCGATGCGTTTTCCGAAACGAGCACTTCGCTTTTCCACGTCAGCGCATGAAAGATGCTTCTCGGTGCGGATTCTGCGCACGAAGTCACCGAGAGTCTCTTGACTAACGTCACTCCGCACGGAATTGTTCGTGATAGGATTATTCGGCATGGTCGAATACCTCTGATACAGGATTCGGCTGTGTAGGGTTGGCGAGTGTTACTAGCACTTGCCAGCCCGCTCCGTTTTAGTGCGGGCCACTATATAGACCGGATCACCAATTGTCAAAGAAATTATTGCGATAAGGCATCAATTTCGCCGAGTGATATACTTTGCGCCACATGAAAATCATCGGGACGGCAGAGGCAGCTAGGCGCTTAAACGTGAGTCAGAGTAGAATCCGCGTGTTGATCGACAGCGGACGTTTGAAGGCAATGAAAGTGGGGCGTGAGTGGCTGATCAATCCTAAAGACCTTGACGCGGTAAAGGATCGTAAGGTGGGCCGCCCACGCAAGGCACGCAAAACTTCCAAACGATAAAAATAAATTTAGCGGAAGGCTGCGAAACCGGGCAAAGCTCCGGCAAACTTAGCAACATGATGCGGCCAACAACTCGCAAGCTAACTTTTCCTTTCACCCTTTAACAGCAATAAAGTATCGGTCTTTCAGGCAACGGCACGAGCCCAAGTAACAAAAGTATGCCCCCCGCCCAGGGGTCCGGTTAACTTCCGATTGTGTGCATGTTGTGTGCTAACGTATCCAAACTTGGATAACTCTGGCAGGTCGTAGCTAGTGAGAAGTATCAATCGGCGTGAAGCACTTTTCTAACAGAATTGCACCAATCGGAACTGAGAAACATTCTGCCGAAGAAGCAGTTTCAGACTGGCAGTCATGAGGTCAGGGGTTCGATCCCCCTCGGCTCCACCAAACTTACCAATTCAAAATAATCCGGGCATTCTCCATTTACATCATGAAAGACGATGAATGAGGTATCGAAAATGGGATCTACAAGTCTCATTTACGAAATCGAATGAAGCGCATTCACGCCTGATCAATTCAATTTCCCACCAAATATGGCTGGCACGAGCTTTGATTCCTCGCAGGCGATCAGTTCGCATTCCAACCACAAAGGATTTTATATGGACGTGCTTTGGAAGAACCTCGTCTACTCCGCTCGGATGTTGTGGAAGAAGCCGAGCCTGACGGCCGTCGCTATCATCGCGATCGGGCTCGGCATCGGCGCGAACACCGCGATCTTTTCCGTAGTCAACACCGTCCTGCTGCAACCGCTTCCGTTCCCACAGCCCAAACAACTCGTCAACATCGCGAGTGAACAGCGCAATCAGACGCTCGACGGGCGTGGCACTTCCTCAGCGCCTGACTTCCTCGACGTACAGAAATCCTCGGCGACGCTCCAATACGTCGCCACCTATCAAGGCTCCGGCACCTTCACGACCGATGGCAACGAGCCGGAACGTTTACTCGGTGCGATGGTTAGTTACGACTATTTCAATGTCCTCGGCGTCAAGCCGGAGCTCGGCCGCGCCTTCACCGCCGACGAAGACAAGCCCGGCGCAGCCCCCGTCGTGCTGATCAGTCACGCCCTCTGGCAACGACGTTACGCGGGCGATCCAAACATCCTCGGCCGCGAGATCGATCTCGGGGGAAAGACGACAGTCGTTGGCGTGATGCCGGCAGGCTTCGAGTTTCCCATCAGTGACGAGAACCAGGACTACTGGGAGCCGCTCTTCGCCGCCTCGTTCATGACGAAAGAAGTCCGCGACGAACGCGCAAACAGATTTCTGCCAGTCATCGGCAGACTCAAACCGGGCGTAACAGTCGAGCAGGCCAAAGCAGATCTCGATCTCATTTCTCGCCAGATCGAACAGTCGTCGCCAGTCTCAAATACAAACGTTACCTTCAACACAGTGTCGATGCATGAAGACGTCACGCGCGACTATCGCCCGGCGCTTCTCGTCATGCTCGGCGCAGTCGGCCTCGTCCTGCTGATCGCGTGCGCAAACGTCGCCAACTTACTACTCGCGCGCGCCGTTTCTCGACAGAAAGAGATCGCGATTCGCATGGCGCTCGGCGCGAGTCGACGTCGTATCGCCGGCCAGCTTCTGATGGAAAGCGTTCTGCTCGCGTTAGCCGGCGGCGCGGTCGGTTTATTACTCGCGACGTGGGGCACTGATCTGCTCGTGGCTTACGGACCAGCAGACGTGCCGAGGCTGCGAGAGGTCGGTCTCGATCGTTATGTGCTCTTCTTCACGCTCGGGCTCGCGACGTTGACCGGCATCATCTTCGGTCTCGCGCCCGCGCTGCACGCTTCCAAACCAGCGCCCGGCAACATGCTTAAAGAGAGCGGTCGGGGCGTGTCTACAGGCCGCAACCGCATGCGCAGCGCCTTGATCGTGTCTGAAGTCGCATTGTCGTTGATGCTGCTCGCAGGCGCGGGACTGCTAATCAATAGCTTCTGGCGTTTACTCCGAACCGACGCCGGCTTCAATCCGAAAGGCGTGCTCGCGCTCGACATTCCGCTGAGCAGAGAAACGTACAAAACAACGGAGGAGCGTGTAGCCGCATTTCAACAACTGATCGCGCGAATGAAGACGGTTCCCGGCGTGCGCGATGTCTCAGTAGTGAGCAACGTGCCGTTAAGTGAAAACGACATCGAGGTGAGTTTTCAAGTCGAAGGTCGCGAGCCATACAAACCAGGCGAGGAAGCGGTTGCTGACTACACGGTCGCCGGCAACGACTACTTCCGAACGATGGACATCGCTCTCCTGCGTGGACGCGTCTTCACTGACGGCGATACGGCAAATTCGCCGCAAGTGATGGTCGTCAGTAAAGCATTCACGAAGGTTTACTTTCCAAACGAAGACGCGATCGGCAAACGCATCATGCTTGACGGGCCGAACAAAACGCCGCGCGAGATCGTCGGTATTGTCGACGACGTGCGACGTAAAGGGCTCGATAGTGACGTGCAGCCGGAGATGTATTTTTCATACGTTCAGAAACCGGAGCGTCGCCTGAATCTCGTGATTCGATCGACGATGGAAGATGCGTCGCTATTGACGCCGGCGGCACGCGCGGAAGTGAAGGCATTCAATCCGCGACAGATCATCTGGCGCGCGCAAACGCTCGAACAGATGTTGAGCACGTCAGTCGCTCCACGAAAGTTCAACATGATGCTGCTCGGCATCTTCGCTGGCGTCGCCCTCGTGCTCGCGGCCGTTGGTCTATACGGCGTGATGAGTTATTCAGTGAGCCGGCGCACACAGGAGATCGGCATTCGCATGGCCCTCGGCGCGAAACGCACTGACGTGCTGCGAATGGTTGTGCGACAGGGAATGACGATGACGTTGATCGGTCTCGCGCTTGGTTTGGTTGGCGTGATCGCACTGTCGCGCGTGATGGTTGGATTGGTGTATGGCGTGTCGCCAACGGATCCGTTCACGTTTGCTGGTGTGTCGATGGTGTTGTTGGTTGTGGCGTTGCTGGCATGTTTGATTCCGGCACGTCGCGCGACACGCGTCGATCCGATCGTAGCGTTGAGGAGTGAGTAAGCAGTTAGACAGGATGACAGGATTTACATGATTATCATGAAAAATCTTGTAAATCCTGTCTAAAACTATCTCCCGGCACTGGCGCTCTTATAGAACTCAAGCACCTCAACCGGAAAATGCAGCGGCGCCGAGATCCGTTGCCAGCCTTTCGGATCGATAAACGTCCCGGGCGCGAACTGCCGCCACGCATTGCGCCCATGCCGCACGTATACAAACACACCGGGATTCG
>Ga0134124_10002846_pt1 | contig 13960 bp, 8 predicted proteins | sample KB304_FD_96880 | JGI IMG/M metagenome (GOLD analysis project Ga0134124, IMG submission 96880) | Terrestrial soil microbial communities without Nitrogen fertilizer from Kellogg Biological Station, Michigan, USA - KB3-0-4 | ecosystem: Environmental > Terrestrial > Soil > Unclassified ... | reverse complement strand
CTCGCGCTACATGCGCATCGCGATTGCCGGCGGAACGGGCTTCATCGGTGAGCCGCTGGCCCGAAGTCTGGCCCGGGACAACGACGTCGCGATCCTCACCCGCAATCCTTCCCGGGTGCGCGCCGGCCGCGGAGTGATGTGGGATCCGCCGGAGCAGGACGTCTGGGCCGATGTCGTCGCCGCGGCCGACGTGGTCATCAATCTGGCCGGCGAAAACATCGGGCAGAGATGGACGAACGATCGCAAGGCGCGCCTCGTCGCCAGCCGTCTCGACGCCACGAACGCGCTGATCGAAGCGATGAAGAGCGCTCCGCCGCGCAAGCGCACCTTCATCAGCGCCAGCGCGGTCGGCTACTACGGCTCGCGCGGTGACGAGACGCTCGACGAAGCGTCGACGCGCGGCAGCGGATTTCTCGCCGATCTCGTGGCCAGGTGGGAAAGCGCGGCGCAGCAGGCGGAAGACGTGGCGCGGCTCGTCATCATCCGCTTCGGCGTCGTGCTCGACGCGCACGGCGGCGCGCTGGCGAAGATGCTTCCGCCGTTCCGCTTCGGCCTCGGCGGTCCGATCGGAAACGGCCGGCAGTGGATGTCGTGGATCGATCGCGACGACGTCGTCCGCGTGATCGAGTGGGCGATCTCGAACGGCGATGTGCGCGGTGTCTACAACGCCGTGGCGCCGGAGCCGGTGCGCAACCGCGACTTCACGCGAGCGCTCGGCCGCGCGTTGCGTCGTCCGGCGATCATCCCGGTGCCGGCGTTCGCACTTCGTTTGATGTTCGGCGAGATGGCGACCGGCACGGTGTTGCCGAGTCAGCGCGTTTTGCCTGCGCGGCTGCTGGCGGAGAGCTTCACATTCCAGTATCCGACGGTTGACGAAGCGCTCGTGCATTCTTTGACCCGCTCCTGACGGGGGCTGGTCAAGGATTGCAACTCGCGGAGGAAGGCGATATCGTACCGCGCCATCTGTGACTGCAATTCGTCTGAGAGGGGCGAATTTCAAAAAAAACGACTGCAGAATTCAAGTCGTTGGATCGGAGACGTCTCCGGATGTTACGTTTTTGTCCGAAGTCGTTTCAGAGCAGTAACTTAATTTCGGGCACGTTTCGGCCGAAGTCCTGCAGAGAGCGGAGCAGAACAAGGCCACGTTTGCTTCAGGGTGTTGAAATTCAAAGGAGGTAGGAATGAAGTTGAACCGGTTTCTGGCAGTACTCGCAGCTGTTCTGCTCATTGGCATCCCAGCCTTTGCTCAGACAACCGCGAACCTGACAGGTACGGTGACTCTCGGTGGCAATCCGCTGCCGGGCGCCACGGTGACGATCTCGTCGCCAAACCTGCTGGGTACGCGGACCGCAGTTACCGACTCGAACGGTAACTACAATTTCGGCGCTCTCCCGCCGGGTGACTACACAGTCAAGGTCGAGATGGAGAGCATGACGACCCAGACGAAGACGGTGAGGGTCAGCCTCGCATCTACCGCTCGCGCGGATGCGGAGATGAAACTCACGGCCGTCGCCGAGGCCATCACGGTCACGGCCAGCGCTCCGGCAGTCCTCGAGACGACCGAAGTGCAGGCCAACATGACGCAGAAGCTGATCAATGATCTGCCGATCGCGCGTGACCTTCGCGGCACGGTTTCGCTGGCGCCTGGCGTCACGAACACGGGCCCCGGCGGCAACCAGGTCATTTCGGGCGCTCCGTCGTTCGACAACCTGTACCTGATCGACGGCGCGACGGTGAACGAGAACCTGCGCGGTCAGCCGCACGATCTGTTCATCGAAGACGCCATCCAGGAGACGACGGTTCTCACCGGCGCGATCTCGGCCGAATATGGCCGGTTCACCGGCGGCGTCGTCACCGCCGTTTCGAAGTCGGGCGGCAACGAGTTCTCCGGCACGTTCCGCGACTCGTTCCAGGCTGCCAAGTGGACGGCGCTCTCGCCGCTCTCCACCGGCACCATCACCCGTGGCAAGAACATCAACCAGACGTATGAAGCGACCCTCGGCGGCCGCATCATCCGTGACCGCCTCTGGTTCTTCGTCGCCGGACGTCACTTCAAGACGAACAATCCGCTGGCGCTGGTGAATCAGCCGGGCCACAACATCGGCGGATTCGTTCAGCCCGCCGCTCCGGGTTACATCTTCGGCCGCAAGCAGGACCGCGCAGAGGTCAAGCTGACCGGTCAGATCAATCCGAAGCACTCGCTGACGATTTCGGGCCTCAACATCACCGACAAGCAGACCAACAACCCGTTCGGTTCGCCGATGGAATTCAGCGCTCTCGACGCTTCGCGCGAGACGCCGAACAGCTTCAAGACCGGCCACTACAACGGCGTCATCACCAACAGCTTCCTGCTCGAAGCGTCGGGCGCTGAAAAGCGCTTCGCATTCAAGGGTTCAGGCGGCGATGCCCTCGGCGACGAGGTCAACGGCACGAACGCGTACGACAGCAGCGGCGCCCGCTTCTTCGGCGCGCCGACGTTCTGCGGCGTCTGCACCACCGAGCTGCGCAACAACCGCAACTGGACGGTGAAGGGCACCTACTACCTGTCCAGCAAGTCGCTCGGCACGCATAACTTCGTGGCCGGTATCGACGACTGGCATTCGCAGCGCGTGTCGGACAACCATCAGTCGGCGTCCGACTTCACGGCCGGTATGTACGACACGGCGACCAGCTGTCCGCCGTCCATGCCGACGTGCGGCATCATCCGCCAGCCGGATGGCAGCATCCGCATCAGCGCGCAGCAGGGCAACACCGTCCTGATCTGGTGGCCGATTCTCGAGTCGAGCAAAGGCACCGATCTGAACACGAAGTCGGTGTTCGTCAACGACAAGTGGGACTTCAGCAACCGGCTGAGCTTCAACCTCGGCGGCCGTTATGACGTCAACCAGGGTCATGACAGCGCCCGGCAGAAGGTTGCCGACGACTCCAAGATCAGCCCGCGTCTCGGACTCACCTTCGACACGTTCGGCAATGGCCGTCTCCGCCTGAACGCCAGCTACAGCCAGTACGTCGCTGCGATCGCCGACGGCAACGTCGCCGACTCCGCGTCGCCGGCCGGCAGCCCGTCGTACCTCTACTGGCTCTATTACGGACCCGACATCGTCAACGCGACGTCGCACGAGTTCTTCCAGAAGTTGTTCGACTGGTTCAACAGCGTCGGTGGCGTCAACAACAAGGACTTCCTGATCGGTGGCAAGACCAACGGTCTCGGTTCGCGCATTCCGCGTCCGCTCAAGTCGCCGTACGTCGGTGAATACACCCTCGGCGCCGGCATGCAGATCGGCTCGAAGGGCTTCGTTCGCGCCGACTACATCAACCGCAAGTGGAAGAACTTCTACACCGGTGAGACCAATCTCGGAAACGGTCAGATCTTCGATCCTCTGGCGAACGGCCTGGTCGACATCAGCACCGTCACCACCACCAACGACTTCACCCGCGAGTACGACGCCGTGCAGCTGCAGGCTTCGTATGCCCTCTTCACCCGCCTGAACCTCGGCGGCAACTACACCTACAGCAAGACCAAGGGTAACCACGGCGCTGAGACCGCAGGGTCCGGCCCGGTGGCAAACTCGGGACCGAATGATTACCCCGAGTACCTCGGTTACGCCAATCGCAACCCCGAAGGCTGGCTCGCCTCCGACGAGCGCAACAAGGTTCGTGCGTGGTTGAGCTACGACCAGCCGACCCGCATCGGAACGTTCAACGTCAGCCTTCTCCAGCGCTATGACTCCGGTCAGCCGTATTCGGCCGTCGGTGTCATCGATCCGCGCCGCCGTCCGAAGGCTCCGTTTGACGCGTCCGCCCCGAGCTCGGCGTTCGTTCAGATCCCGAACCCGGGTTACATCTCGCCTCCGCAGACCGCGAACTACTACTTCAGCAAGCGCGGCGAGTTCCGTACGGACAACATCTCGGCCACCGATATCGCGTTGAACTGGAACCTCCCGCCGCTGCTGGGCAAGGTTCAGTTCTACACGGAGACCGAGCTGCGCAACGCGTTCAACCGCAAGGGTGTCGTGGCAGTCGATACGACGGTTGTGAACAACAACCGCGCCTCGAGCTCGACTTCGACCTTCCGTCCGTTCAACCCCTTCACCGACACTCCGATCGAGTGCCCGCAGGGCGCACCCGCCACGCAGTGCAAGGCGATGGGCGCGAACTGGCAGAAGGGTCCGAACTTCGGCAAGCCGGTCAACCCGACCACGTTCTCGACGACGAACGGCAGCTTCCAGCTGCCGCGCACCTTCCTCATCTCGGCGGGCGCGAAGTTCTAATCGTCTGTTCCACAGTTGTTTCACGAAAGCCCCGGCCTCGCGCCGGGGCTTTTTTTGTCTGAACGCGCCGCTCGAAATTTGTCGCCGGGATTCGCACTTCTCGCCGCCGATGCGTCTTCGTCGCACGTCGTTCGCGGCGGCCGTCGTCCTGGCCGTTTGCCTCGCTGCCTGCCGCCGTCACGCCGAGCCGGCGCTGCCGAAGATCGGAGAGTTTCCCGGCGCGCCGGTGATCGTCATCTCCATCGACACGCTGCGCGCCGATCATCTGCCGCTCTTCGGCTACAAGTCGGTTGAAACACCGAACATCGACGCGCTCCGCCGCGACGGCATTCTCTTCACCAACGCCTGGTCGCATGTTCCGCTGACGCTCCCGTCGCACGTCACCCTGCTCACCGGACAGCTTCCCGTCGACAACGGCGTTCACGACAACCTTGGCTATCGAATCGCCGCGCACGGAACATCGCTTCCCGAGTTGCTTCACGCCGACGGATACGCCACCGGCGCCGCCGTGTCGGCGTACGTGCTGCGCGGCGAGACCGGACTGCGCGCTCTGTTCGACGATTACGACGACGCCATCGCCTTTCAACCCGGCGCCGCGCTCGGCGACGTGCAGCGTCCCGGCTCGCAGACCGAAGCGATCGCCGAGCGCTGGATCGAGTCGCACAGGCAGAAGCCGCTCTTCTTTCTGCTTCATCTCTTCGAGCCGCATGCGCCGTACGCTCCGCCCGAGCCTTATCGCAGTCGCTACGCGAACGGGTACGACGGGGAGGTCGCCACGGCCGACGCGATCCTCGGCAGTTTCATCGCCGCGTTGAAGAAGCAGGGGGTCTACGACCGCGCGATCATCGTCCTGCTGTCGGATCACGGCGAAGGTCTCGGCGATCACGGCGAAGCGGAGCACGGCATCCTTCTCTATCGCGAGTCGCTGCACGTGCCGCTCATCGTCAAGCTGCCGAAGAATGCCGCTGCGAATGCGACGGTCGACGCGCCGGCCGGGTTGATCGACGTCATGCCGACGATCGCGACGCTCACGGGTGTGAAGCTTCCCGCAGGCGGACGCGGTGTTCCGCTCACGCAGCTCGCGTCATCACAACCGCGGCGGATCTTCAGCGAGACGATGTATCCGCGGCTGCATCTCGGCTGGAGCGATCTCCGTTCGCTGGTCGATGGCACGCACCACTTCATCGACGCGCCGCGTCCCGAGTTGTACGAATTGCGCGCTGATCCCGGCGAGAAGAAGGACGTGCTCGCCGATCAGCGTCGCGTCTACGCGTCGTTCCGCGCCGACATCGATCAGTACCGCCGCGAGCTTCAGCAGCCGGCGCAGGTCGATCCCGAGGAGGCGCGAAAGCTCGCGGCTCTCGGCTACCTCACGGCGTCGTCGCCTGCGGCTGGTGCGTTGCCCGATCCGAAAGATCACATCGGCGAGCTCGCGCTGCACGCGGAGGCTTCGAAGCTGCTGGCCGAGGGGCAATACGCGCGGGCCATCGAGTCGCTGCGGGAGCTCGTCGCGCGCAATCCGAATTTCACCGACGCGCTCGAGCAGCTCGCCGGCGCGTACGAATCGGCCGGCCGGTATGCGGAGGCCGCGGAGACGTACAAGCAGGTGCTGGCGAAGAACCCGGCGATGACGGAGGTCGTCGCGCTGTCGCTTGCGGCGGTGTATCTGAACCTCGGGCGTCACGCGGACGCGCGGGCGCATGCCGAGCTGGCGATGAAGAGAAGTCCGGGCGCGGCCCACCTGCTGCTCGGACGTGTGGCCTTCGCGCAGAACGATTACCCGACGGCCGAGCGCGAGGGGAGGGAGGCGACGCGCGATTCGCACTTCGCGGCGCAGGCGGCGATGCTGATCTCCGACTCGCTGGTCAAACGAGCGCGCGCGGCCGAGGGTGTTGCGCTGCTGGAGAAACAGAAGCGGGACGCCAATGCCGCGGGCGCTCCATTGCCGCGCGGCTTCGACGTCTCGCTCGCCGACGCGTTGATCCACGCCGGCCGCGTCGCGGACGCGGAGATCGCGTTGCGAGAGGAGATCCGCTTCTTTCCGCATGACAGCCGCGCCTACGGCGATCTCGCCGCGATCTACGTTCTGCAGGGGAACGCGAACGCGGCGGACCAGGTGATGCAGCAACTCGCGGCGGCAAATCCGGTGCGGGCGAGCTACGATCTGGCCGCCGACCTGTTCACGCATTTCCATCAGCCTCAGCTCGCGGCACAATGGCGCGGCCGCGCGGCGTCCGCTCCGCAATGAAATCGATGAAACGAATTGCTCTGCTCCTCCTTGCCGCGCTCGTCGCCGCCGGATGTCATCGCGGCGCCGAGTCGAGGTCGCACTATCCCGGCGCGCCGGTGATCATCATCTCGATCGACACATTGCGCGCGGATCACCTGCCGATGTTCGGTTACGGCAACGTCGAAACGCCCGCTCTCGACGCGTTGCGCAAAGACTCGATCCTCTACACGAACGCGTTCTCCGCCGTGCCGCTGACGCTGCCGTCGCACACGGCCATGCTCACCGGACTCCTGCCGCCGTCGAACCAGGTGCGGAACAACATCGGATACCGGCTCGATCCGGCGTTGCCGACGATTCCGAAGACGCTCAAGAGCAAGGGATACGACACCGGCGCCGCCGTATCGGCGTATGTCCTCCGCGGCAGCGCCGGCCTCGCGGCGTCGTTCGATTTCTACGACGACGGTGTGGTGACGAAGGCGAACATGCCGGTCGGCACGCTGCAGCGTCCCGGCTCCGATACCGCGGCGGTGGCGAAGCGGTGGATCGGCGAGCACAAGGGAAAGCCGTTCTTCTTTTTTCTCCACCTCTTCGAGCCGCACTCGCCGTACGAACCGGTGGAGCCGTTCAAGTCGCGTTACTCGAGCGCGTACGACGGCGAGATCGCCACCGCCGATCAGATCGTCGGCGATTTCATCGATGACCTGAAGTCGAAGGGCCTGTATGACGACACGATCATCATCCTGATGTCCGATCACGGTGAGGGTTTGTCGGAGCACGGCGAACCGGAGCACGGCATCTTCCTCTACCGCGAAGCGATTCATGTCCCGCTGCTGGTGAAGCTGCCGAAACGCGATCGGGCCGGGGAAACGGACGCCGCGCCTGTGAGTCTGGTGGATCTCTTTCCGACGATCACCGAGCTCACCGAAGCCACGCCTCCCGCGAAGCTGCAGGGGAGGTCGCTCCTCCATCACGACGCCTCCGACGCGCAGCGCCGCGTCTACAGCGAGACTTTGTATCCGCGCATTCACCTCGGATGGAGCGAGCTGCGGTCGCTGGAAGGGGCGCAATACCACTACATCGAGGCACCACGCCCCGAGTTGTACGACATGAACAGCGATCCGGGCGAAAAGCAGAACGTGCTCGCCGACCAGCGGCGCACCTATGCGGCGATGCGCGATGAGCTGACGAAGTACAGCAGCGAGATCACGCTTCCGACGCACATGGATCCGGAGGAGGCGAAGAACCTGGCGGCGCTCGGCTACCTCGGTTCGGCGGCGGGGAAATCAGCAGGGCCGTTGCCGGACCCGAAGGATCGCATCAACGAGATCACCGAGATGATGGCGGCGACGAAGCTCGGCTCGCTCGGCAAGCATGAAGCGGCGATCGCGGCGTTCCGCCACATCAGCGAAGAAAACCCGCGGCTGACCGACGCCTGGCAGCAGCTGAGCACCGAGCTGGAGATCGTCGGCCGTTACGACGAGGCGGCCGAAGCATGCCGGAAGGCGATCACGATCGCACCGGATCTGGCGGGCGAGTTCGGTCTGCGCCTCGGCGCGCTCTACCTCAAGCTGGAGCGGTTCGACGACGCGGAGAAACACGCGCGGCTGGGGGAGAAGGTCAATTACGGCTCTTCGCATGTGCTCCTCGCCCGCATCGCGCTGGCGAAGAAGGACTACGCGAAAGCGTCGGCCGAAGCGCAGCTCGCCGAGCGCGATGAGTTCGCGCATCTTCCGGCGCTCGTTTTACGCGCGCAGATCGAAGGGCAACAGGACCACGCGCAGCGAGCGCTGGAAATCGCCCAGGAGGCGGAGAACGAGGCAGCGGAGCGGCACCTGGGCAACGTCGAAACGCTCAACTTCGTCAAGGGCGACGCATATGCGCGCATGCAGCGATTCGACGACGCGATCGCCTCGTTCAAACGCGAGATCGAGCTTTTCCCGCTCGACCGGCAGACCTACGCGAGCTTGTACGTGGTCTACATGATCACCGGTCATCCGGCCGAGGCCAGTCAGGCGCTCGAGGCGATGGCGGCCGCGAGTCCGAGCCGCCGCACGTATCTGTTCGCGGCGCACACGGTCGAGGCGGTTCACGATGTGCGCGCGGCCGAAGAGTGGCGGCGGCGGGCGCAGGCGCTTCACTGAGATCGCGGGCGCGGGCGCGCTTTCGGTGGCGCGCCCGTGCCCGATCGAGAATGCGTCAGTTTCGCGAGGTGAGACTCCGCCACTCAGGATCCTTCTGGACATAGAGTGGCCGTTTCTGCTTCACCTGCTGCAGGTCGGCCGCCGTCTCCAGCATCACCTGCATCTTCGCGATCACGACCTTCTGCACCGGTTTGGGGAGATGGTGCAGATCGTCGACCAATCGCGTCGTGGCGAACTCCTCTTCATTGAGCTCCCACGGAGCAATCTGCTTCTCCACCGATCCACCGAAGAACTCAGCTTCCGTCAACCCGTAGACGCTCAGCAGTCTGCGGAGTTGCGAGATCTTCAGTGAGCCGATCCTTTGCCCGGTCTCGAATGAGCTGATCGTTTTTTCACCGACACCCGACATGCGCGCCACGTCTTTCTGGCTGAGGCCGCGCATGCGCCGGATTTCGCGTAGTTTCAGAACGAGATCCATCGTGCTTCCTCACTTTCAGAATCGCCGCATGAGGCCGACGACCACCCCCTGCACCGCGACGTCACGGGCAGAGGCATAGATCGGGCTCATCATCGAGTTCGCCGGCTGCAGGCGGACGGATTCTCCCTCGTGGTAAAAACGTTTCAGAGTCACTTCACCATTGACGTTTGCGACCACCATCTCGCCGTTGTCGGCACGCTGCCGCCTGGCGATGATCACCAGGTCGCCGTCGAGAATGCCGTCATCGACCATCGAGTCTCCACGCACTTTGAGGACGTAGTTCTCGCCGCGCGTGGTGAGATGTTCGGGAACGGCAATCGTCTCGTCGGAGACATCGACATCGAGCGGACGACCCGCCGCGATGTAACCGAAGAGAGGCAATTCGCGGACGTTCGATGCCTGCTGCTGGCCGGGCTTGGCAGGCTGCTCGTCCACGACTTCCACACCCCTCTTCTGATTCCAGTCGCGCCGGATCAACCCCTTCTTCTCGAGCAGCGACAGGTGCTTGTACACCGTGCCGTACGACGAGAAGCCGAAGTGGTCGCAGATCTCGCGATGTGTCGGAGCGACGCCACGCTCTTTCTGGAAGCTTCTGATGAAGTTCAGAATGTCGCGCTGTCGTTCGGTCAGATACTTCATGACGTCTCCCCTTCCCGGACAATGTAGGCGGTAATGGGGCGAAAGTCAAGCGTAAGTGTGACGTAAAGAAAACTCCCCCGCCACCCGCCGCCCATCGAGATCGAAGAAGGTCACGGTCATCGTTTCCGCCGTCACTTTCACCACCGCAAACCCCGCCTGCCGTTCCGTCGAGGCGGGGAAAAGGGTGTGTGGGTGGAGGGCAAGGGGAGGGATCGGTTCCGACGACGCGCCGCTGATCAGCATGCGCGGGCGGCCGTCGACGAGCTCGAGGTGATGGTCGTGGCCGCAGATGTAGAGGTCGACCCGGTCGGCGCGCATGGGCGGAGGAGGGCGATCATCCGGCGATGCTCGCGGCGTGGGAAGTAGCCGTGGTAGCCCGACGAGACGATGGTGTGATGGCCGACGACGATCCGCCACGGCGCGCGGGAGCCCGCCAGCAGCGCGTTGACATCGGGCGCCTTGGCCTTCCCGCGGACGTAGGGCGTCGTGTCGATCATCGCGAAATCCGCCATTCCGGCCTGCAGCAGGTACTCCCTTGCGGGGAAGCGCCACTCCGGAAAGCGCTCACTTGCGGCGATCTGCGCATCGGGATTGCCGCAGTAGTCGTGATTCCCGAGGACCGGGTAGAGCGGAAGGTGGAGCGCGATCAGCGGCTCGAGAATCGACCACCGGCTGTCGTCCACCGATTTCACGCCGCATGGATAGATGTTATCGCCCGGCAGCAGGATCGCGTCGAGAGGCTTCGCCGCGTGGACTCGGGCGATCCCGCGCGCCACCGCCTCCGTCCCGTCGCCGGCGTCGCCGACCACCGCGAACCGGAGCACGCCCTCCCGCGGCGCGAGCGTGACCACCGGAGGCGCGGCAAATGACGGCGCGAAGCAGAGAAGAAGGAGGAAAACGAACGTAGAATGTCGCCCCCATGCCTCTCGTAAAGCTCTGGCTGCGCCGCGGCAAATCACCCGAATTCCTCCGTACCTCCTCCGACTGTGTCCACGAAGCGTTGGTGGCGCAGGCGAACGTGCCGGCCGATGACCGGTTCCACATCATTCAGGAGCTGCAGGACGAAGCGCTCATCGCGCACCCGACCTACGGCGGCGTCAATCGCTCCGCGGACCTGCTGGTCATCGAGATCACGCTGAACCAGGGCCGGACCCTCGAGATCAAGAAGGCTCTCTATGCCGACATCGTCGCACGACTCGGGCGGGCGCTCGACGTCCGGCCGGACGACGTCCTGATCTCCCTGGTCGAGGTGACGAAGGAGAACTGGTCTTTTGGCAACGGTTTAGCGACGTATGGCTGAGCCGCGGGGAATGACCGGCCTGCGGTAGAATGCGCCGCGCTTCCGGGCTGTTCTGCCGACGCGTTACCTGAACCCGGCCTCGGTCGTCTCAGCTAGGGTTCTTAACACCTTCTTATGAATCGACTGCTACCTACCTCTCTTGCGGTCATGCTGGCCGCGAATACCGCCTTGCTGGCGCAGACGGCCACCCAGCAGCAGCCTCCGCGTCCGAAACCGGGAACGATCATCGACAATCCGTCCAGTGGCCGGATCACCGATGCTCCGCTGAACAAGCCTCCCGCAGGCGCGCCGCCGGTGCCGGGGGCCAGGGGCGACCTGGCCGGACAGAAGATCGAGCGTTTCGAGGCGGTCGGCAACTCGACCGTCGCCAGCGACACGATCCGCGTCTACCTCGGCGTCCTCCCGGGTGAGCTGTACAACCCGGACCTGCTGCAGCACAACTTCCTCAACCTCTGGCAGACCGGTCTCTTCGACGACATCCGCCTCGAGGCCGACAAGGGAGAGCAGGGGGGCGTGGTCATCCGCGCCATCGTGAAGGAGCGGCCGCGCATCGGCTCCGTCGAGTACCGCGGCAACAAAGACCTGGCCACGAACAAGATCACCGAGCAGCTCGAGAAGGACAAGGTCGACATCCACGTCGGCAACACCATCGAGCAGACGCTGATCCGGCGCGCGGCGGAGTCGATCCGCAAGGCCTACTCGGAGAACGGCTACGAAGGCGTGACCGTCGAGACCGCGACCGAGGACCTCTCGACGCCGGGCGAAAAGCGCGTCGTCTTCAACATCAATGAAGGGATCAAGGCGAAAGTCGCCTCGATCGAATTCACCGGCAACAAGCGCTTCTCCGACCGCCGTCTGCGGTACGTGATGAAAGAGGTCAAGCCGCACGGCATCGTCTCCTGGATCCGGAAGAAGGACCTCTACATCCCGTCGAAGCTGGACGAGGATCTCGAGAACCTGAAGAACTTCTACCAGGACTACGGCTACTACGCCGTCTCCTTCGGCGAGCCGCAGATCGTGCAGACCAAGGGGCGGAAGAAGCAGCGCGTCCGCCTGATCATCCCGGTCAAGGAAGGCAACGTCTACACGATGGGCGATGTCACGGTGAACGGGAACAAGGTCTTCACGAACCAGCAGCTGATCGGCGACTGGCCGATCGTCAAGGGCCAGACGATTCGCCGCAAGCCGATCCAGACGCGCGCCGACGCGTTCGGCGAGGCGTACCGGATGCGCGGCTACATCTACGCGTACGTGAACCCTGAATACGTCGAGCGTCCGGGCAATGTCATGGACGTGAACATGACCGTCTACGAGGGCGAGCAGTTCCGTCTCGGCAAGCTCGAGTTCCAGGGAAACACGACGACCAAGGACAAGGTGCTCCGGCGCGAGATCTTCCTCGAGGAAGGCTCGATCATGGACATGGAGACCTTCAAGCAGAGCATCTACAAGCTCGGCCAGCTCGGATACTTCAAGGTCTCGGAGAACCCGGACTTCAAGGTCAACCAGGAGTCGAAGACCGTCGACATTACGGTCAAGGGCGCGGAGGAAGGGAAGAACGACATCCAGTTCGGAGGCGGTTACTCCGAGGGCGGCGGGTTCTTCATCCAGTCGCAGTTCTCGACGCGCAATTTCCTCGGCGAGGGCGAGACGCTCGGCATGTCGTTCCAGAAGGGCAGCCGAACGAACCTCTTCAGCTTCTCGTACTCCGATCCCTGGTTCATGGACACGCCGAACAGCTTCGGCGTCTCGATCTTCAACCGCAACACCAAGTACCCGCTGTCGGTCGGCTTCGAAGATCGCGGCAAGGGCGGCACCGTCGCCTACGGCTATCGCCTGCACCGCTTCGACAGCTTCTCCCTCGTCTACGGCGTGGAGCGCTCCCTGCAGCACTACGAGACGACCGAGCGCCCGGACGCCAACGGCAACGTGCCGCTGACCGACGTCGCCGACTTCCGCTTCACCACGTCGTCGATCGCGCCGTCGTATGCGTTCGACTCGCGCGACAACCCGTACGATCCGACGCGCGGCGGCCGCTTCCTGCTGACCACCACCTTCTCCGGCGGTCCGCTCGGCGGCACCATCCACATCCTCAAGCCGACCATCACCGCCACCAAGTTCTTCAAGCTGTCGAAGAAGAGCGCCTTCAGCATCAACGGCGAGGGGGGCTACATCAAGCCTCTCGACAAGAACTGCGCGACCACCTACACCGAGCAGGCCGAGACGAAGGAGCGCCTCTGCGTTCCGCAGTCCGAGCGCTTCCTGGTGGGCGGCGAGTACTCCGTCCGCGGCTTCCGCCTCGGCGACCTCGGTCCGAAGGAAACGATCAACGGCTTCTCCAGCAGCGTCGGCGGTTACAAGTACAGCGTCTTCAACTTCGAATACATCTATCGCATCAACGATCCCCTGCGCTTCGTGCTGTTCGCCGATACCGGCTACTCCTACAACTACGGCGAGAAGTGGGACGTCTCGAAGATGCGCTACTCGACGGGCGCGGAGCTCCGGATTTTCCTGCCGGTGTTCCAGTTCCCGCTGCGCTTCATCTACGCCATCAACCCGCACAAGCTGCCGGGCGATAACTTCGAAGGGTTCCAGTTCACCATCGGGAATACGTACTAAACGGGCTCCGATTTCATCGGATGTCCAACCAGATCAAAGGAGATTTCATGAAGAAGGTGCTCATTACGATGGCGGTTGCCGCACTCGCGGCGACGCCGATGTTCGCTCAGGGCGCGCCGTCGCGCGTTGCGGTCATCGACGTGCAGAAGGTCCTGCAGCAGTCCAGCGCGGGCAAGCAGGCTTACGAGAAGCTGAAGAAGATGCAGGACGACCGGATCGCGAAGGCCAAGAAGATGGACGATGAGGCCAGCGCTCTGGACAAAGAGATCAACGACAAAAAGCTCT